>Ga0210400_10001711_pt1 | contig 21432 bp, 18 predicted proteins | sample IncBWH26MmetaG_FD_155456 | JGI IMG/M metagenome (GOLD analysis project Ga0210400, IMG submission 155456) | Forest soil microbial communities from Barre Woods Harvard Forest LTER site, Petersham, Massachusetts, United States - Inc-BW-H-26-M | ecosystem: Environmental > Terrestrial > Soil >...
CCGGTGCTACCAATCATGGGATTGGTGTGCCTTAAAAACGGCGGATACATTTTATACAAAGGGTACGACCGGCCATTTTTACAAAAATTGCATGTTAAAAATTCAATCACTTCTCTTTCAAGAAAAGCAATTTTTTTTGTTTCAGCCATATTTTTTGCCCTTTCCATTTTTTGCTTTATGTTAATATGTCTTAACGCCAACTATATTAAGATGTATTATTTGGGATATTTACCTATTACTTTTTTACCATGGCTTCTTTTTTTTATTCCTCCCATTGTTATGCAGTACCTTTTATTCTTTAATATCATTTACATTAATCCAAGATACACTAGAGCTATAGGATTTATGTTACTTTTCATACTAATTATTATGTTTTTAAAAATGGGACCTACGATATGAACATGAAGCAAAAATTCAGAAAGTATCTTTTGCCAAGTTACCGGTGCAAAAAAATTACGGATATTTCGCCAGAAATGTTACAGGGAGCCGAGTTAGTAATTCTTGACTTAGATAATACTCTGGTGTTTTCAAGCACGCTTACTACCACGCCCGAAGTGTTACAATGGCTGGCTGATATAAAAAAAAGATGCCACTGCGTTATTTTTTCCAACAGTTTTAATTTTTTTAAACGTGCCCCGCAGGTAGCCAAACTTTTCGGCGTAGAACTTTTTTTAAGTCGCACCAAAAAACCGTTTAAAAGGCTGTTCAAACAAATGCAAAAAAAATATCAGGTTGATTCAAAAAAAGTTTTTGTAGTGGGAGACAGGATTTTCACCGATATCCTCTTTGGAAACTCAAATGGAGCAACAACTATTTTAGTGGAGCCCCTAAGTTCTAAGGAAAATATATTAATTAAAATTGTAAGAATAGTAGAGAATTTCACCCTTTATTTAGGTGAAATTTTTTAGTATGATACATATATATAAAAAATGTTACCAAATAAAAAAACATTAAAAAATGGACTAAGGATTATTTCAGTTCCCATGAAAAATGCGCAAAGCGTAACGGTGTTAATTTTGGTGGGAACCGGTTCAAAATATGAAACCAAAGAGATAAACGGCATCTCTCACTTTTTAGAGCATCTGTTTTTTAAGGGCACTAAAAAAAGGCCTACCACGTTAAAAATTTCAGAAACCCTGGATATGATTGGCGGACAGTATAATGCCTTTACCTCAAAAGAAGTAACCGGTTTTTGGGCCAAGGTGGATAAAAAGCACGTTGATATTGCCTTAGATTGGATTGCCGATATGTTTTTGCATTCTAAATTTGATGCAGAGGAAATTGAAAAAGAAAAAGGGGTGGTTATTGAAGAGCTCAACATGTACTTAGACATGCCCAATGTATATGTTACCGAACTCTTTGAAGACTTGCTCTATAAAGATCAGCCTGCCGGTTGGAGAATTGTGGGAGAGAAAGAAAATATTTTGAGTTTCAACAGGGAAAAAGTATTGGAATATTACCGCACCCATTATTCACCAAAAAATACCGTTGTGTGCGTGGCAGGGGATGTTGGCGCAAAACATATTGAAGAAAAAATCAATTCCTATTTTGCTAAGGCAAAAATAACCGAACCTTTGTCAAAAAAAATCACCGGAGAAGTTCAAACAAAACCCGAACTATTGGTGCACTATAAAAAAACCGACCAAACACATTTTTGCTTAGGAGTCAGGGCATACGATATGTTCAGTCCTAAAAAATATGCGCTAAGCCTTATGTCGATTATATTGGGAGGAAATATGAGCTCGCGGCTTTTTATTTCGGTACGTGAAAGGAATAGTTTGGCATATTACATTCACACTTCGCTTGATACCACCACTGATACAGGGTATTTGGTAACCCAGGCCGGCATCAAAAATGAGAGTTTGGAAAAAGCTATTGGTTTGATTTTGAAAGAATATCAAGATTTAAAAAATACAGAAATTACGGCCAAAGAATTAAAAAAAGCTAAAGATTACTTGCGGGGGACCATGGCACTATCATTAGATGCCACCGATGCTAAGGCTTCTTTTTATGCCACCCAAGAACTCATGGAACAGAGCATGGAAACTCCTGAAGAAAAATTAAAACTCATTGATAAAGTTTCTGTGAATGATATAAAAAAAGTTGCCGAAGAAATATTTAAACCAGAAAAATTAAACTTATCGGTAATTGGGCCAATAGAAGAACAGGAGAAAGCAAGATTAGAACAGTTGCTCAAATTATAATGGCAGAACAGACATTAGATATTTCATGGGAGGCGATTGTAAGGTTTTTTATAATCGGTTTTTTAGTGTATGTTATTTTTTTAGTGAGAGATATTGTTATTTGGTTTTTCTTTGCATTGATTATTTCTCTGTTGGTGGAGCCCGTCATTAACTTTTTAAGGCGGCTGCGGGCACCAAAGGTTATATCCGTTATATTAGTCTACGTGGGTATTTTAGGAATATTGGGGCTGGTTATCTACCTTACTGCTCCTATGTTTCTTTTTGAACTTAACCAATTTTCCCAAAATCTTCCTGACTACTTTGTAAAAATTAACCCTATTTTAAAAGATTTAGGCATTAAAGCTTCGCAAAATTTTGACGATTTTACTCTGTTTTTAACATCTGGGCTCCAGCAGAGTTCAAGTGGAATACTGCGGGCTATCGCCACATTTTTTGGCGGCGTATACTCTACGCTTTTTATTTTTACCCTTGCTTTTTTTATTTCTTTAGAGGATAAAGGGCCAGAAAGGCTTTTGGCTTTTTTAAGCCCCAGGAAATATGAAGCCTATGTTGTATACCTTTTTGAACGAGCCCAAAGTAAAGTTGCTCGGTGGTTTGGTGCAAGAATTTTATCCTGTGTTTTTGTAGGCATTGCTTCGTTTATTGCTTTTTATGTATTGGGCGTAAAATATGCGTTTATCTTGGCTCTAATATCAGGAGTGTTAAATTTTGTGCCGTATGTTGGGCCCACTATTACCTTAGTCCTTTCAGTGGTTTTTGTGGGAGTGTCAAACTCTTGGTTGGTAGCAGGGTATATTCTGATAATTCTTTTGGTTATTCAGGAAGTTGAGAATAAAGCGCTAACTCCCTTACTCTTGAAAAAATTTATGGATTTGCCGCCGGTATTGGTGCTATTATCTTTATTGGTGGGAGGAGCTTTATTTGGTTTTTTGGGAACTATTTTTGCCGTTCCGGTTTTTGGTATCATCTACGAATTTACTAAAGAATTTTTAGAACAAAAAAGAGCCCATGAAGAATAAGAATTTCTACATTACTACCAGTATTCCTTATACTAATGCGCCCCCGCACATTGGTTTTGCCTTTGAAATTATCCAGTCGGATGTGGTAGCGCGGCACCAGCGATCTTTGGGCAAGAAAGTATTTTTTCTAACCGGCACCGATGAACATGGTTTAAAAACGTTACGCGCGGCAGAGGCGGCAGGTAAAGAGGTTTTGGTTTTTGCTGATGAAATTTCAGGAAAATTTAAAGAATTGGCAAAGGTGTTGCACATATCCAACGACGACTTTATTAGAACTACCGATGAAAAAAGGCATTTGCCGGCTGTTTATAAACTATGGGAGGCATTTGAAAAAAAAGGAGATGTATACAAGAAAAAATATAAAGGATTATATTGCGAAGGATGCGAGGCATTCAAAACTCAAAAGGAATTGGTAAACGGCTTTTGTATCATTCACCAAAAACCGGTTGCGGAAATTGAAGAAGAAAATTACTTTTTTAAGTTGAGCAGGTACTTGCCTAAAATTAAAAAAATTATTGAAAAAAACAGTATCCGTATTATTCCGGAAAGTAAAAAAAATGAAGTATTGGGAATGATTGAGCATGGTTTAGATGATGTGAGTTTTTCCAGGTCAAAAGAAAAATACTGGGGATGGTCAGTTCCGGGTGATGCCAACCAGGTATTTTACGTGTGGCAGGACGCTTTACCAAACTATATTTCAGCAGTGGGGTATGGCACCGATGAAAAAAAATTTAAAAAATATTGGCCCGCGGATGTACACTGTATTGGAAAGGACATTGTAAAGTTTCACGCCTTGTATTGGCCGGCGATGCTGCTGTCGGCCGGTTTGGATCTGCCAAAATCTATTTTTGTACACGGGTTTATTAATGTAGCTGGGCAGAAAATGTCTAAATCTCTGGGCAACGTGGTTGACCCTTTTGAATTAGTAGAAAAGTACGGTGTTGATGCCGTACGATATTTTTTGTTGCGTGAGTTTACTTCAACCGAAGACGGTGATTTTTCTTACGAAAAATTTGAGCAGCGGTATAATGCTGATTTGGCCGGAGGCATTGGAAACTTACTATCAAGAACAATTGCATTGGCGGTAAAGGAAAATTTTAACCATAAAAAACCAGGCACTAATATCAAGAAAGCGCTTGCTGCTACTCAAAAAGAGTGCAGCGCATATTTGGAAGAATTTAAGTTTAACGAAGCGCTAAAATCTATTTGGGAATTGATTTCTTTTTGCGATAAATACATCAACCAAGAAAAACCATGGGAAGAAAAATCAAATGCTCCGCAAGTAATTTCTGATATGCTTTTTGCTTTAGAAAAAATTTCAGATTTACTTGCTCCATTTTTACCTCAAACCTCTGAAAAAATAAAAACGGCAGTAAAAAATAAACAAAGTTTACCGTTATTTCCTCGTTTAGTTACTCCAAAGAAGAGTTGACATAGTTGCAAAAATTTACTATTATATAAGCCAGCACCTCACCAAAAGCTCTGGAGAGCTTAACTCACACCTTTTCCAGGAGGGCCTGCCGTGCTCGTGCTAAGCCGTAAAAAGAACGAGAGCATCGTTATCAACAACGACATCACCGTCACGGTGGTGGAAATCCGGAACAACCAGGTTCGCCTTGGCATTGTGGCACCCAGGGAAGTGCCGATTGAGCGCTTGGAAGTGTTCAACGCCAAGCGAGACAAACCGGGCGTTCAACCAGCGCCTGCTACGGTTCGGGCAAAGCCCATTCAATGAGCTTTCGCAGAAAATCTCGGGCGCTGATTGCAATTGCAATCAGCGCCATTTTATTTTACTTTCATTTTAAAAATATATGAAAAGTAAAATAACCCCACACCAATTTTGCCATCAATGCATATTAAAAAGAATCTATTTTTTCAAAATGTAAAACTCTTGCGGCGTGGAGGGTGAATAACCCCGAGCCCACAGGCGAGTGTACCGCGATATTTTTATCTTGCAAAATTGGTGTGCGGGTTATTGTATGCTAATATCAAATTAATGATTATAGACACCCATAGTCACTTGCAATTCAATGCTTTCAAAGATGATGTTGGCCAAGTGATAAAAAGAACGCGAGAGGCAGGGATTCGGTGCATTAATGTTGGCACTAAATATGAAACCAGTAAAAACGCCGTTGAGTTAGCCAAAATCCAGGGCGAAGGTTTTTTTGCGGCCATTGGATTACATCCTATTTATGCTGCCGCTGAATTTGTAAAAACAAAAACCGACCCTGATGAAGGCGAGTTTTTAATTAACGAACAAGAATTTGAAAAAGAAAAATATAAAAAGCTTGCAGAATCAAAAAAAGTGGTGGCCATTGGTGAAATTGGTTTAGACTATTACTACAAACCAAAAACTGCTACAAAGTTGGCACAGTTTAAAGAAAAACAAAAACAGGTTTTTGTCCAGCAACTCGATTTTGCGCGCGAACTAAATTTGCCAGTTATTCTGCATTGCCGCATGGCGCATGACGAAGTGATAGAAATTTTGCAGCAGCGAAATGAAAGACGCGGTGTTATCCATTGCTTTACTGGAACCTTAGAGCAAGCTCTAAAATATGTTGCCATGGATTTTTACATTGGCATTAATGGGATTATTTTTAAATTGCCAATGGATGAAGTTATTAAAAATATTTCGCTGGAAAATATGGTGGTTGAAACGGATTGTCCATACCTCACACCTGTACCGGAAGGCAACAAAAGAAACGAACCAATATTTATAAAACACACCATCCAAAAAATCGCAGAACTCAAAAATATCAATGTTAGCGAAATAGAAACAACAACCACCCAAAACGCCAAAAAGTTATTTAACCTATCTTGATAAAGTGTATGGCTCGTGTAGAATAGGCATTGTGATAGCACCTTAGGTTCGCCCAAAAGGAGTTTCTCATGCGTCTTTTTCTGCACAACGGGCTTTTCCTTTGCTTGTTTGGGGCATCTTTGATTGGTGGTGAATTCCTGGCATTGGCAATTCCCAGTGAACGTACGCCAAAGCCTCTGGAAAAACACACCAAATTCAAAGAAGTAAAGGAAATCGGGCTCGACGGCGTCTACAAGTGCAATGGTACCGACAGCAGTGGCAAGCAATACTCTGGTATTGCAACGATTAAGCGGATTAAAGAAGTGTACATCGTTCACTGGATTGTGGGCGGAACAAGTTCTTTTAGCGGGTTTGGAATTCGGCACGGCGATACTTTTGCCGTGAGCTGGACGACTGACGGTCCAAAAGGTTCCTTGCGTGGTATTAACTCCTATCGCATTGAAGCTGATCGAAAGCTGATTGGCAAATGGGCAACCATGCCCGGCACCGGCATTTTACAAAAAGAAACACTTGTATTCTCTCATTCCTTAGAAGAGGAATAATATGAGCTTCGTGCAAGTCCTGTTGCATTCTTGCGAATGCTACAGGCTTTTTTTTATGCATAAAACATGATAGGATAATGGATAATTATGGTTAAATACAACCCCAAAAAAATAGAAAAAAAGTGGCAAAAGAAGTGGTACGGCTCCACTGATTTTGCCGCCAAAGATTTTTCCAAGAAAGAAAAATTTTATCTATTAGATGAGTTTCCCTATCCTTCGGGCGATGGTTTGCATGTGGGTCATTGCAGGCCATACATTGCTTTAGATATTATTGCCAGAAAACGCCGAATGCAAGGCCAAAATGTGTTGTTCCCTATGGGATGGGATGCTTTTGGTTTGCCCACCGAGAATTATGCCATTAAAATGGGAATTCAGCCGGCCTTTGCTACTAAGAAAAATAAAAACAACTTTAAAAGGCAAATGAATTTATTGGGCCTTTCATTTGATTGGTCGCGCGAAATTAATACCACCGACCCCGCTTACTACAAATGGACACAATGGATATTTTTACAGTTATTTAAAAAGGGATTGGCTTACAAAAAAAAGATAGAAATTAACTGGTGTCCAAAAGATAAAATTGGTTTGGCGAATGAAGAAGTTATTGCCGGAAAATGCGAGCGCTGCGGCACGCAAGTTGAAAAACGCCAGAAAGAACAGTGGCTCATAAAAATTACCAAATATGCCGATAGATTAATCAAAGATTTAGATTTGGTAGATTATCCTGAGCGCGTAAAAGAGCAGCAAAAAAATTGGATTGGCCGCAGCGAAGGTGTTAATTTAAAAAATAAGGTAAAAGATTTGCCCATAGAGTTTGAAACGTACGACTCAATTCCTCAAACTTTCATGGCACAAACATTTACCGTGATTGCGCCAGATCATCTGTTGCTAAAAAAATTAGTTGAAGGCACTGAATACGAAAAACCGGTCTTGGAATTTGCCAAACAGGTAGTTGCAAAAAGAATGGCTGGCAATTACCAAGATGAAAAAAACATGGAAGGCATCTTTACCGGCCGATACGTTGAAAATTTTTGCGACACCGGGCGTGATTTGCCTATTTGGGTGGCCAGTTATGTGGTTGCTGATTATGGCACGGGCATTGTAAACTGCAGCGCCCACGACGAGAGAGACTTTGCTTTTGCCAAAAAGTACGGCATTGAGTTGCATCCGGTATTATTTCCCAAAGACCAAGCATTGGCGCAAAAAGTAAAAAACCTGGAGGTTTTCTATCGTCAGCCCGATGGTATTTTACAAGAACCCGCGTTGTTTCAAGGCATGACATGGGAGCAATCGCGCCAGCCAATCATTGATGCCTTGGTAAAAAATGGTTTTGGAGAAAAGGCAGTAAATTATAAACTGCGCGACTGGGTGTTTTCGCGCCAGCATTACTGGGGAGAGCCAATTCCGTTAATTTTTTGCAAGAAGTGCGGTTGGCAGCCAGTGCCCGAAAAAGATTTACCGGTAAAGCTTCCTAATGTTAAAAAATATGAGCCAACAGATACTGGCGAATCTCCGTTGTCTGCCATTACAGCATGGGTAAATATAGAGTGTCCAAAGTGTGGCGGAAATGCAAAAAGGGAAACAGACACTATGCCAAACTGGGCAGGGTCAAATTGGTATTACTTGCGATACACCGATCCAAATAACAGTGAAAAATTAGCCGATGCCAAAAAGCTGAACTACTGGATGCCTGTGGATTGGTACAATGGCGGTATGGAGCATACTACTTTGCATTTGCTCTACTCACGATTTATTTTCAAATTCTTATGGGATATTAGTGCGGTTCCCAAAAAGATTGGGTCAGAACCCTATAAAAAACGTACGTCACACGGAGTGATTTTAGGGCCAGGTGGCGTGAAAATGTCAAAGTCGCGCGGTAATGTAATAAATCCCGATGAGGTGGTGAAAAAATACGGCGCAGACACTTTGCGCGTCTACGAAATGTTTATTGGTCCGTTTGATCAAATGATTCCCTGGGATGAAAAGGGCATTATAGGAGCAAGGCGGTTTATTGAGAAGATATATAACCTTGCCCAAAATTCCCAAACCCCAATTTCCAATTCCCAATTAAAAATACTACTTCATAAAACTATCAAAAAAGTGGGCGAAGATATTGAAGCTATGAAATTCAATACAGCTGTTTCTGCGATGATGGAATTTGCCAATGCGTGGCATTTGTCACAAACCCGCTTGAATAAAAAGGATACACAGAAATTACTAATTATTCTTTCGCCATTTGCTCCGCACTTGACCGAAGAACTTTGGCAAACATTAAAATATAAAGGGCAATGTAGTAGGCAAATTTGGCCAGCGTATGACCAAGTGTTGTTCCAAGAAGAAAAAATAATCATGGTTATTTCGGTGAATGGAAAAGTGCGCGACAAAATGGAATTTGCCAGCGATGTGACTCAACAAGAAGTTGAGAGCATTGTGTTGCGCGCGCCAAAAGTAAAACCGTGGTTGGAAGGCAAACAAGTAAAAAAAGTAATTTTTGTGCCAAATAAACTCATAAATATCGTCATTTAGAATGCCAATAAAAAAAGTAGTGATTTCGGCAGCCGGGCAGGGCACGCGTATGCTGGAACTGTCAAAAGATAAATCCAAGCATTTAATTGAGGTCAACCACAGGCCTTTTTTAGCGTATTTATTAGATAACATCATAGAAGCTGGGTACACGGAAATTATGCTGGTGGTTGGTTATCGCGAAGACATGATCCGTGAATTTTTGAAGAGCTACGACGCCAAAAATGCGACCATTCAAATGGTAAATCAGTTTGAAATGCTTGGGCCGAGAGAAAAAGAATATGGCACCGCCTGTCCGTTAAAGTGCGTTAAAGATTTTGTGGCCAATGAGCAATTTATCTCCTTGGTGGGCGACAATTTTTATTCAGTTGAGGATTTAAAATCTATGAATATTGATGACAAATATGTGTATGTTGGCGGATTAAAGAATGCTCACCCAGAACATTTTGGCGTTTTGCTTGAAGATGGCGAATTCTTGAAAGAAATCATTGAAAAGCCTAAAGAATTTGTTGGTGACTTAATTAATACCAGTTTGTATAAATTTACTTCAGAGGTGTTTGAAAAACTGCCGCTGATTCAAAAATCTCCACGCGGGGAATACGAAATCACGGATGTTTTATCGCTCCTGGCAAAAGACGGAAAAGTTAAAATAAAAAAACTTAAGGATAACTGGATGGATTTTGGCAAACAGGAAGATATAGAAAAGTTCTCAAAAGAATTTTTGAAACATGGAAGTCATTAACCCATCTTCGAGTGCAGCGGCCGAAGCCGCCGTGCTTTTAAAAAAGGAAGGTGTGGTAATTTGCCTCACCGACACGGTTTATGGATTTTTGGCTGATGCTGGCAATAAAAAAGCGGTCACTAAAATTTATAAAATAAAAAACCGGCCAGAAACAAAACCCTTGCCGGTGTTTGTGAAAGATTTGAAAATGGCAAAAGAAATTGCCGAAATTGACTCACGTCAGGAAAAAATTCTTAGAAAATACTGGCCAGGAAAATATACTTTTATTTTAAAAAGAAAATCTGAAATAAAGTTATATGGCGTTGATGAAAAAACAATCGCTATGCGAATCCCAAATCATAAACTTTTACTCCAGTTGCTCAAAAAAATGAATCGACCGCTAGTGCAAACATCTGTTAATATATCAACCCAGGAACCATTAAAATCTGCCGAAGCCATTATTGAGGCATTTGGAAAAAGTAAGCTGGTAGGCCTGATTATTGACGGAGGGAGGGCTAAGAGTGGCAAATCATCAAAAATCATAGACTTAGCATCAGGAAAGTTGATAAGATTAAGATAGAATGTTAGCATACTAACGAGAAAACATTGGTGAGATATTCTTTTTATGGGAGATAGGCGATGTCCCAATTACTCTGTAAAGTTAATACAGTTCTAGTTCCAAGGATTCGAGAGTTGACCATCACCAAAGAGATCCTTGAGGAGATCAATGTTCGTTGGACGGGCATTCACTGGAAAAAGTTCTTTTTAGGTAAAAAAGAAAAGGCCGTCCAGCCTGCTGTACTCACAGGTAACTATCTTGAGAAAAATTCTTTAGACTCGTCAATTGTTGCCCAATTGAGTAACTGTGGAAAGCTCTTTGTGAGCCAGCTTCTGTGGCTTATAAAGCGACAGTCTCGTGGCCAAAATGGATTCCTCTTTACCGATAGTTATGCCAATATCATGCATATTGAAATTGAAGAGGATGAAGTTGATAGTGACAAAAAATGTATATTGCCGGTGTATGCTCTTTGGGATGATCAATGTGGTGGTTGGGGTGTTAGCGCTAGCCCGAAAAGAGTCTTCTGTAGCTGGAGCGCTGGAGTCCAATTTATCACTTGTGATACTTGAGATAATGGCTCTCTGAACTTTTAAAAAGTAGTCGGGAGCCTTTTTTATTATTCAAATTTCAGATAGAATATATAAAAACAATATAACATGAAACTATCAAAAAAAGATTCGCAAATTGGGAAATTAATAAATTTAGAAACGGAGCGGCAGAAAACGTCTCTGCAAATGATTCCATCTGAAAATCATTGTTCTCCTGCCGTGCGAGAAGCGTTGGGTTCAATTCTTACTGATAAATATGCTGAAGGATATCCGGGCAAGCGATATTATGGCGGCAACCAGTTTATTGATAAAGTAGAGAGTTTGTGCATTGAGCGGGCGAAAAAATTATTTAAGGTGGAGCATGTCAATGTGCAGCCGCACTCGGGCAGTCCGGCAAATGCGGCGGTGTATATGGCAACCTGTGAACCTGGCGATACCATTATGGGAATGGCATTGGCTATGGGAGGGCATTTGACCCACGGTTTTAAGTTAAGTTTTTCGGGCAAGTTTTTTAAGGCGGTGCAATATGGGCTTGATCCAACAACACATTTGATAAATTATGATGAAGTAGAAACATTAACGCGCGAACATAAACCAAAATTAATTTGGGTTGGCGGGAGCGCGTATCCAAGAATTATTGATTTTAAAAAAATGGGGGAAATTGCTGATTCGGTTGGCGCTTACTTAGCTGCTGACATTGCCCATATTGCCGGGTTGGTGGCGGGAGGCGCGCACCCGAGTCCGGTTCCATATGTCCATATTGTTACCACCACCACTCACAAAACCTTGCGCGGCCCGCGCGGAGGTATTATTATGGTCACAAAAAAGGGATTGGAAAAAGACGCAGATTTGGCAAAAAAAATTGATAAAGCGGTTTTCCCTGGTTTACAAGGAGGCCCGCATGAAAATGCTATTGCGGCGATTGCCGTGTGCTTAAAAGAAGCGGCAACTCCGGCGTTTAAAAAATATGCGGCGCAAATTGTGAAAAATGCCAAGGTATTAGCGGAAGAATTAAAAAAGTATGGGTTTAATGTAATTTCTGGAGGCACGGAAAACCATTTACTGCTGATTGATTTGCGCAACAAAAATATTACCGGAGCCGATGCGCAAGATTTACTGGAAAACATGGGGATTAGCGCTAATAAAAATGCGATTCCTTTTGACCCCGCGCCACCTTTCAAGCCCTCGGGATTGCGTTTGGGAACACCGGCTATCACCACACGCGGCATGAAAGAAAAAGAAATGAAGCAGATTGCCAGCTGGATTAACGAAGTGATTACAAGCCCAAAAAGCGCCTCCAAAATCCGCGCTGAAGTAAAAAAAATGTGCACCAAGTTTTCACTTCCAAAATAAATATGCAGCCGCTAAAAAATACTTATTTTATGTTGCGCCATGGGGAGAGCAAGGCAAATATGGCAAATATCATTTTAAGCCATTTAGAACACGGCAAAAAAGATACGTTTGGTTTAACAAAAAAAGGTGAAGAGCAGGTGGCCGATTCCGTGAAAAAAGCAAAATTGCAAGGATGGTTAGATGGTGCTGCTATTATTTATTCTTCACCATTTTCAAGGTGTAAAAAAACAGCAGAAATTGCCAAAGAAGTGCTGGGAGTAAAAAACCAAATACATTTTGATGACAGGCTACGCGAACGGTTTTTTGGCGACTTTGAGAGAACTTCCAACGCTAACTATCAAAAAGTGTGGGATAACGATGCTAAAAATCCCAGCCATATGCAAGATAATGTGGAAAGTGCATTAGATGTTCAAAAAAGAACGCTTTCGCTTATTCAAGATTTAGAACAAGAATATACCGGTAAAAACATTTTGTTGGTGTCACATGGTGATGCGTTGCAAATTTTACAAACGGGGTTTTTAAAACTGTCTCCCAGTAAGCATAGAGATATTGAGCATTTGCATACCGCAGAAATAAGAAAGCTAACATATTAACATCGTGAAAATTATATTTTTAGGAGTTGGCGAGGCGTTTGATAATACGCTGCCAAACAATTCTCACTTGCTCATGACCGGAAAAACTAATATGCTGCTTGATTGCGGATATTCAGTACCCCAGCAGTGGTGGAAACTTGGCAAAGATCCCAATTTTTTAGATGCCATTTGGATAAGCCATAAACACGCCGACCACTTTTTTGGTTTGCCCATTATTTTAATGCGCATGTGGGAGGAGGGTCGCACCAAGCCCATGACTGTTTTTTGTGAGCAAGAACGCTTGGAATTTTTTAAAGGATTTTTGGAAACGGCTTACATGGGTTTTTCTTCTAAATTTAGCTACGATATTCATTTTGTAGGAGTGGTTACCGGTCAAACGATTGCATTTAATGAATTAAAGTTGCAGTTTGCGCCTACGATTCATTCTATTTCGGTGTTGGCGATACAAGTGAGCGATGGCACGCATACGTATTGCTATAGCGGCGACGGGCAGTTTGTTGACGAAACCGTGGCGTTGTATAAAAATTGCGATTTGGTTATTCAAGAAACCTATTTATACGATGAGAAAAAAATTGGTCACGCCTGCATTACTGATTCTATCAAAATGGCCGAAGAACATAATATCAAATGTTTGGTGTTAACCCACATGCAGCGCGATTTTAGAAAAAATGAACTGCCTAAATTACTTGATAAAATTAAAAGTGACAAAGTGAAAATCTTAATCCCAGAACCGCTGGACGAATTTAATTTTTAGGTAAATTTTAAATAAAAAAGCATTAACCGGATGGTTAATGCTGCTGGTTTATTTGCCCCGCACATAAGAACTTGTTCTTGGGCGGTAAGCAAATATGATGTGCTGTGTTTCTTCGTTAATGGATAGAAACAGGCGATGTTTTCTTCCCAAACGAAGGATTTTCCATTTTTCAAATTCTCCTTCTTGCACTTCATCCATTTGCAGGCGTTGTTGCCGATTGACTTTAGTGATTTTGATGAGGCTGTCGTAACACAATCTTACATCAAGATTATGATAATCCGCTTTATGCAAAATTAATTGGAGATTTTGCAAAAACAAATCGCGCTCTTGAGGCAGTTCTTGCCCAGGATGATTTCCATTGAACGTGAACCAAAACTTCCATTCCTGGAAGCTGGGGGGGGTAGCGTCGATTATTCCATTTGAAAGGAGAGCAGTGTCAGAGTGCGTTTTTGTTTTGTGGACTTTTTGAGAAGTAGGTGCTGGCACGGGAGCCGTTTTGAGTAACGCGGGGACATTTTCATAGCCGTGCCGAGCCTGGTAACGACACGCCAAATCGTATCGATACGATGGTTTTTGTTTAAGTGCCCACATTACATGGTCACAATCCTGGGTTGCCCATTCAATTTCTTCACGCCTTTGTTCTTCTTGCTTCTCTTGTATTGCCTTCGCTTTTTCCTCAAGGAATCTTTTCGCTTGCAGATAATCAATCTCAATTTTCGGCAGCCTGGTTTCTATTACTGCCAGTTTTTGTTCTACGGATCTGCTTAACTCTTCCAATTGGTTCATTTCTTCTTGGATTTTCTTTTCAGCTTCATGAAGCGGCATGTTGATCACAAATTCCATGAAGCCATTAAAGTCTTCTTCGTCTTCTGTTTCTATCGACTTTGACTCAAGTAATTTTTTCAAACAGTCTACATGGCTATCAAGTTTCTTAGCCCATGGCTCAAGCCGGCTGGGGTTCACTGCACCTGCGGCAGAGGATATTGTCCTTATCTGCAAAAAGGCATTGTTTACTACTTAAGTAAGTGCAAACCCGGATGCCCGAACCCGAACAAAAATATCCGCGAAAGCGACATTGATGAGGCGGTTAACAGTTTGCTTTCAAAGATGTATTTTACTGACAAGGAATTAAAAGAAATTGAGGTTAAAACAAAGACGGAGCTCGGCGTGATTGCGGCGATCAGAAACAAGGAACTTGATGATCTGCACGTTCAGCAGAAAAAGTGGCTGGCTGACATGGATTATCTTGCAACCAACAAGCTAACGTTGCTTCGAACGAACACCATGGACATATCTGCCATACAAGATGAGGAGAGCAGGATCAGTTTAAAGCTGGCCGAGATTGAGGTAAAAATGCAGGCCCAGGCCGAATCCGCCGAGGCAATACTGGATTATGTGATTAGTTTTTCCGAACTGGTAAAGAACGCGGCTTTGTACTACAAACACGCCTTGGACACGGAAAAACAGGAACTTGCGGCAAATGTGTTTTCCGAACTCGTGTTTGATGGACGAAAGTTGGTAAATTACAAGGCAAAAGAGGGCTTTGGAGCCCTCTTGAATCGCCAAAATACCCATATTGGGTCATCTGGTGCCGAAGGTGGGAGTTGAACCCACATGATATTGCTATCGCGGGATTTTGAGTCCCGTGCGTCTGCCAGTTCCGCCACTTCGGCAATTCATGATAAATTTATCATGAATTGCCACTTTTTTCAAGCTCATTTCCACGAGGCATCAATGATTTTTTCCGGGAATTTTTTAGAGATATCTTGCAAAAACTTACAAGAAGTTTTATGGAGTACCGCTGCCCGATGCTTGCTAATGTATGCTTTCACCATGTCTCCTGCTTCTGGATTACAGCACTTGGCAATATTTACCAACATGCCCTTTTGTCCTGCAAGATAAATATGGCGAGGCTTTTCCTTTTCAGCTTTTATTTTTTCTGGTGGTATTCCCCTGGCTTTTCCAGAAATTTCGGTAATTTTCTTTTTCACAAATGAGGGTACCGAAAAAAGTGAAAGGGGAATTGCCGTAATAATTTTTTTAATGTGCGACTTGGCAAAATTGGTTTTTACAAATCGCAGCCAATCTTGCGATGGTGAACGCTTTTTATTAATGATAATTTCCACAATGTCGCCGTTGTTTAACGCTTGGTTGAGCGGTATGATTTTCCCGTCTATTTTTGCAGATTCGCAGTGGTTGCCAATATCTGAATGTACCGCATAGGCAAAATCAATGGGAGTGGCTCCTTTGGGCAGGACGATGACGTCGCCTTTTGGAGTGAAGGTAAACACTTGGTTTTCAAAAAAATCTATGGTAAACGTTTTCCAGAATGACGGGATTTCTTTGGTCCAGGCAACGGTTTCACTGCGATTTCTTGGGATTGCTTTTTCTTTATAGAGCCAGTGGGCGCACACTCCATACTGGGCATCTTGATCCATATTTTCAGTTCTAATTTGTATTTCTGATATGTTGTTTTTATCTAAAAAAACATCGGTGTGCAACGACTGATAACCGTTGGGTTTGGGCTTGGCAATATAGTCGTTGATTTTGTTTGAAATGGGTTGGTAGTATTTGTGGATAATGCCCAGCGCCTTATAGCAATTTGCTATGTTGCTGACAATAATTCTTAGAGCAACCAAGTCGTGAATTTTCTCAAAGTCCATATCGTGGGTAAGCAATTTTTGATAGGTGCTCCAATACGATTTTGCCCGATAATTAATGTCTAAAACTCCCAGCTTTTCGTGCTCAAATACTTTTTTAATATGAGGGATTATTTTCTTGAGATACTTTTGGCGCACCTCATATTTTTTGGTAATGTGCTCTTGCATCCATGCGAATTTTTCAGGGTACAGATATTTAAATGCTAAATCTTCCAACTGGGTTTTTATTTCGCCCAATCCCAGCCGATTGGCAATAGGCACAAAAATGTGCAGAGTTTCGTTGGCATAGAGCGCCCTTTTTTCTTGGGGAAGATGTTCCAATTGATTGAGGCCGTCAATCCGTGAAGCAATTTTTATTAAAATAACCCGCAAGTCTTTAGCAATGGCAAAAAACATTTTCCTGATATCTTCATTTTTTTCCGGGGAAAATTGGGCATTGCTTTGTTGGGGAATATGAAAAGAATAATAAATTTTATTAAGTTCGGCAGCACGGGAAACCAACCGCGCAATGTCTTGGCCAAACCTTTTTTCAATTTCGTTAACGGCAGCTTTTGGGGCAATAAAAAGTGAAGTGTCGGCTACGCCATATAAGAGCGCAGCCGCGATAGTGGCTTCATCTAACCCCATATTTCCCAGGGTGCTTGCCATTCTGGTGGCGTGGTTGATGTAGTCATCATGGCCAAAGAGCCATGTTTTTCCTTGGTAGGTTGCTTTGGCAAACTCAAAAACTTCCTCAATAAATTTAGGATCTCTGCTGCGCTTAATCAGTGTTTGAATTTGGTTTGGCATCTTGCTTATAGTCGCAAGTTTTATTAGAACACTTTATTTGCCCATTTTTAGTTTCTACGAGAATTGAATTGCATTTGGGGCAGAATTTGTTAATGGGTTTGTCCCAGGTGGCCATGTCACAGACGGGGTACGTGTCACAACCGTAAAAGATTTTACCCTTATGGGTTTTTTTGACAGCCATTTTCCCTTTGCCGCATTTGGGGCATACAATATCCAAAGCTTGGGTTGGCTGGCTGGTGGATCCAACGGTTACCAAAGATTCGGTGTGTTTGCATTCTGGGAATCCAGTGCAGGCGTAGAACCGGCCGAACCTCCCCATCTTTTCTACCATGGGCTTGCCGCATTTTGGACAAATTTTATCAGTTTCTATATCTAAATTTTCTTTCGGTACATCTTCATATTTTTCTTTGAGGTTCTTGGCAAAAGGGTCGTAAAAATCTTTAATGGTTTTTTGCCAGGTATCCTTGCCCTCGGCAATTTCATCCAGTTCTTTTTCCATGCTGGCCGTAAAATCAATGTCTACAATTTGCGGAAAATTTTTCACTAAAATATCAGTAACAATGTTTCCCATTTCTGTTGGAAAAAATCTTTTTTGCTCATTTTTTTCTATGTAGTGGCGGTCTTGCACAGTTGAAAGCGTGGGCGCGTAGGTGCTAGGCCGGCCAATGCCATGCTTTTCCAATGCCTTAATGAGCGAGGCTTCGTTGTATCTGGCTGGTGGCTCGGTAAAATGCTGTGAGGGTTCTATTTTTTCTAAATTGAGCATTTCTTTTTCTTCTAATTTGGGCAGTTCGGTTTCAGAAAACTTCATAGGATACACTTTCAAAAATCCATCAAATTTTAACATTTGTCCATTCGCGCCAAAGCCATAATTTCCAGCTGATATTTCAATAGATGTTGCGTCAAAAATAGCTGGCGACATTTGCGAAGCCGTAAACCGTTGCCAAATCAAGGTATAGAGTTTTAATTGCGACCCTTCTAATTCGCCTTTCATAGTTTCGGGAGATTTTTGCGCAAAGGTTGGCCTAATAGCTTCGTGGGCTTCTTGTGCTCCGGCTTTGGCTTTAAATCTCCTCGTTTGATAGTACTGTTTTCCAAATGATTTTGTGATGAACGCTTCGGCGGCTGTTAGCGACATAGCTGAAAGATTCAAGGAATCGGTGCGGTGATAAGTGATGTGTCCCTGCTCGTATAACTTTTGCGCCAGGGACATGGTCATTTTTGCGCTGTAGCCAAATTTATTGGCCGAAGATTGTTGCAGCGTGCTGGTGGTAAACGGAGGCAGGGGATTTCGTTTGGTTTCTTTTTTCTCAATTTTTTCTATTTGGTATTGGGCTTTTTCTAAATTTTTTAAAATTTCATCGGCTTCTTGCTGGTTTTTTATTTCCAATTTTTCAACAGGCTTACCATCTTTTTTATTGAGCAGCGCTGAAAATTCTTTGGCGTCTTTTTGAAATTTAGCTTCAATCTGCCAATACTCAACTGGCACAAACTTTTTAATTTCTTCTTCGCGTTCAACCACCAGTCGCACCGCAACCGATTGCACTCTGCCAGCTGACAATCCCTTAGCCACTTTTTTCCACAAAAACGGCGAAAGTTTGTAGCCGACAATTCTGTCTAACACTCTTCTCGCCTGTTGGGCATTAACCAAATTCATATCAATGTGTCCGGGCTTTGCCAATGCTTCTTGAATAGCGCTTTCGGTAATTTCATGGAAAACGATGCGCTTGGGATTTTCTAATTTCAAAGCTTCCATTAAATGCCAGGAAATAGATTCGCCTTCGCGGTCTTGGTCAGTTGCCAGAATCACTTCATCGGCGTTTTTGGCATCTTTTTTTAATTCGGTAATGATCTTTTTTGCCTTGGTTGGTATGACATATTTCGGCTCAAAATTCTTTTCCACATCCACGCCAAGCTCCCGTTTTGGTAAATCTCGTACATGTCCAAAAGACGACTTAATGATAAAGCCTTTGCCTAAAAACTTTTGGATGGTTCGTGCCTTTGTTGGACTTTCTACTATTACAAGTTGCATAATTTTCTAATTTAATGAATACGTATTGCCTCCCAAGTTCCGTATCTTACCTGAAATTTCCATGAGTGCAAGGGTGGTGGCAACGCTTGAGGCATTCAATTTTGTTGTTGCAATGATGGCATCAATGTATAACGACCCTTCTTTTAGTGCTGTTAAAATAGCAACTTCTTGAGGCGTCGCTGCATCGAAGTCCGCCGAAGCCTTGGCGGAGGCGGATTCAATTCCCAGTACATCCAAAATATCTTCTGCGCTTTCAACCAGTGTTGCTCCCTTTTTTATTAATTTGTTGGGGCCAGCAGAATTTAACACAAAAATTGGTCCAGGAACAGCAAAGATTTTTTTCTGCTGTTTTCTGGCGTAATCGGCCGTGATTAGGGACCCCGATTTTTCTTTGGCTTCTATTACTACTACACCCAAAGAGAGTCCAGAGATGATGCGGTTTCTGCGAGGAAAAGTAAACTTTGAGCCGTGTTCGTGCGGCGACAATTCAGAAATTAAGCACCCACCATGTTTTATAATTTCTCTTGATAATACGAGGTTAGTTTGCGGGTAGATGCTTTTTTCGTCTAATCCCGTGCCGAGCACAGCAATGGTTCGCCTGCCTTTTTCTACACAGATTTTGTGGGCAAAGGTATCAATGCCCGGTGCCATGCCAGAAACAATAGTAACTCCAGCATTGGCCAAGTCGCCAGCCAGTTGCAGGGTTGCTTGTTGGCCATAGGGTGATGGTCGCCGCGTGCCTACCACTGCAACACATATTTCAATGGGCGATGGTAAAATTCCCCGATACCACAACACCTTCGGCGCCCCGGAAATTTGTTTTAGTAATTCAGGGTAATCTGCATCCTCTATTTTTACTTGCTTAATCTCTTCCATTGCCCAATCATACCATAAAGTTTTTTAATTCCTTAATTTTTCTACTGATTCGGCCAGCATTTGGCAGTATAAATTCAAGCCAATTTTATTGATAGAGCCCGACTGTTCTCTGCCCAAAATGTTGCCCGCGCCGCGGAGCTCCAAATCTTTGATGGCAATTTGATAGCCCTTGCCCAATTCATTGGCTTCGCTTAATGCTTTCAACCGTTCGCGGGCAATGTCGGTTAATTTTTGTGGATGAAATAAATAGGCAAAACTTTTAATGTGGCTTCTGCCCACCCGGCCGCGGATTTGATAGGCCTGTGAAAGCCCGAGTCGCGAAGCATCTTCTATAATGATAGTATTCACATTCGGTAAATCAATGCCATTTTCAATAATAGTGGTGGCAACGAGGACATTGCTTTTGTTTTTCTGGAAGTTGTCCATGATTTTTATGAGTTCTTTTTCCTGCATGCGGCCATGAATCGCTGAAATGTTTGCGGAAGGTAAGAATTTTTGTAATCTCTTGGTTGTTTTTGCAATTGTTTCCACGCGGTTGTGTAAAAAATATACCTGGCCACCACGCGAGAGTTCAAACTGTATGGCTTCTTTAATTTTTTGTGATTGATAAGGAAGAATGTTAGTGACAATGGCTTCTCTGCCTTGTGGTGGAGTTTGCATGAGCGATATATTCTTAAAACTGGAAAGCGCCAAGTAAATGGTGCGAGGAATGGGTGTGGCCGACAAACTCAACATATCCAAAGCCGGATTTTTCTGCCGCAGTTTTTCTTTTTGCTTAACGCCAAAGCGCTGCTCGTCATCAATAATCAGCAGTTGTAAATTTTTAAAAGTAATATCGTTTGATAAAACACGATGGGTGCCAATGACAATATCAACATTGCCTTCATTAATTTCTTTAATAATTTTTTGCTGTTCTTTCTTAGTTTGCAACCGTGAAAGTAACGCAATGTTAAATGGCAGTTTTTCAAAGCGCTTTTTAAAATTGCTAAAATGCTGGGCTGCCAAAATGGTAGTGGGGCAAATAATGGCAGTTTGGCAACCGCTTACACCTGCTAAAAACGCGGCTCGCATGGCAATTTCTGTTTTGCCAAAGCCCACATCGCCGCACACGATCCTGTCCATGGGCTTTTCTTGATGCAAATCTTTTTTGATGTCTTCAATGGCTTGGAGTTGATCAGGCGTTTCTTGATAAGCAAAACCGGCAGTAAGTTGCGCCTCTAATTCTTTATCGTTTGTGTAAGCAGGCCGCGTTATATGTTCTTTTTTAGCGTATAAATCCAATAGTTCTTTGGCCAGTTTTTCTATATCTTCTTTAATTTTACGCTTGGTGCTTTGCCAAATTGCTGAACCTAACCGCGCAACTACGGGATCTGAAAATCCCACATAGCGCGACAGTTTTCTTTCTAAACCCACCGGCACGAAAAGTTTATCTTCTTTTGCG
>Ga0210400_10001713_pt1 | contig 21428 bp, 20 predicted proteins | sample IncBWH26MmetaG_FD_155456 | JGI IMG/M metagenome (GOLD analysis project Ga0210400, IMG submission 155456) | Forest soil microbial communities from Barre Woods Harvard Forest LTER site, Petersham, Massachusetts, United States - Inc-BW-H-26-M | ecosystem: Environmental > Terrestrial > Soil >...
CTGGCCACATTCTGGTGGGCTGCAACGCTGGTTTTTTTGGCTTTTGGCTACATGATGTACCTGGCGCCTGGATGCCGGCGCAAGGCTCTGATGGTTTTGGTGAGTGCCTCTGCAATTGGCTGTGCGATATGGGCGGCGATATATTGGATGACCGGCAGCGCCGGATTGGGGATTAAAACAGTTCTAGCGCAGAAGCCGACAATTGAAGTTTTAGGTAACTTGGCATTCGCCCTGTCCGGTCAAACCGATGGCTATGTGCTGGTTTTTCTTTTCATTGCGGCGCTCACGGCGTACGGAAGCTGGCCTCGGGCGCGCTATTTTGGCAACACCGCTCCACTTCTGACCGGGCTGACGAGCGTGCTGCTGTTCAGCCTGGTTCCAGCAATCCGCGTGTGGGACGCAACTTTAGGGTTGAATTTCGTGTTTATATTTGTTGGCGGTTTGGCAGCGGACTTTCTGGAGACGCGATTCCGGCGTCCGGTGACCATGATTTTGGCTGCATGTTTATTGCTCCGGGCCGTTCTAACGGTGATGGCGCTGAGGAGTTGGGTACAAAACTTAATGTAACCGCAAGCGCCCAGGGTTTATCATAACTAAGTGAATATATGTAAGTAGTGTGTGGCAGTTTCAAAGCAGGTATTCATATGCGGCGACCAGTTTTCATCATCTCGTTCTTAGCCTTTACCCTGCAGCTATCGCAAGCCCAGATTTTTAGCCATGGAGCGCCGGCATCGGTAGTGTCACCGACAGCGGATGGCCGCCAGCATGGCCTCCCGGCCAGCGTGGTTTCACCTACACAGTTGCCCTTCGGCGTCCATCCTCAGCGATCTATACGTGTCCACGGTCCGTTGCGCCGGTTTGGAAATCCCCACTCACCGCGGCGGCACGCGTTTGTGCCTGTACCTGTTTTCTATCCGTATTATTACGGGGACGGTGGCGATCCGTCGGCTGCCGATCCTTACGTCCCTGAGAATTCAGCTGATACAGAGCCTAAGCAGCAGGCATCCGCTGATAACAGCGACGATGAGTTGCGTGCAGCTTACCTGCAAGGCGCTCGTGATGCCATGAGTCGCCAGCCCGACAGCCGTTTTGGCGAGCATTACACGGATTCCCGCGAGCGCAGTGGTCAACAGCCGGCCCAGGAAGAAAGAAAGTCTGACAAGCGATCCAAGCAAACAGACGATAGCGCGGCAGAAGCATCCGCGCCAGTGGACGACAAAACACCACCGACAGTTTTCATTTTCAAAGATGGTCACCAGTTGGAAACCAAAAACTATGCCATCATGGGCGGAACGCTGTTTGACTTCTCCAGCAAGATGCTGAAAAAGATCCAGATGGATGAGATTGATTCTGCGGCTACGTTGAAGGCGAATGATGATCGCGGCGTGACCATGAAGCTGCAGTAGTATTGGGGAAAATAAGTGACTTGGTGAATTGGTAAATTTTCAAGCCAGTTTGGGGGCGGTTTTTCGCTTACTGATTAAAATCTAACCAATTCCCAAATGGTAGATTCATGACCTACGGCGTAGTCCAGGAAGCGATTGCGCACCTTCAAAAACCTACCTTCCTTGTGCTATAATTTCCTGTATTCCTCTGGCACATAACTTCCTGTAAATGCAGCTATTTAGAGCACATTTCGACGTGGCCGCGGGGTCTGCCGGAATTGCCTGCAGTGTGTGTCGAATTCGCCCGTCCTGAATGAGAGAAAAACATGGCAGATGAACAGAATCCGCAGTTACCCCTGACGCCGCCTCCCGGAGGCGATGGCCCTAACGTTCCAGGGGGAAACATTCAGCCGATCAACATTGAAGAGGAGATGCGGCGATCGTATCTCGATTACTCAATGTCAGTCATCATTGGCCGCGCACTCCCTGATGTCCGTGATGGACTCAAACCGGTACACCGGCGCGTTCTCTACACCATGCAGGAGATGGGCCTGCAGTACAACAAGAAGTACACCAAGTGCGCTAAGGTGGTGGGACAAGCCATGGGCCTCTACCATCCGCACGGCGATTCAGCGATCTATGACACGCTGGTGCGCATGGCGCAGGATTTCTCTTTGCGCCATCCGCTGATCGATGGCCAGGGAAATTTTGGATCGGTGGACAACGATCCGCCGGCGGCAATGCGTTACACGGAATGCCGCTTACAGAGAATTTCCGGCTCGTTGATGGAGGACATCGACAAAGAAACCGTTGACTTCGTTCCGAACTATGACGAGTCAACGGTTGAGCCGACCGTTCTTCCGACGCGCATTCCCAACCTGCTGGTGAATGGATCAAACGGAATCGCCGTAGGCATGGCGACGAACATTCCACCGCACAACCTTACAGAAATCGTGGAAGCGGCGATTCTGCTGGTGAACAATCCTGCCACGACGCTCAAGGAAATTCTAAAGATCGTGAAGGGCCCGGACTTTCCAACAGGCGCGTACATCTACGGGCGTAGCGGCATTGAAGCGGCTTACACGCATGGCCGCGGCAAGTTTATGATGCGCGCGAAAGCCGCTATTGACGAGGGGCCTCAGGGCCGCAAGTCAATCATCGTGCGGGAAATTCCCTACCAGGTAAACAAGGCGAAGATCGTGGAGCGCATTGCGCAACTGGTGAACGACAAGGTCATTGACGATATCTCCGACGTGCGCGATGAGTCGGGACGCGACGGCATGCGAATCGTTGTGGAACTGAAGCGCGGAGCCGAAGCGCAGATCATCCTGAACCAGCTGTTCAAGCACACGCAGATGCAGGAAAGTTTCAGCATGATTTTCCTCGCCGTGGTGAACGGACAGCCGAAAGAGATGGGGCTGGTTCAGGCAATCCAGCACTTCATCGATCATCGCGTGGACGTGGTGCGCCGCCGAACGGTTTACCTGCTGGAAAAAGCCCGTGAGCGCGAACACATCTTAGAGGGCTACAAGATCGCGCTCGATAACATGGACGCTGTCATCAAGATCATCCGCGGATCAGGTTCACGCGCCGAGGCCAAAGAGAACTTATTGGCGGCAAAATACAAGATTGTCGACAAGGCGATCCAGGCAAAAGTTGGCGGGGCGGAAGGGAAACTCTCATCGCGCCAGGCTGACGCGATTCTTGAATTGCAACTCTATCGCCTGACGCGGCTTTCCACCGATGAAATCCTGAAAGAGCTGGAAGAGATTCGCGTGAAGATTGCCGAGTACGAATCGATTCTGGCTTCCGACAAGAAGCTGCGCGGGGTGATTGTAAAAGAGCTCGAGGAAGTGAAGGAGCAGTTCGGCAACAAACGCCGCACTGAGATCACCGATGAATCAACGGAGATCACGCTGGAAGACCTGATCGCTGATGAACAGGTCATCGTGACGGTTTCGCATAGCGGATACCTGAAGCGGACGCCGCAATCGATCTATCGCCAGCAACGGCGCGGTGGCACTGGTCGCACCGGTATGAAGACGCGCGAAGAAGATTTTGTGGAATATCTCTTCAGCGCCTCGACGCATTCTTATCTTCTGGTTTTCACCAACACTGGGCGCGTGTACTGGCTGAAGGTGTATGAAGTGCCGGACGTGGGCGCAGCGGGCAAGGGTAAGCACATCGGCAACCTGGTGGCGTTGCAGCCGGGCGAGACAGTGCGCACGCTGTTGGAAGTCCGCAACCTGGAAGAAGAGAGCCGTTATATTTTCTTTGCCACGCGCAAAGGCACGGTGAAGAAGACGCCGGTGAAGGACTTCTCCAACGTTATGTCGCGTGGGATCATCGCCATCGGCATCGATAAAGACGACGAGTTGGTGGCCGTGCGGCTGACCGACGGCAACCAGATTGTCTTCCTGGCGTCGCATGAAGGCCAGGCAATCCGCTTTGGCGAAGAAGATGTGCGCTCCATGGGTCGGCCGGCATATGGCGTTCGCGGTATGGACCTGGACAAGAACGATTACATCGTGGGTATGGCCGTGACGCCCAAAGAGGCCAAGAAGACAAACGGCAAAGACAAAGATGGCAAGGCCACTGAAGAGACACTGCCCAGCCTGATCCTGAGCGTGACCGAGCAGGGCTATGGCAAACGCACGCCGGTGGAGGAATACCGGCTGCAGTCTCGCGGCGGCAAAGGCGTGATCAACGTAAAGACCACGTCGAGAAACGGCAACGTGGTGGGCATCATGCTGGTGGACGAATCTTCAGAAGCTATGCTGATCAGCCAGTTCGGCAAGATCATCCGCATAGACACTAAGACGATCCGGGAAGCCGGCCGCTCCACTCAGGGTGTCCGCCTGCTGCACCTGGAAGAAGGCGATCGCGTGGCGTCAGCGGTAGTGCTGCAGGAAAAAACTGAAGAAGAGACGAACGGGACGTTGCTACAGTAAGGATCGATTAACGGATACCAAAAGAGCTCCCGGTTTCGGGAGCTTTTTCTTTCGTACCATCTGGTCATCCACCACTCGTGGCAAAATATGAAGCCATCTGGCAGCTATTTTTTCTTTGTGTGCCGGCGCGGCTCCGGCGCGCGCTGATGACGCATAAAGTCTGCGAGTCCCGCGCGCGAGACGAATGTCTTGCCCGCGCTCACAATTTTTCTGATGCGGCCCCTCCTGACCAGATCGACGATTGCCAGCCGCGGCAGGCCGGTTTCGCGGGCCGCCTCCACGATGTAAATCCACTTCGTCGGATCAAGTGTTTTCTTTTTGATTCGAACCGTTTTTACCCTGACGTAGCCCGTTCCGGCCGGACCTCTCGGTCGAGGCGCGAAACCAAGGACTTCAGCCCGGGAGACATAGACCCTTCCTTTGAATCTGCACGTTGTCAATCGTCCCCGGTTTACCAGGTCCCAAATGGCCTGCCGGGACACACCCCGGGCACGCGCGGCGTCGCCTTTAGACATCCATTCATTCGTGTCCAGAGTCTCAAGTTGTTCAGGTTCGGTATTCATGGTTAAAGGTCTGTCGCGGAACACTATGCTATTCAGCAAAGAGGATAAACCAAAAATCAACGGGGCGTATCAATCCTTTTCTACGGGCCGCATATGCCGGGTGAGCGCTTAATGGCCGCTTGCCATGCCGCAGCGCCTGTCCCATCCTGTTATAATCCGCCCGTCTTATGAAAACTTCGTCACTCTTTTTCTTTGCCCTCCTTTTGTCCTGCGCTACTTTTGCTCAACAACCCACGCCTCAGCCGCAGCATGTTGTGATTCATGCCGGGCACTTGCTGGACGTTAAGACCGGCAAGATGCTCGAGAACGTAACCGTTGTGATTGACGGAGAGAAAGTTACCAGCGTCTCGGGTGGCGGCGGATCTCAACCCGATAACCAGGCGGGCGCCCGAGTGATCAACCTGCCCAACGCCACGCTTCTGCCCGGACTGATCGATGCCCACACCCATCTGACTTTCGATCCGAATTTTGGGTACCAGGAGTTGGGCGTCTCAATTCCAAAAGAAGCGCTCATCGGCGCCAAGAATGCTCGCATCACTCTTGAAGCCGGCTTCACCACCGTGCGCAACGTGGGCGCGAGTGGCTATACCGATATCGCTCTGCGCGACGCCATCAATGAAGGCATGGTCCCGGGCCCGCGCATCATGGCCAGCGGTCCTGCGCTTTCCATCACCGGCGGACATTGCGACCAGAATCTGCTGCCCTATGAATGGCACGCCAAGTCTGACGGCGCGGCGGACGGAGTGGAAGGCGTGCAGCATAAAGTACGCGAGATCATCAAATACGGCGCCGACGTGATCAAGGTTTGCGCCACCGGCGGAGTGCTTTCCAAGGGCGATGATCCGCGCGCCTCGCAGTACACGTTGGAAGAAATGAAGGCCATTGTGGCGGACGCGCATCGGCTGGGCCGCAAAGTGGCGGCGCACGCGCACGGCGCGCAGGGTATTGCCTGGGCTGCTGAAGCCGGAGTGGATTCCATTGAGCATGGCTCTTATATTGACGATGCCGGAATCGCCATGATGAAGAAGAATGGCACGTATCTGGTGCCGACTCTCTATCTGGCTGACTGGATGCGTGAAAATGCCGTGAAAATCGGCCTGCCAGCGATGTACGCAACCAAGATGAAAGATGTGACCGCCGTCAGCCGCCAGAACATCAAGAAGGCATTTAATGCCGGCGTAAAGATTGCATTCGGCACCGATGCGGCCGTTTATCCGCATGGCTTGAACGCGCATGAGTTCGCGGTGTATGTACAAATTGGGATGACGCCGCTTCAGGCCATCCAGACTGCCACTGTGAACGCCGCCGATCTGCTGGGATGGTCCAAGATCGGCTCCATTGAGACCGGCAACTTCGCCGACATCATTGCCGTGAACGGCGATCCACTCAAAGACGTAACACTGCTGGAGAACCCGGTCATGGTGATGAAGGGTGGCACGGTTTACAAACAGAAGTAGGTTCGCGTTGGGCTGCGGAAGCTCGGGAACCATATCATGCACGCGCATGTAAAACTTTGCGCCCACAGCCGACTGGCGGCCAAGTCTAAGCTAGATTGCAACACCTTTACGTAATTCTTCGATTGCAGGAGACTCTTGTGAAATTAATCCCGCTCTTTGCCGTGCTGTTGGCAGGCCTAGCCGGACAGGCTCAGCACCATGCCGCACCAGCTTCTGATTCCGCCAACAATGACAAGGTTTTCACCTCGCTGGCAGATCAATACTTCGATAATTACTATTTCAAGTTCAATCCTTCTCAAGGCACGGCTTCGGGATTCCACCAGTACGACAGCCAGTTGGAAGACTACTCGCGGGCATCGATAAATCAGCAGGTCACGACGCTGAAGAATTTCCAGAAGGTGATGGCCAGGATCGATCCGCTACAACTCTCGGCGCCGACGCGGGTTGATCACACGCTGGTCCTGGATGACATCAACGCTCGTCTCCTCACCCTGGAAAATATCCGCCCGTGGGAAAAGAATCCAGACCAATATTCTTCCGGCGTCACCAACTCCATCTTCGTGATCATGGCGCGGACGTTTGCGCCGCCGGCCGACCGACTGAAGTCCGTCATCGCGCGGGAAAGGCAGGTTCCAGCTGTATTTCAGGCGGCACGGCAGAATCTGAAGAATCCTCCGCCTATATATGTGGATGTGGCTCTGGAACAAATTCCCGGCCTCATCAGTTTTTTCCAGAAAGATGTCCCTGAAGCATTCAAAGACGTGAAAGATCAAACGCTGCTCGCCCAATTCCAGGCCACTAATCAGAAAGTAATGGACGAGCTGAAGAACTATGGCCAATGGATCGAGAAAGAGCTCAAGCCGCAGGCCCACGGGGACTTCCGCATCGGCGCGGACAATTACGGTAAAAAGCTGCTGTATGACGAGGACGTCGACATTCCGCTGGCGCGTTTGCTCGAGATCGGCATGGCCAATCTGCGTCTGAACCAACAGGCATTTAAAGACACGGCTGCCAAGGTCGATCCCAGCAAAACACCACGAGAGATCCTGGCAGAACTGGAAAAAGATCATCCTGCGCCCGACAAGCTTTTACAGACTTTCCGCGACACCCTGGGCGGGTTGAAGGATTTCCTCGCCCAGCATCACATAGTGAAGTTGCCGTCGGAAGTCTTGCCTATTGTTGAAGAAACGCCGCCTTTTGAACGCGCGCTCACCTTCGCTTCCATGGACACGCCCGGACCGTTTGAGAAAGTTGCGAAAGAAGCTTTCTTCAATGTCACGTTGCCCGAACCAAGCTGGAAGCCGGAGCAAGTGGAAGAGCACATGGCCGGATTCAACCGCGGGACGATCATCTCCACAGCGGTGCACGAGGTGTACCCGGGACATTACACGCAGTTCCTGTGGGTGCCGTACGCGCCCTCAAAAGTGCGGAAGCTGCTGGGATGCAGTTCCAATGCTGAGGGCTGGGCCCACTACAGCGAACAGATGATGCTGGATGAAGGTTATGGGCGCACGCCCGGAGTTGATCAGGACCATGACACGGCTTTTCTAAAGCTGCGCCTGGGCCAGCTCCAGGACGCGCTCTTACGCGATGCACGCTTTATCGTAGGAATACAGATGCACACCGGGGCGATGACGTTCGATCAGGGGGTGGAGTTCTTCGAAAAAGAGGGCTATCAATCCCACATGAACGGGTTGCGTGAAACCAAGCGTGGCACCTCTGATCCCACTTATCTTTATTACACCTTAGGCAAGCTGGAAATTCTGAAGCTGCGCGAAGACTACAAAACGAAGATGGGCGCCGGCTTTTCACTGGAAAAATTTCACAATGAGCTGCTGAAGCAAGGTTTCCCACCGATCAAACTGCTGCGACAGACGATGCTGGGCGATAATAGTCCGGTATTGTAATGTCTGGATTTTGGATTCAGAGCGAACTCGAGAAAGCAGATGCTAGAATTTCTGCATCTCACCATGCGGTACTCAGGAATCACCAATGAAGATGAGAGTTCGCAAAGCCGTTTTTCCCGCTGCCGGTCTGGGCACGCGCTTTCTTCCTGCCACTAAGGCGCAGCCTAAAGAGATGTTGCCGCTGGTGGATAAGCCCATCATCCAATACGGCGTGGAAGAAGCTCTAGCTTCGGGCTGCGATCAGATCATCATCATCACCGGCCGCGGAAAGACTGCGATTGAAGACCACTTTGACGTCAGTTACGAACTGGAAAAAATGCTGGAGGAGCGCGGCAAGACCGAGCTGCTTTCAATTGTGCGCCAGATTTCGGACATGATCCACGTGGCTTATGTGCGGCAGAAGGAAGCCATGGGGCTTGGTCATGCAGTTTTGATGGCGCGGGAACTGGTGGGCAACGAGCCATTCGCGGTTCTGCTGGCGGACGATGTGATCGACGCTAAAAAGCCGTGCCTGAGGCAGATGATGGACGTGTTTGAAGAATCGCAGTGCTCGATCATTGCGACGCAAGAAGTGAACGGTCCGGCAATTTCTTCCTATGGCGTGCTGGACGCGAAGAAGATTGAAGGCAGATTCGACGGCCGCGCCTTCGATGTCCGCAGCCTGGTGGAAAAACCCAAGCAGGAAGAAGCGCCTTCTAACCTGGCCATCATTGGACGCTACATTCTCACGCCGACGATTTTTGAGACGCTGGAACGGACTCCACTTGGAGCCGGTGGCGAACTGCAACTGACAGACGGCTTGCGCGGGCTGCTCACAGCAGGCGAGAAAATTTTCGGATACACCTTTGAGGGCAAGCGCCATGACGCGGGTGACAAGCTGGGCTTCCTGAAAGCGACGGTCGAGTTTGCACTGAAGCGTCCTGACCTGGGACCTGACTTCGCGGAGTATCTGCGCACGTTAAAGATCGAATCGCCGGTTGAGGTAGCTTAATTCGCCGGCTGCCCATTCCAGGCTTGATTACTGAAATGTTAGTCAATGAGCAGCATGGGAATCCCATCTTTTACAGGATAGGTTCGGCCGCAGGCTGTACACTGCAACGCAGATTCATCTTCAGCCAGTTTCAGCGGTTTGCGGCATGACGGGACCGGACAGGCCAGCGCGTCCAGAATTTGTTTGAGCATCATCTCTCTATTTTAAAGCACAACGCGGCGGCGCTTTGCACGGGTGTACCTTTGCATTTTTTGTGGTTAAGATATTTATTCCCATGAATACTATGGCTGCCACCATCCTAGACGGTAATAAAATAGCCGCGCAGATCAAGTCCGAGGTCGCTGAAGAGGTTCAAAAACTGAGCGCGGCCGGCATACGGCCAGGACTCGCGGTAATCCTGGCGGGGCATAACCCAGCCTCAGAGATTTACGTGCGTAACAAGGTCAAGTCCTGCCAGCAGCTTGGGATGCTCAGCGAAAATCTGACTCTGCCGGATTCCGTTACCACCGGTGAATTGTTGCAGATGATCGATGAGTTGAACAATCGCGACGAAATTGATGGCATCCTGGTACAGCTGCCGTTACCGCCGCAAGTGGATTCCAAGAAAGTCTTGCTGGCGGTCTCTCCGGAAAAGGATGTGGACGGATTTCACCCGGTAAATGTGGGTAATCTTTCCACCCAGCGTCCCGGGCTAGTGCCATGCACCCCGGCCGGCGTGATCGAAATCCTGCGCCGTAGCGATATTGCCATTGAAGGCCGCAATGCCGTGGTGATCGGACGAAGCGACATTGTGGGCAAGCCCGTAGCCATGCTGCTGCTGAACAACAATGCTACCGTCACCGTCTGCCATTCCAAGACGAGAAATATTGCGCAAATTGCCCGTCAGGCTGACATTCTGGTAGCGGCCATCGGCAAGGCTGGCTTTGTGACGGAAGAATTTGTGAAGCCAGGCGCCGCGGTGATCGACGTTGGAATCAACAAGATCACGGACCGCAAGGAGTTTGAGAGGTTCTTTTCTGGAGATCCAGCGAGAAAAAAATCTTTTGCTGAAAAAGGCTCTACTTTGGTGGGCGACGTTGACCCTCACGTTGCCACGGTCGCTGGCGCGATTACCCCGGTTCCCGGCGGAGTTGGGCCGCTGACCATCGCCATGCTCATGGCCAATACGGTTAAGGCGTGCAAGATGCGCCGCGGGCCAGAGCGGCAGGCACGGGGCTAACCGGTGCTGCGTGTCGGGCTTACCGGCGGAGTGGCATGCGGCAAATCTACGGTAGCAAGGATGTTTGCCGATCTGGGCGCCAACGTTGTGGATGCCGACGCTATCGCACATGAACTCTATCGTCCCGGCCAGGAAGTGCTTCAGGAACTGGTCAAGCATTTCGGCCCGGAGATATTAAAGCCGGATGGCGAACTGGATCGCGCCAAGTTGGCTACGCTGGTGTTTGACGGCGGACGCGTGGAAGAGCTAAATAAAATTGTGCATCCGGCCGTGATCCGCCAGCAGGACCAGTGGATGCGCGCGCTGGGCGAAAAAGATCCATACGCCGTGGCAATAGTGGAAGCAGCATTAATCTTTGAGGCCGGGGTCAAAGATCACTTTGACCGAATCATGGTCGTAACCTGCAAGCCTTCGCAGAAGATTGCACGTTTTGCCCAGCGTACCGGGATGAGTGAAGACGCGGCCAAAGTTGATGTGGAACGCCGGAACAAAGCACAAATGCCTGACGATGAGAAGGCCCGGCGCGCAGATTTTGTGATCGACAACTCCGGTTCGCTCGATGAAACCAGACATCAAGTGCAGCGCATTTATTCCGAGTTAAAGGTCCTGGCCAAGCGGCTCAGTTTTGACAGGTGAGATATGAAGTACATACGTCCAGTTCTGCTCGCGGTTTTGTTGGTTCTTACCTTCTATCTTGTGACCACGCGTATGGGCGGCCCGAACGGGCCTTCCTGGGTTACAAGGCCCACGCATGTTGAGTTGACTCAGGCCGCCGGCCCGGCTAACTACGACGCGGAAGAACAGAACAACATCGCTGTTTACAAGAAAGCGCTTCCTTCTGTTGTAAACATTACTTCCACGGCCGTCACCTTCGATTTCTTTTACGGCGCTGTTCCGCAGCAAGGCATGGGATCAGGATTTGTAATCGATACGGAAGGCCATATCCTTACGAATTTCCATGTGGTGGAGGGAGCCCGTCAGGTTGAAGTCACCACCAGCGACAAGAAGAAATACAAAGCCCAAATCGTGGGAACTGACCCTATCCATGACCTGGCGGTGATCCAGATTCCTAACAAGGCTGTGCCCCAGGCAGAGATTGGCGATTCCAAGAGCCTGGTGGTGGGACAGAAGGTTTATGCCATCGGAAACCCCTTCGGGCTTAGCGGCACAATGACGCGAGGGATTATCAGCTCCATCCGTTCGCTGAAAGGCCAGCGTGGATACATCGACGAGGCCATCCAGACTGACGCGGCCATTAATCCCGGAAATTCCGGCGGCCCGCTCTTGAATGCCCGCGGGCAGGTGATTGGGATTAATACCATGATTTTGACCGGCGGCGTGGAGCAGAGTGCCGGAATCGGATTTGCCATTCCCATCAGCACAGCCAAGGCAGTGCTGGACGATCTGGTACACCTGGGACGGGTTCGCCGTCCGGAAATTGGGGTTCGAACTTTTCCCATAGGTCCTGAACTTGCCAACCAGCTGGGACTACCTGCTGACTCAGGCTTGCTGATTGTCGAGGTTGTCCCGGGCAGCGCGGCCGATAAGGCAGGTTTGCGTGCCGGCACGGAACGGGCTTATGTGGGAAATTATCCCATTCTGATCGGCGGCGATTTGCTGGTCGCCATCGAAGGCCAGCCCCTTGAAGACCAGCAGGATCTTTCCCACATGATGCAAAACCACCGTTCGGGCGACACAGTGACGCTCACAATTTACCGCGGCAAGAAGCGCATGGACATAAAAGTGGTGTTGGGCGAGTCACACGGGGTGGCTTAAGCAAATGGCCCGGCTGAAAATGACCCCCAAAAAGCTGAAAATGTTGCGTGATTAAGCAATTAGTTTTCTTTCATTCCGGCGCAGGAAGGGCTAAGCTGTACCGCAACAAACTCTCCCTGAGAGTTCTATTTTCCTGAAGGAGTGAGGGGTTATGGCATTTTGTGCAAAGTGTGGGGCTCAACTCAATGCGGGTTCGGGCTTTTGTGCAGCATGCGGCACTGCGGTTTCGGCTCAGAGCGCAACTACACCATCGGGGGCGGCTGCGGCCCCGGCGCAATCATCGGCGAGCGCACCTAGTGCGGGGATGACGAACAACGTGGCTGCATGTCTCAGTTATCTTTTCGGTTGGGTTACCGGCCTGATTTTTCTTGTAATTGAGCCTTACAAGAATGATCGCTTCGTTCGCTTCCATGCGTTTCAATCGATATTTTTGAGCATCGGCGTGTTCGCCGTTTGGATTGGCGCGCTCATTCTGTCGACGATCCTGGGCTTCATCACCCACGGACTTGGGTTTTTCATAATGGGTCCCTTGATGATGATAGTTTGGCTGGGCGTGGTGGTTGCGGTGGTTATCTGCATGATCAAGGCTTACGGCAATCAACAGTTCAAGTTGCCGATCATTGGCGACATGGCCGCGAAGCAGGCAGGTTTGTAAATCACGCGCTAAACGGCTGTAAAGTAGAATAGGGGTTTCCGGCGCATTCACTTCGAGCTGTTGCTCGGGTAAGAATGCTCGCCTGAAATCCCTTTACTTTTTTGGAGTGTCTTACAGATGAAGTATTGTCGCTTCGCCTCCCCTGACGGCCCCCAGTTCGGGCTGATTGAAACACTGGCCGGGAGTGAGCAGATCACCCAGACGGCGCCCGATGGCGTGTTGCCTGATTTTTCGAAGGCCAAGAAGATCACGGCTCGGCCAGTGTCTTCTGCCACGCTGCTTTATCCCGTACAGCCTTCGAAGATCGTTTGCGTCGGCAGGAATTACAGTGAGCACGCGAAGGAGCTGGGGAATGAAGTGCCGTCAGAGCCGCTGATTTTTTTCAAGCCGCCGACTTCATTGATTTCGCCGGGGGAGAAGATCGTCCGGCCCAGGCGTTTTTCCCAGAGGGTGGAGTTTGAGGCTGAACTCACCGTGGTCATCGGAAAAAAATGCCGCAATCTGGGACCAAATGACGATGTGCGCCCTTACATTCTCGGTTATACCTGCGCCAATGACGTAACTGCGCGCGATCTGCAAAAGAAAGACCCGCAGTGGACCCGCGCCAAAGGGTTTGACACCTTTTGTCCGGTCGGCCCAGTCGTTACCGATGAGATTGACCCCTGGAAGGGGGTACGCGTGGAAAGCCGCGTGAATGGCGAGATCAGGCAGTCCGAGAGCACCCTGGCGTTTATTTTTCCTGTCGACGTGGTTCTGCGCTTCATTTCGCAAGTCATGACGTTGCTCCCGGGTGATCTGGTCCTTACGGGTACCCCGGCAGGCGTCGGCCCGCTGGTTGCCGGGGATGAGGTAAGCGTCTCCGTTGGGGGAATTGGCTCCATTGCGAATCCTGTGGTGGACGGCGATTGATGGCGGCATTTTAGGCTCGGGCCTCAGTCGCGATTCCTATTTGGTAAGGACTTAAGCTTCCTGAGTGTCCTGTGGGCGCGGCACAAAACTATGGTTACCTTGTGGTTTTCTTCCCGACGGGTGATTCTTGGGGGGAAATTATCCCGGGATTCTTCAAGACCTGAGAGTCAGGAATAAGTGTTCCTTTGGATTTTAAGTGAGCCAAAGTTGAATTAGACTCATCTACAGAATGAACGTCTTTGGTGTTCGAGGACGTTATCCGTATGAACGAACTTCGTCTATATTCTCTCATCGCGATTGCCGGCGCCGGCTTGTTGTTTGGCGCAAATGCCTGGGCCCGCAGCAGGCGCAAGACCCCTGATCAACGCGAACGCGAACGCCGTATGCGCATCAGTGAGATGGGCCGCATCACCGATGGCACCGTGATTGACGTAAATGAAATGCAGACGAACGGCTCCGGCGAGCTGCAGCTATTGATTTACCACTACGATGTTGCTGGCGTCAGTTACGAGGCGTCGCAAGATGTCAGCAGTCTGCGGCACATGGTGGACCTGCATTCCTGCCGCTCTGGATTGATGACCTCAATCAAATACGATCCGGGTAATCCCGGCAATTCCATTGTGATCTCAGAAAACTGGACCGGCCTGCGCCACTAGCACTTCGGAGCTATAGCCCCAAAAGCTTTCTTTTTAAGCAGGCAGAAGTGCGGACCAACTATATCGATACTTATCAATATACTTTCATTTTGTGGCCAGGGCTTCAACGATCCGATCAAAGTCCTCCAGCGATCCGTACTTCAGGATGATCTTGCCTTTGCCCTTGCGATCATAAATTTCGACCTTCACGCCCAATGAACTCTCCAGGCTGCGCTGGGCCTCGCGGACGTTGGGATCGATTAAAGGCACTGGCTTTTCCTGCTTATGTTCGGCGGCTTGCGGGTTCAGCAGTTTCGCTATCAGATCTTCCGTTTGCCGGACCGAGAGCTGTTTCTCGATAATCTCGCGCGCGGCTCTTTCCATGTGTTCCGGGAACCCTGCGAGCGTCAACAAAACTTTCCCGTGGCCGAAGCTCAGAACGCCAGTTTCAAGAGCGTTCTGCACCTCTTCCGGCAATTTGAGCAACCGGATGAAGTTAGCGATGCTGGCCCGGTCTTTGCCGGTTCTCGCTGCAATCTGTTCCTGCGTCATTCCGAATTCGCGGCTTAGCCGTTCGAACGCACGTGCCTGTTCCACGGGATTGAGATCTTCACGCTGGAGGTTTTCAATAATTGTGATCTCCATGGCTTGCTCGTTGGAGATCTGGCGGACCACAGCTGGAATCGTCGTCTTGCCAGCCCGTTTGGAAGCATGCCAGCGACGCTCACCCGCAACCAACTGATATCTTCCATTTGCTGCTGGCCGCAACACAACCGGCTGCACTACGCCGCTTGCGCGAATCGACTCAGCCAATTCTTCCAGGGCGGTTTCGTTGATGCGCCTACGAGTTTGATAAGGGTTTGGATCGATGCTATCGATAGGAACTTCCTGCGACGATCCAGAGGCTTGAGCCGCCGGCATGGCGATTGGCGTCATGGTTGGCCGACTTGGCAGTAAGGAGTCCAGTCCCCGTCCCAGGGCTTTGCGCTTGTCATTGATCATGATTCGTTAACCCTCTTTAGTTCATTGCCACCTGAAGAATCCTCGGGTTGGTCGCTTGGATCGGTGATCGGCGGAGACCCCACCAGAGCCGGGGCTGCCGCCGCTGGATGCATCCTGCGATGCATGATCTCCTTGGCCAGGCGTATGTAGCTTTCAGCGCCGCGAGAGCGCACATCGTATAGCAGGGCTGGCTTGCCATAGCTGGGCGCCTCGGCCAGTCTGATGTTGCGTGGGATGATCGTCTCCAGCAGTTTGTCGCCGAAATGCTTCTTTAGTTCCTGCGTTACCTGCTGGGCCAGATTCGTGCGATCGTCATACATCGTAAGAACCACGCCTTCGATCTCCAACCCTGGGTTAAAGCTCTGGCGCAATCGTTCAATTGTATCCAGGAGTTCGCTCACGCCTTCCAAGGCGAAATACTCAGCTTGCATAGGCACCAGTACGGAATCAGCCGCCACCAGGGCATTGAGGGTGAGGAGGTCCAGCGCTGGCGGGCAGTCGAGGATAATAAAGTCAAATTGTTCGCGCACCGACTGGAGCGCATTTCGCAAACGAAATTCCCTGTTCTCGGCATTCACTAGCTCAATATTGGCGCCGATCAGGTTTTTGTGGGATGGAATGATGCTGAGACCCTCCAGCTCGGTGGCGACAACGCCCGCACTGGCGGTGGCCTCTGCCATGAGCAAGTGATAAGTACTAATGCGCTCTGGATCGCGGGCAAAGCCCAGACCGCCGGTGGAATTGGCCTGTGGGTCACAATCAACCAGCAAAGAACGGACTTCTGCGGCAGCGAAGGAAGCTGCCAGATTGATAGCGGTGGTGGTCTTTCCGACCCCGCCTTTCTGGTTTGCAACAGCGATTACTAGTCCCATGGTTTCAATAATCGGTCAAGATCGTGCGTCTTGTTGAATGTAGCCAGTGCCGAACGAATGTGCAACGCCGCAAAATGGTGCACTTGTTCTACGTGGAACAATGCGGGTCGTGCTTGCAAACTGTTCCACGTGGAACAGTGAGTTTACTTCCTGGGATCTGGGCGCACGAAGTTCCCACTTTGGGTGATTAAGCTCGTTGAAACTGGGGCCTATACCTTTTAAGTCCACATTAAATTGAAACTTCATCCCACTTTTACCATTCTGGTTCTAGGTACCATGCTATTAGACAGATTTTGCCACTTTTGTTTACTACAATGGTTCACAGCAACGCGCTTTTCCCACTATGCCTGCCGCTCCTCCCCAAATTACGGCTCGGTAACGACAATAAACAGTACAACAAGCCATTGACAGACCACTATCTATGCTTTGTACCAAATAACAACGCCCGCGAATGGCCTCCAGGAATTTGCAGCGGATCGCTCCAATTCACATCGGTTCCCAGTCCCCTGGCCAACTCAACCTGTCCCGAGCCAATCATCAGAGCAACGCGCCCTCCCGCTCTGGTCAGCCGGACCGCCATTTGTAATGCCTGCTCGAATCGCTCAACAGCGCGCAACATCACAAGATCGGCAGTGCCAGAATAGCTTTCCGCACGATCGCCAAAAACCTTTACGTTCTTGAGCCCCAGCGCATAGATCAATTCTTTCAAGAACGTAGCCTTCTTTTGCTGGGACTCAATCAAGGTGACTTGAACATCAGGCGCCAGCATGGCAAAGGGAACGCCCGGAAAGCCTGCGCCAGATCCCAGATCAATTGCCGTATCCGCCGGCTTCTGCTGCAAGGCGTATTTGGCGGCAAATAGCGACTCGCCAAAATGCCGATGCACGATTTCGCTGGGTTCACGTATAGCCGTCAGATTGATTCGCGAATTCCATTTCAGCAATAGATCGATATATGTCGATATAGCGCGCAGCCGCATTTCATCAAGCTCGACGAAGGGCTGGAGCAACTGGGCGATGACGTCCGTTTCCACGCATCCCATCGTAAATTAGTTCTGCGGCAGCTTGCTCACCAAACCGAAATCCGTCGGCAGCGAATCCAGCAATTCCCGAACCGTGCGCCTGAGCACGGGATGCAGCACGTCCGGTGCAATCTCTGCCAACGGCTCCAGCACAAAACGACGCTGCTGCACGGCGGGATGGGGAACGGTCAGCTCCGGGATGTCCAAAATGTCATTGCCAAAAAATACAATATCAATGTCAATGATGCGCGGGCCCTTGGGCTCCGTACGCATCCTGCCCATGGATTGCTCGATCGCGAGCATTTTCATGAGGAATTGGGCGGGCAGTAACTCAGTTTCCATGGCCAAGGCACAGTTCAAGAACCAGGGCTGCTCACGCTCCACCTCGACCGGTTGAGTTTCATAAAAAGCGGAGACTCGACTGATTACGCCCAATTCCTTCAATCGGGAGATCGCTTCGCGAAGATACTGTTCGCGCTTGCCGAGATTTGACCCCAGCGACAAATAAACCATCTTTTTCATACGAAAAGGCCTTAGATCGAAAGTGCTGCCACCCGTCAAATCACAGGCCCGTTACGTTGGTTACTTGGCCGGGCGTGACGGTTTAGATACCCTTTGCGGGTATGGCTTTACAAGCTCTCCTCCTCAGCAACGACCCTGAAGTACATCGTACGATACGCCGAGTCCTGGATACGGCCAATATCGACCTGGATCTCTCCAACAACGCTGACCAGGCCCGCCACATCCTGCTGCGCCGAAAGTATGACGCCCTGTTGGTTGACTGTGACGACATGCCCCACGGCCCCCTGGTTCTCCGCGAGTTGAGGCTGGGAAAATCCAATAAAAGCTGTATCGCCTTCGCACTGGTAAATGGCAAAACGAACATTCAGCAGGCGTTTGAGATGGGCGCGAATTTTGTTTTGGATAAGCCAATTTCCCTGGAGCGGGCGACCCGGAGCGTACGCGCTGCGCAGGGATTGATCATGCGTGAGCGCCGTCGTTACCACCGGCACTTGATCAAGGCAACGGGAGCAATCCTGGTGGATCAGGGAGCAGAGCTTCCCTTGAATATCACCAACATCAGCCATGGCGGCATTTCGATCGAGTGTTCCCGCAGGCTGGATGAAGGCGGCGCTGCTCGAATCCGGCTGCAATTGCCAGGAACGAAGCGGGCACTGGACATCAAAGGCGAAGTGGCCTGGTCGACTCCGGAAGGGCGCGCCGGAATTCGTTTTCAAGTGCTTTCAGCCGAAGCGAAAAAGGACCTCGACATCTGGCTGGAAAAGCGGGCATTAACGCTGGGTGGCGGCGCCATGTTTATCAATGCCACAACAGTTTAGGCGTTAAGCGTCGCGCGAGGTGTGGGTAGCCACAATCGCGCTCTCAGCGATGTCCTGGGGCTCACTCACTTCGGTCGTCTCTTCCCACAAAGACCGGTCTTTCAATAGGCGTGAAACCAACGCGGTATGCATGGCGTGTCCGGCGCGGTCAGCCACAATGCGACCGATAATCTGTTTACCCAGCAACGCCAGGTCACCGATAAGGTCCAGCACCTTGTGTCGAACAAATTCATCTTCAAACCGGAGCGGGCCATTCTTGACGCCGTTGGCTGTCAGCACGATCACGTTGGCTTCCGATGCGCCGCGGATCAGCCCCATGTTCTTCATGGCCTGCTCTTCGCTGAGAAACCCAAACGTGCGCGCTGCCGCCAGCTCTTTGCGGTAAAGGTCCTGGGAAAGATCGATCTCAAAGGACTGCGCGCCGATGGGCGGGGCAAAATCAATCTTGTACGCGACAGCATAACCAGACGCCGGATAAGCCCCGATGAACTTGTTGCCGTCCCGCACTTCTATCTCACGCATGATGCGCAGATACGTGCGCTTTTTTCGCTGCTGCCTTAAGCCGGCCTGCAGAACCATATCGACGAACGGCTTTGCGCTGCCATCAAGAATGGGCAGCTCAAGGTTGTCCAGTTCTACAACCGCGTTGTCCAGGCCAATTCCAATAAAGGCTGAGAGCAGGTGTTCTGTGGTGGAAATCAGCACGCCTTTTTTTTGCAGGCTGGTAGCGTAACTCACGCGGGCCACGTTCCGGCCAATGGCTTCGATTTCAAAGCCGTCCAGGTCGCTGCGGCGGAAGACAATGCCCGTTCCGGCAGAAGCGGGCAGGATCCTGAGGGTCACCGCAGCCCCGCTATGCAGCCCTATACCTTTGCACTCCACTGGAGCCCGAACTGTCTGTTCAAATGGCAAGTTATTCCAAGCAAACAGATTACACCGGCAGCAGCATCACACCGTGTTGTTTTTTTACAACAGACCGTGGTGAAGGCGGAACTACTTCTCTTTTACCGGATTGATCTTGGCCACGGCGGGATCAAATAGCAAGTCCGAAGGGTGAATATTGTAGGTGATATTCAAGATAATCTGCTGGGAAAGCGTTTCGCCATTTCTCTTTATGACAGTCATCCGTGCCGTGTTGATCCCCTGGAATTCTTTCCAGTCGCCGTAAATGATAACTTCTTCGTCGCGCTCGCGATAGCGCGGGTCGCGTGTGGAAAAGCGCTTTTCCAGCGGCAGATGCGTTGAGGGATCCACCAGGATCGTCACCGATTCGTTCTTGGAATTAATGATCGTGAGCTTTTCCGCCATGTGTCCTTCGGAAATGCTCGGGCCTTCATCCAGCAAGAGAATGCCCGGCTCTTTGAGCCAGTTGCGCAGAACATTTTCGAGCGAGTAATAGCGGCGGACTATCGCCTGACCCACCTTTTCTTCCTTGTGAATGTCTATTGGACGAATACCGCGGTAGGTGATCTCATATGCCTGGTCGCCTACGTAAAGCTGCACGATATCTCGTTGCTTCGTGAGCTCAATGCGATCTTTGTCGGGCCATTTCCAGAAGCGGTAAAACAAGCCGGAGCCGACAAGCGACTCGTTATGAAAGCTGCCGGACCGGCCTTCCGCGTAATAATCCTGCGCTGTTAGATATGCCTGGCCGCCCAGCGCCTGGATCATCAGGTCCACTAGCGCTCGGGCCTTCTGCTGGTTGGTTTGGGCATCCGCGGGCTTGGAGGAAGGGTCTTGCTGGCCGTACAGGCTGGCTACGCACAGGCATATAAGGGCAACAATTCTCATGGGATCAATGCTTTCTTAGATGCAGGAAAAACACGAGCTACTGCTTTAGCACTCAACCTACCAGCACCGCGCCGCCGTTGACGTTGAGGATCTCCCCGGTGATAAAGCCGGCATGCGTTGTACACAGAAATAAGACTGACGCGGCAATCTCTTCCGGCTTGCCTGCCCGGCCCAGCGGAATGGTGGCGTAAACGCGTTTGCTGATCGTGGCGTCATGCAGCGCCGGCGCGGCCATATCTGTCTCCACCCAGCCCGGAGCCACACAATTCACATAGATACCGTCCCGTGCCAGCTCCGTTGAGAGCCCTTTCACCATGCTGATGATCGCTCCCTTGCTGGCGGCATAGTCACAGTGGAACGCTTCTCCGCGCTGCCCTGCAGTCGAGCTGACAAGCACTATATGACCGCCTGAGCGCTGCTTCTTCATCTGGGCCACGCCATGCTTCACCAGCCCAAAAAGACTGTCGACGTTGATGGCCAGAGTTGAGCGCCACTGCTCGTCCGACATCTGATCAATGGGAGCATCCTGCGGCGGCCACACGCCATGGTTTCCCACGATGATGTCCACTTCGCCGAAGTGCTGTATGGCCGCTTCGATCAAAGGCTGTGCGGCCTCGGCTGAAGAAAGATCGGCCTGGACCGCCACGCATTGCTTCGCGCCTCCGCACTCCCAGCAGAGGTCGTCCGCTTCTTTACTTGCCTTTTGATAATTGAAGACCACCCGCGCGCCGGCCTGCGTAAACATTCTTACGATTGCCGCGCCGATTCCGCGAGAACCGCCCGTAACCACGGCAACCCGGCCATCCAGCGATAACACAATGCCTTTTCCCGACATGGCAAGTACGATACGGAACAACACGCCATGGGCGCAAGCTCTAACGATTGCGCTCATTCCATTCGCGGGCCGAGTCAACGAATGCCCGAAAAAGTTTGCTGGAAACCTGATCGCTTTCG
>Ga0210400_10001714_pt1 | contig 21426 bp, 17 predicted proteins | sample IncBWH26MmetaG_FD_155456 | JGI IMG/M metagenome (GOLD analysis project Ga0210400, IMG submission 155456) | Forest soil microbial communities from Barre Woods Harvard Forest LTER site, Petersham, Massachusetts, United States - Inc-BW-H-26-M | ecosystem: Environmental > Terrestrial > Soil >...
CGGTGGTAAAGCAGAGCAATAAGGAGTATGGGCGTGCTTCGTCCGCCTGGTATGTGAATGGGACACTCCAGAAGAACAAGACGGAAATGATTCCGTAAAGAGGGGACAGGACACGTTTCGCTAACCAGAACACGAGCGCGACGGTGAAGAAAAAGGCAAGCACGGAAGGCAGGCGGCAGGACCAGGAACTGACTCCAAAGATCGCGAACGAGGCGCGGACGAGAAGATAAGAGAGCGGGGGATGGAGATCGACGCTACGAGTCAGCGCCAGTAACTGCCTCAGGGTCGGCGCCTGCGCAATGTAGAAAGTGTATAACTCGTCGTGATCAAGAGAGCGGGAAGCGAAACCACCCAGGCGGATCCATCCGCAAATAGTGGAAACTACCGCGAACGCGACCCAACCGTGAGTTTCAACGAACCGTGAGATCGCTCGCAGGAGCCTAACGGTGACGAAGGGACTTGAGTCTGCGTCAATCTCCGACGGGGCACTGATGATCGCGCTTTGGGTAGGTAAGCTCATTGAATCTGTCAAATCTCTCCGTTACGCTCGTTGGTCTAGAGGTCTCCTCCGACATTTCTTACGGCCTGCGCTGATCGACAGCGTCGTTTGACGCGAGGGAAGATCTGTGCCGTCCTTCAGCGGCCAGCGGCCGTACCCGAAGCGAGAGCGTTACGGGGGAGGGGTTCCCCGGGCTCATACTGGAAATTTAATCGCTCGCGTTCGACCACCAGCGGTCGGTTGTGCACCTGCGTGTGGATGTTCCCGATGTACTCGCCGATGATGCCCATGAAGAGAAGCTGGAGCGACCCCAGGAAGAACATTCCGATAGCAATGGGCGCGATGCCAAGCGTGAACTGGTGCCAGAACATAAGTTTGTATGCGAAGTAAGCGGTGCCGCCGAGCATGGAAAGCAGGGATCCGGCAAAGCCCGCGAACGTGACCAGGCGAAGCGGCACCTTGGAGAGCTTGGTGATGCCGAGCATAGCGAGATCGTAGAGCGTGTAGAAATTGTTTTTGGACTTGCCGCTCTTGCGGCGCTGCTGCTCGTACTGAACCTCGGTGTGGGGTAGGCCGATTTCGGCGATCATGCCGCGGAAGTAAGGATAAGGATCGCCAAACTGGCGCACGAGGTCGATGACTTGTCGATCATAGAGCCCAAAGCCCGTGAAGTTTTCGTAGGTTTCGATGTCGTCGGAGATGTGGTGAACCAGCCGATAGAACAGTTTCCTAATCATGAACATCGGTCCGGATTCCAGGCTCTGACTCTTGACGGCAATGACGATGGGAATTCCCTTTTCCCACTCTTCGAGCAGTTGGGCAAGGACCTCGGGCGGGTCCTGCAGATCACACATGAGGACAATGACGGCGTCGCCGCGAGCCTGCAGGAGCGCATGCATGGGGGAACGCACGTGTCCGAAGTTACGCGCGTTGCGGATAACCTTAACATTCGGATCGGCGGCTGCAATTTCGCTGAGCACGGTGAAGGTAGTGTCGCGGGACGCGTTGTCGATGAAAATGTGCTCGTAGCGGTAGCGTCCAAGACCTAACATCAATGTGCGCACGCGTTCGTAGACTTCGCGGACATTGCCTTCTTCGTTAAAGCAGGGAGTTACTACGCTGATGGTTTTCATGAAAAGGAACCTTGTGCGTGAGCGCTAAGCTTGTCAGATGGCCGATGTCCGCTGGTGTTGCCGGCCGCAACTTGTAGTTGGCGTTCCGGAGGAACGGAATAACAGACGGTGTCAAGACCATCGGCGCAGTGCGAACGCAGGAAGAGTGCCGAGTCCGGCGCCAGACTTTTGAGGGAGGCCAAAACGCGCCAAAGATGATCCGGCTTGTGATAGCCGCAGATGGCGAGCACCGGTCGATCGCGCCAGATGACGCCGTGAGCGCCTTCAAGAGCCTGGAGCTCGGCGCCTTCGATATCCATTTTGATAAGAGAGACGCGTTCCCTGGCAAGGGCATCGTCCAGACGGACGCAACGAACCTCAGTACCCGAAGCGGTGGTGATGCAACCTCCGCCGACGCCGTTTCCCGCGAAACGGACAACACCGTTGTGGGCGCCTACCGCAGTATTGTGAAATACCGCGTGGGGGCCAACACCATTCATGTAAGCCTGAAGGCCGGCTACGACCGCAGGGTCGGCCTCGAAAGCGATCACCTTGCGAAAGCAATTACCGGTCTGGGAGATGAAGGACTGGATCGTGTCTCCGGTGTAGGAGCCGCAATCGACGAAGCACTCGTCGGCGCTCAAAGAGAAGACGCCGGGGAAGTACTGGTCGCCCGGGAATGGGGTGCCAATGCAGTCGAAATCCGCCAACAACCGTAATTGGAGTTGCGCGGCGAATGACTCGCGCGAAACGTCGTCGTCTAGCAATTCGAAGGCGGCTGCAATCGCATGGCTTTGCTGAAGCAGGTTTTCAGGTAGATCCCAGAAAAAGTAGGGTAGGAAAGTGCTGGAGTGACGCCAAAACAGCAAAGGGAATGGGACCGCGCGGCAACCCAGGATTCGCAACTGATCGAGCAGCGAAGACATGAGTGGCGAGCAGCTCGGATGCCAGACAGCAACGACGAATACAGCATCTTGCGAGTATTTGCTTGCGGCGTCCCGAGGAGAGAGCACGGGAAGTCCGTCGGTCATTGTTCCCCACGCGCGAGGATTATTATCCGCGAAGGCAACCGGTTCAAGATCTGTGCCGGAGAGGCCCTGGAGAACCATACGGCCCAACCTCCCGGCTCCGAAAATCACGATCCGGCGTCGACCCGCACCGGCCTCGTCGAAGGCATGCTGCTGGCGGACGCGGGCCGCTGCCGGCGTCTCGCGGAGCAATGATTCGAGTTGTTCACGGATTGTTTTCATGACGGGTCAAATGCAATTCGTCAATCGTTTCTGGCGCCGGCTTTGGCGGCGCGAGTAATTGGAGGATGCGCGGGCAGACCCCGGTTGTAGATCAATTCTGTAAGCGACGGGATGTTGGCATAAGGACTGTCAATGGCGTCGATCTTAATGGGCTGATCTTTGGGTACAGCCTTCAGGATCACTTCGCCGCGCATCAGCTCACGGCAGGAGATCTGTCCCTGCTGAAGCGGAATCGCGAGATAGATGTCGGCATCCTGGAGAACGTGGCCTACGGGAAGATCGCGCCTGGCATAGACTCCGCGAACCAGCGAGTCGAGGTAGGCGATTTCCTTTTGCGGCGGCAGACGCTTCTGCGTTCCCGGAGCTCCGCACATTCTCTTAGCACGATGAAAGGCCTTGAACCAGGTATCAACCTGCTCCGGCACCGAGCAGTAAGGAGAAACTGTCATGCCCTCGGTTTGAATGTCGACATGTCGCTCGAACGTCCGCGCGCCTTTGGCATAGGCCATAAGCATCGACGAAGTCCAGTCGCGATACTCGTGCGTCGAGAACCCGATGGTGTGATGGGGATAGCGGCTGCGGAGAAAGTCGATCTGATTGAGTTCGATGTCGCAATCCTCCGAGGGATAGAGCGACACGCAGTGATTAATAGCTAGCGGGATATGACGATTGTCGAAAAACGTGACCAGGTCGTCGATGTCCTTGAGTGATGACCCGCCCGTGGAGACGATAACTGGCTTTTTCGTCTTCGCAATTTTCTCGATCAATACCCAGTCGTTGCAGTCTGAACTGGCAATCTTCAAGATAGAGACGCCGAGCTCGCAGCAGAAGTCCACGGAACTCTCGTCGAATGGAGTTGCCATCGGGATGCAGCTGGCTTCGCGGATCGCCTGGACCATGGTCGCGAAGTCCTCTGGCTTAAGACGCGTGTCGAGCGTTTTCTTGATGTAGCGAATATCGTCGCGGTGGCGAAAGTCCCGGTGGATGAAGCTGTCAATGTCGCGCAATTGCAGCTTGATAGCGGCGCGCACATTATTAAAGCGCACGACCTGTGCATAGTTGCTGATGATCTTCAGGCCGCGCTGCAGGTCGCCAAGATGGTTATTGGCCACCTCGAGCACGAATAACTCGTCGAATATATCATTGCCAGTCATGATGTTACTTGCCTGCCCGTTTGGTGGTAGCGTGCGGTACGACAGCACGGTCTAATAGCATGGTAATGTCCTTATTCCTTGATGACATTGTCCATTAGTTCAGTCTCATCCAGGAATGGGGACATGTCCTCTAGATTAGGTGAAACGATTCGCCCGTCGGGTAACTGGCGGGCGCGTGATCGCGGCTCGAACTCCTGGTTCGGGTCGAGTACTACATCGATTAATGCCGGCCCGTCGGCCGCGAGTGCGAGGTCAATTTGAGCCAACTGTGACTGACGGTCGATGCGAATCGATGGAATGCCGTAGGCGCAGGCCACCTTGACCATGTCGGGCAGCGAGGCGCCGCTCGAGGCGCTCTCTCCGGTTAGACGACCAAAGAATCCGGATTGCGTCATTCGCATGGAAAGATAGCCGGAGTTATTCAGTACAAAAATCTTGATTGGTAAATGATGGTGGACGATCGTTTGTAACTCCTGGATGTTCATTTGAATGCTGCCATCTCCGGCAAGGCAGATAACACGCTTTCCGGGACGGGCGAAAGCCGCGCCAATGGCGGCGGGCAAGTCGTAACCCATCGATGCGGATCCGGAATTAGAGATAAGGCGTTGGTTTTTGCGTAACCGCAGAGTCTGGAACGGCACGATACAGGAAGTTGCATTACCGCAGACTATGACATCGTCTTCGGCAAGTTTGGCCGAGAGTTGTTCAACAAAGAAGTAAGGATTTAAGGGCGGACCAGCCTGACGCTGGCGATCCTGCACCACAGGGTAGCGTTGGACGCGCTCCCGGCACCAGGCGAGCCACGGAGAGCGAGCTTCAGCTTCAGCGCGGTAGTTGCCGGCCTCTGACTGACGGAGGAGTTCTTGGAGAAACTTCTTGAGGTCGCAGTGGATTGCCAAGTCCGGCCGAATCGTGGGTTTGCGGAACTCGGCGGCGTCTATATCGACTTGGATCTTGAAGGCGCGCGGCGCGAAAGATTTCCAGTTATAGCTGATCTGGCGGATGTTGAGACGCGACCCGAGGATCAACAGAACGTCGGCATTTTGCACCGTGAAGTTTCCCGCGCGGTCGCCGATGGTGCCCGGGCGTCCGCAAAAGAGCGGGTCATCGGAGGCGATGAGGTCATGGGTCCAGGCGCTGGTCACCGGAACGCCTAGCCGGTGAAAGAGTTCGTCGAATTCAGCGACCGCGTGGGCGGCGCGAACGCCGGTGCCGGCGAGGATCACGGGTCGCTTTGCATTTCTGATGCGGTCGAGAACTTCACGACAATCGGAATTCAGCCGCGAAGGATCGCCGGCGATCGTGTCTTTCGCTGGATCATCGTTCGCTGGATCATAGCCGCGAAGAGTGGCGGGATCGATCGTCGCGGCTTGCACGTCGACCGGAATATCAAGCCAGCAGGGACCGGGCCGTCCACTTCGTGCGAGGTGCCAGGCGCGTTCCAGGTGATATCGGATGGAAAGGGGATCGTCGATCAGCACCGCGTACTTGGTGATCTTCTCGACCATGGCGATGATGTCGGCCTCCTGATCTCCAAGCTGGCGTAGGCCCGTGATGCCCTGAGCGCGCATGCAAGTTTCGCGCTTGACCTGGCCCGAGACGATGAGCATGGGGACGGAGTCGGTCCAAGCTCCGAAAACTCCATTGAGCGCATTGATACCGCCAGGCCCAGTGGTGACGTTGACCACGCCCGGCTGCCCGCTGATGCGAGCGCAAGCTTCAGCGGCCATTGCTGAAGCTTGTTCATGATGATTGCAGACGTACTGAATGCGCGGCTCCTTGCCAATGGAGTCATTGAGGTGCATGGCGCCGCCGCCAGTGACGAGAAAGATTTGGCGCACACCCCAATCCGCGAGCTGTCCGACGATGTAGTCCGAGAGCTTCATGGGCGGCGGACCTCCTCGCTTGAGTTCTGGAGCAGCGAGAGAACTGGATGGCTGAGTCCGAGGCGGCGGATTTGAGCACTGATTTCGGAGGCGTGCAGCAAAGTGGCAATGATGATTGGCTCACGGCTGCCCGCGATTTCTTGCGCGCCTAGTTCCTGCGGGCCGATGATGGGCGCGCCGGCAATTGTTTTGCCCCGGAGAACCGGATTGTTGTCCACCAAAGCGCGGACTTCAGTTCGCGCGAGACAAGGAAGGGCAAGGAGCTTCATCGCGAATTGCCCTGCACCCCAAAGGATGACGCGCTGAGTGTTTGCGAGCTGGCCGGCTAAGTGGCGGTTGATCGTTTCCATCTGCTCGGCGGAATGCCGGATATAGGCCGCGAGCCTGGACGGTAACTCCTGATCGCAAACGACACGTTCGTCGGCGGTTCCCCCCGCGTCGCGGAAAAGGCCGAAGACCGCGGGGTAGAGCGTGTCCTCCGCCGTCTGAATCACTTTCTGTTCAACCACGGTGGGCTGGAAGCCAAAGCGGCGGGCGGTGTTTTCGAGAGCACGCGCCGAAAAGTGGTTGATGTGCTCGGTATTGAACTCCTGGAAAGGCGCGTAGAGATACTTATCGTAACGGGTGGCGTCAGGAGTCTCCAGATAAACGTAACCTCCGGGCGCGAGAAGACGGCGGGCGGCGGTGAAGAATGCGGGAATGTCGTAAACGTGTTCGAGCACGTGACTGAACACGACGCAATCAAACTTGGGCATGTGCGTGGGAGCTGAACTGATCGATCCGACGTAGGCCTCAAAGCCACGATCACGGCACGCGGCCGCGCAGCGCGGCGAAGGATCGAGTCCGGCCACTGCCGTGAATCCCTGGTCGCGAAGGGCGGTGAGCAGTCCGCCCGTGGCGCAGCCGGCGTCGAGGATGCTGGCAGCCCGCGATGGCAAGGCGCGGGCGATGTCGGAGGCGGTGGTGGCGAGTCGGGCAGCGTCGAATGAGGAAACACCACTGCCGGTCGCAGTCGCCGAGTCGTCGTACTTGGACCACTCGCAATAGAAGCGATCATAGTCGCGCTGAGTGGCGGCGGGATCGGCGTAGACGAAACCGCAGCGGCGGCACACGGCAACGTCGTACTCGTTCGGCAGAGGATAGCCGTCGGGAACGATGAATCGCTGGTGATGGCAGACCGTGCTTCCGGTTGCACCGCAAGCGCCGCACGCGCGATGGGGCTGAGGGCTGAGAATGGCTGCACTATGCATGGGCCCCTCGCGCAGCCGCCGCTGGCTTCGAAATTTCGCGTTTGGAGAAAGTATCGCCGTAAAACCAGCCGTGGGTGCGGCAGATGGCCTCGCGCAACGGCACCTCAGCTCGAAGACCCAGTTCTTCACGTGCTCGCGCCGTGCAGGGCACGTAGCGGTGTACAGGGATTCGAGGCGTTGCCGCGGAAGCGATGGTGACGTCAATTTCAGGTGGCAGCGCTGCGGCGACTTCCCGCGCCAGAGTAGCGATGTTCAGCGCTTCTTCAGAGCCGACGTTATAAGCGCGGCCGGACTGTCCCCTGAATAAAATTGTCCAGAGCCAGACCATCAAGTCGGACGCGTAGAGGTACGAGCGAAACGGAGAACCGTCACCCTTGACCAGAATCGGTCCGCCGCGCATCGCATCGGAAATGAAGTTGCCGATGGCGAAATGTGCGTCGAGTTTCATGTAGGGGCCGACAAAAGCGAAGCAGCGCGCGACCGTGATCGCTAAGCGGGACGAGGCGGCCAGCGCGCACAGCAACTCCGCGGCGCGCTTGCCCTCGCCATAGGCCGAGGCTGGGTTGAGAGGATCCGGGCCCCCCTCGAAGGATTCGGTTACGTGCGTGAGCTGCGGCGGTTGAGTTCCGTAAACTGCGCCCGAACTGACGAGCAGAAATCTGTTGACGGAACTGGCGATGGAGAACTGCAGCGCGCGACGAGTCCCTTCGACAATAGTGTCGAACATCACAAGGGGCGCTTCGTTGTTCAGCTTGGCACTGGCTTCGGTCGCCGCGTGGATGACGTGGGAAAACGTGCCCTGGGGAAAATCACCGTACCTAACGTCCGCGGCGTGCAGGCTGATCGCCGGATTTTGCGCCAAATGCGGCGCTTTCTCAGCCAGCCGTCCCGGATCTCGCGATAGTCCAACCGCATGAGCGTGAAGATCAAGCCGGCGGTTCGCCCAGGCGAAACTCTCGAGCAGCCAGCATCCGAAAAATCCCGTGGCGCCCGTGATCAGGATGCGCTGGCCGCGCAACTCCTGCCACAGGGGCTCCGTTCGCGCGAGGATGTTATCGAGATCGTGCGCCAGCCGGTTTGTCGTTTTTGCGTGGCTCATGCTTGCGTCTTCTGTTGTTGCGCCAGTTATGCTCCGTGAACGGCGGAGGCGGCTCTTGGAATCTGATGGAAAGTCTCCACCATGTAATCGATCATCGATTGCGTAATTCCGGGATAGAGGCCGATCCAGAAAACGTTGTTCATTACAGAGTCAGTGTTCGGTAAATCGCCAATCACGCGCCGCTGAATGTCGCGATAGGCGGGTTGGCGGAGCAGGTTGCCGCCAAAGAGCAGGCGGGTGGCTATGTTTCGAGATTCAAGGAAGCGCACGATCTGGCCGCGGGTTGTGGGCGCATTTTTTCGGACAGCGAGTGGAAAGCCAAACCAGCTTGGGTCCGAATGCGTGGTGGCCTCGGGCAAGATGAAAATGTCGTCGAGGTCGCTGAGAGCGGCGTGAAGTCTAGCGAAGTTCGCGCGCCGGGTGGCAATAAAGCCTGGAAGCTTCTTGAGTTGTGCGACTCCGACTGCGGCTTGCATGTCGGTCGCCTTGAGGTTGTAGCCGATGTGGCTGTAAATATATTTGTGATCGTATCCGCTGGGCAGATCGCCCAGTTTCCATTCAAAGCGGCACCCGCAGGTGTTGGACTTCCCGGGATCGCACCAGCAGTCGCGGCCCCAATCGCGAAAAGATTCCGCTAACTTCTTGAGCGCGGGAGATTGAGTGAGCACGCATCCGCCTTCACCCATGGTGATGTGGTGCGCGGGATAGAAGCTGGTAGTGGCGAGGTGGCCAAACGTCCCAACGGTGCGCCCTTTGTAGAGAGAGCCGACGGCGTCGCAGCAGTCCTCGATCACCCACAGATTGTGTTTGGTTGCCAGCTCCATGACGGCATCGACGTCAAACGGGTTGCCGAGGGTGTGCGCCAGCACGACGGCTTTTGTGCGGTCGGACACTGCCGCTTCAAGCTGAGTTACGTCAACGTTGTAAGTTGGAATCTGAACGTCGACGAAGACGGGTACGAGCCCGTTCTGAATAATCGGATTGACGGTTGTAGGGAATCCAGCAGCCACGGTGATGACTTCGTCCCCGGCAGAGAGCTTGCGATCGCCGAGGGATGGAGAAGTAAGGCAAGAAAGGGCCGCGAGATTGGCGGACGATCCGGAATTGACGAGCGAAGCGCAGCGCACACCCATGAAGGCGGCGAATTCGCGCTCGAACTGAGCGGCAAAGCGGCCTGTGGTAAGCCATCCGTCAAGCGAGGCTTCCACCAGAAGTTCGAGCTCGCTGCTGTCAAAGACCTTGCCCGAAACCGGCACGCCGCTCTGGCCGGGCACGAATGCCTGTGGAGCCAGGGCGACGTCGTAATACTGCTTCACGATCGTGCGGATTTCATCACGCAACTGGCCAGCAGTTTTGATCGTTGTCGTTGTCGTTGCCATTGTCATTGCCGAGTTATCCCTTGGCCGCATGCCCGATCGCGGCCGGCACGCCCAGGAATTCGCGGTACCAGGCGAGAGTGCGGTCAAGGCCGGACTCCAGAGTGAACTGCGGTTGCCAGTTGAGCATGGTGCGAGCGCGCTCGGCGCTCAGGAACTGATGACGAATTTCATTGCTCGCCTGGTTGAGCACTTCCGGACGGAGGGAAGACTTCATTTTCCGCAGGATCAGTTCAACCATGTCAAGCACGCTGACTTGGCTTTCATTGGAAAAATTAAAAGCTTGGCCGCGCAGGACGGCATAAGAGGCGAGGCGCTCGGCGAGCAGCATGTACGCGGCCGCGCCGTCCTCAATGTAAAAATAGTCGCGGACAAAGTTACCGTCGGAGCGCACCACGGGCCGTTCTCCGCGAATAATGGAGCGAATCGTGCCCGGGACCACGCGATTCCAGTTCAAATCGCCACCGCCGTAGAAATTTCCGCAACGCGTAATTGCGACCGGCAGGTTGTAGCTGACGGCGTAGGTTTGCGCGATCAGATCGGCGCACGACTTACTGACGTCATAGGGATGACGGCCTTGCAGAGGCATCGTTTCGTTGTACGGTAGATGCTCCTGATCGCCGTAGGCCTTATCCGAGGACGCGACAATAATCGACGCGACCTTTGGAGAGCGCCGGCATGCCTCGAGCAGATTCCAGGTGCCCTCGATATTGGTGGAGAAAGTCGAGACCGGGTTGCGATTGGCGATCCCGACAATGGTCTGGGCCGCCAGATGAAAGACGGTCTCGACTTCGTACTCGCCGAGAACTCGCTCGATGAGATTGCGGTCGGTAATATCGCCGCGCACGGTATTGACTTGCTCAATGCGGCGGCTGCGCACGAGTTCGCTTTGTGGAACCCAGTCGCGCACCAGGCACACAACATTCGAGCCGGCTTCGAGAAGCTGCTTGACGAGCCACGATCCCAGCAGCCCCGTGCCGCCGGTGACGAAGACGGAGCGATCTCGCCAAAATGAGTTCATTCCGCCCACACTTTCCACGGGGTTTGCTCGCTCGCCCAGAGTTCGTTCAGATACTGATATTCGCGGTACGTGTCCATGGCGAAGAAAAATCCGTCATGGCGATAGGCCATGAGTTGACCTTCGCGCGCCAACCGCTCCAGAGGCTCACGTTCGAGGATGCACTCCGGCCCGCCGAGGTAATCGAGCACGCGGCGGTTGAAGACGAAAAAGCCGGCGCTGATCAGGCCAGTCGCCTTGGGCTTCTCCATGAAGCGCTGAACCTGGCCCTGGGCGTCGGTTTCGAGCACTCCGAAGCGAGAGATAGGCGGGACTGAAGTAACAGTTGCGAGGCGGCCGTGCTGGCGATGAAAATCCAGCAGGCTGCTGATGTTGACGTCGCTGAGGCCGTCGCCGTATGTAAGCAGAAACGTGTCGTCGTTCTCAAGATAACGGGCAACGCGCTGCAAGCGGCCGCCAGTCATAGTTTCGAGGCCGGTGTCGGCAAGGGTGACCGCAAAATTCTGTTCGTGGTGAGCGCCCATGAACTCGACGTGCGATTTGCGGCCCAGGCAGATCTTGAAGTCACTATTCATGGCTTCGTAGTTCAGGAAGTAATCCTTGATCATGTTGCCGCGATAGCCGAGGCAGAGAATAAATTCGCGCATCCCGTAGTGTGCGTACATCTTCATGATGTGCCACAGAATGGGACGGCCCCCAATCTCCACCATAGGTTTGGGCCGGAATTCGGTTTCTTCGCGGAGACGGGTACCTAATCCACCGCACAGAACAACAACCTTCATAATCAGGGTTCCTGGCAGCGCCGTCCGCGTGTGACAACGCCTCGTGTCTTTGCGGACTTATACGAGCCCGCGATTCAGTTATCCCACACGCGAGGGACGAAGGCGGAATTACGAAAGTCACCCGGAAGGCTTCAAATTGAGGGACGTGACCCTAAGACGTGACCCTAACTGGTTAAGGTGCGACCTGCGGGGCCTGATTCCGGTCGGCGAAGGAAATGTGGCGATGGCCGAAGAAGCTGAACACCATTGAAAACACAAGAACGACGGCTCCGGCAATATATGGGGCGCTGCGGTCGTGCCCAGGCTGGCGGCGGATGATGCCGACGACGAAGGGAAGCGCGGCGGCTGACAAGATCATGCCGCCGGCATAAACGCCGAGGCAACGGAGCCATTCCTTAAGATAGTTGCCCTTAGTCTTGAATACAAACCACTTATATCCGAGGAAGGCGAACGTGATGCTGAACAGGTTGGCGAGAATGCTGGCAGCGACATATCCGTAGGAAAGAACCGGGGTCAGGAGAAAGGTGAATAATGCAAAGCAGCCGTAGCCGAAGATCGTGTTACAGGCGCCCACAGCCAGGTACCGGAATATGGTAAGCATGTGTGGGCTTTTCCAGACTGGAGGGGACATGATTCCAGCCGCAGCCCCGGCGGCCGGGGGTAGTTGCGATCCAGGCTGATGGTTGGGAGTCGACATGTGCAGTCATACTAGCCGGATAAGCTGAGGGTCTGAAGGTTACTATCGTTACCCGTCACGAGGGGGAGGGGACGGCGGCTCGTTTGGGGAAGATGTTTCCCACACGGCGGATTTCGGCGCCTATGCCTTTCAGTTTTTCTTCAATGTTCTCGTAGCCGCGGTCCAGGTGATAGACGCGGTCGATGATGGTCTCGCCGTCCGCAACCAACGCCGCGAGCACGAGCGAGGCGGAAGCGCGCAGGTCCGAGGCGAGGACGGCGGCGGCGCTCAGCGGAGTTCCGCCACGGACGATGGCACGGCGGCCTTCGATCTTGATGTTCGCGCCCATGCGCACCAATTCCTGCGCGTGCATGAAGCGGTTCTCAAAAATATTTTCTTCGATGATCGACGTGCCTTCGGCCTGCGTAGCGAGCGCCATGTATTGCGCCTGCATGTCGGTAGGGAAGCCGGGATATTCTTCGGTGTTCATATCGGCCGCGTGTAGCGGCTGATCGCCCATGACGCGGACAGAGTCGGCCTTCACTGCAGTTTTCACGCCGGCTTCGCCGAGCTTCTGGAGGATGGCGCTGAGGTGCGCGGGATCGCATCCGGCGACGTTAAGGTCGCCGCCGGTGAGGGCACCTGCGAGGATAAACGTTCCGGCTTCGATGCGGTCGGGAATGATGCGGTGCTTGGCGCCATGGAGCTTGGCGACGCCCTGCACTCGAATCGTGGATGTGCCGGCGCCCTGGATTTTGGCGCCCATCGCATTCAGCAGCGCGGCCAGGTCCGCGACTTCAGGCTCGCGGGCACAGTTCTGCATGACGGTCTCTCCATCGGCAAGCGTGGCGGCCATGAGCAGGTCTTCGGTGCCGGTGACGGTAATCTTGTCAAAGACGATTTCGGCGCCTTTGAGCCGATCGCCATTGATCGGATCAGTGGAGGCTTCGACATAGCCGTGCTCCTGTGTGATCTTAGCGCCCAGACGCTCGAGACCTTTGATATGCAGATCGATGGGGCGCGCACCGATGGCGCATCCGCCGGGCAGCGAGACGCGAGCGCGGCCACAGCGGGCTACGAGCGGTCCGAGGACCAGCGTTGAGGCTCGCATGGTCTTGACCAGTTCATAGGACGCCTCAGGAGCGGAGAGCGTACGCGCGCAAATGGTGGTGCGGTGTTGGGCGCGTCCGTAGCCGAGTTCGACTTCGGCGCCCATAGCGGCGAGCAGCTTGCGCGTGGTCTCGATGTCGCGCACCTGCGGTATGTTTTCGAGAATCACCGGTTCGTCGGTGAGCAACGCTGCCGCCATGCAAGGGAGTGCGGCGTTCTTCGCGCCACTGATTCGGACGGTGCCGAGCAGCGGGTTGCCACCGCGGATTATGAGCTTATCCATAGCTTGACTGGTCGCCTGACAAATTAAGCGCCGCTTTCATTCTAACTACGATTGCAGGACGGCGCGGTCAGAAATGAGGAAAGCGCGTCCCCTGGCTAGATGGACTTTGCCAGCGCTATCGCTCTGCGCACTTGACCTCGAGATTCTTTCAGCGCAGCGGCAGCGCGACTGCGGTTCACTCCGGCCTTGGCCATCACCAGGGCTAGAGGAACGCGACCTCCCGCGGCGGCGAGGAGTTTGCGTGCAGCTCCACGATTGAGTCCCGCAGCTTCTTCCAGGATGCCCACTGCGCGCTCCAGCAACTTCTCATTCTTCGTGTGGAGGTTGACCATGAGGTTGCCGTAGACGTAGCCGAGACGGGTCATCGCCCCAGTTGAGAGCATGTTCAGGATCATCTTCTGCGCCGTGCCCGCTTTCATTCGCGTGGAACCGGCGACAACTTCCGCGCCGACGTCCGCGACAATCGCCACGTGTGCGGCCTTGCCGAGCGGGGATTTCGGGTTGCAGACGACGGCAACGGTCTTTGCGCCATGCGCGCGCGCATATTTGATGGCGGCAATGGTGAAGGGAGTGCGTCCGCTGGCGGCGATGCCGATGACGACATCTTTTTTGGTCGGTTTCTTCTTCGCGATTTCTTTGCGCCCCAGTTCGCGGGAGTCTTCGTCGGCTTCCACGGCCGCGCCCAGCGCCTTTGGGCCGCCAGCGATTATGAATTGAACCATGCGCGGGTTCACATCAAAGGTGGGCGGACATTCGACGGCGTCGAGGGCGGCGATACGTCCGCTCGTGCCCGTGCCCACATATATAAGGCGCCCGCCTTGCGAGAGTGCCGCGGCAACCAGATCGATGGCCTGCGCAATTTGCCGGAGAGCGCCCTTTACGGCGGCAGCAACCTTGGCATCTTCAGCGTTGATGATGCGGGCGATTTCGACTGCGGATTTGCGATCGAGACCGACGGAGGCAGAGTTTGTTTTCTCGGTACCGAGGCGGCGGAGTTCTACGGTCATTCTTTTGCGTTTGAGCTTAAACTCTTTGCGCTTCAAGCTTGCTTCCCCAGGGCTTCAATCACCGCGTCGCAAAACGCCGGACGTACCTGTTTGATGGCCTGGTTCTGGCAGTCGGGCCAGGTGCGGTTGGTGAGCAAGCTTATCGAAAGCTGGCGCTCAGGGTCGATCCACAAGGACGTGCCAGTGTAACCGAGGTGTCCATAGGAGCGAGGCGAGAAGTATTTTCCGGATTGTGAGGGCGCCGAGGGCGTGTCCCATCCAAGCGCTCGGGAAGTGCCTTCCGGAGCGGATTCGCGACGCGAAAAAAGTTCGATGGTCGAGGAGCGGAGGATCGGGTATCCGCCGTTGAGAATGGCGTGGGCGAAGATGGCCAGATCTTCGGCGGTGGAGAACAAGCCGGCGTGTGGGGCAATGCCGCCGAGAACGCTGGCATTTTCGTCCTGCACTTCGCCGTGGATGATCCGGTGGCGAAAGGTGCGATCGTCGGAGGTTGGCGGGATGGAATTCTTTAAGGTGTCAGCGGGATTGAAAGTCGTGTGCGTCATCCCGAGCGGACCGAAGATCTCGCGCTGGCAGAACACATCGAGCGATTCGTCGGCAAGGCGTTCCAGGACGACGCCGAGAATGATGAAGCCGATGTCGCTGTATTCGGCGCGCACCCCGGGAGCCGCGGCAAGCGGCGCGGTGTAGGCGGATTGCAGAAGGTCTTCACGAGTCTTGGCACGCAGGAAAAGCTTTTCGTAGGCGGGCAGGCCGGAGCTGTGTGCGAGCAACCTGCGTAGAGTGACTTCGCGGCGCCGTGCGTCATTATCGTCCGATGCGCCGGCGAATTCAGGGACGATAGCAGTGACCGGGGCTTCGAGATCGAGCAACCCGCGCTCGTAGAGGATCATCGCCATCGCGGTCGTAGCGACGACTTTGGTCAGCGAAGCAAGATCGAAGATGCTCGCGGTAGTGACCTCGGGCGAAGCCGGATCATAGGTGAAGCGGCCGATGGCTTTGTGGGCTACGAGCTCCCCGCCGAGAGTGACCTCCAGCGAGCATCCAGGGAAAGCATGAGCGGCGACGGCCTTTTCCACGATGCCGAACGCGCTCGAAAACCGATCATCTTGCGCGACGAAATTGCGCACTAGAAAGGAAAATCCAGACTCTCGATTGGGCAGCGTCAGATTCAAGGATATTTTGTGAACTGATGGGGTTATAGCAAACACGGCGAGTAGAGGCAAACCGGAAGTTACTTTGAGGGCATCGTTGGCACTGTTGAGTCTTGAGCCGCATCTCCGGGGTCATGTACAGTCACAGACGTGAAATACTTACCGCCAAATCTGCTGTTGTTCGCTCTCCTGTTTTCTTCCGCCGCCTCTTCCCAAACTTCGCTGGAATCCCGCCTCGCCATTCTCGATCCCGTCATTAACGATGCCATCGCCCAGCAACAGATTCCCGGGGCGGTAGTCGTCATCGGCCATGACGGGCAGGTGGTATATCGCAAGGCTTACGGCAGCCGGGCGATCGAACCTCGGCGGGAGGCGATGACACTCGATACGATCTTTGATTGTGCGTCGATGACGAAAATTCTGGCGACCACTCCGGCGATCATGCAGCTCTGGGAGCAAGGAAAATTTCGGATGAACGATCCGGTCGCGAAGTACCTTCCCGAGTTCGGTCAAAACGGCAAGCAGGATATTACGATCCGCCAATTGCTGGTGCATTATTCGGGGCTGTCTCGGGATCTGGACTTGATGAAGTCGTGGGAAGGCAAGGAGACGGCATATCGAATGGCGTTTGAGGGCGCACCGGAGTGGCCTCCCGGATCAACGTTTGTTTATAGCGACATCAACTTTGAGGTATTGGGCGCGCTTGTGGAGCGGCTTTCAGGCGAGTCGCTTGACGAGTATGCCGCGAAGCACGTTTTTGGACCACTGGGCATGAAAGAGACCAGGTTCCTTCCTCCGCATTCGTGGGAGCCGCGCATTGCTCCAACCGAAGAGGACGAGAACCATCACATGCTGCGAGGGGTGGTGCATGATCCCACGGCCCGCCGGATGGGTGGTGTGGCGGGGCATGCGGGAGTGTTTTCTACTGCGGATGACTTGGCAATGTTTGCGCAGGCCCTGCTGGATGGTGGACGAGGCGTACTGACTCCGGCGACGATCGCGAAGATGACTGCGCCACAGCAGCCGGTGAATGAGACAGCGGTGCGCGGATTTGGCTGGGACATTGATTCTCCGTTTTCAACCAACCGCGGAGAACTGCTGCCGGTGGGCGGTTACGGGCATACGGGATTCACGGGGACATCGCTCTGGATTGATCCGGCGACGAAGACTTATATCGTGCTGCTGACGAACGCGGTGCACATGAACGCGACACCGGCGAAGGAGAAGGGAAGCGCCGTGTCGCTTCGCACGAAAGTGGCGACGGCGGTGGCGGCGGCGCTGGCGCTCGATCCAGCCGAAGCGGAGAAGATGCGCGTGGCAGCGATCACCGGCTACAACGAAATGCAGAGCGCGGCACGCAGGCTGGCGGTCCGCAACGGAACGGTGAAGACGGGAATTGATGTGCTCGAGGGGACAAAATTCGCAGCGCTGCATCCGGCCAGGGGCGGGGCTCCGCGAAGCATTGGGCTGCTGACGAATCAGACAGGTGTGGATTCGCAAGGGCGTCGCACGATTGACGTGCTGGCAAGCGTGCCTGGGATTTCGCTCGACGCGATTTTCAGCCCGGAGCATGGGGTGACCGGGACGCTGGATACGACGGACATCAAGAATAAGAACGCGAAGGATGTGGCGACCGGGGTTGCGGTCTACACGGTGTACGGGGCGAGCGACGCGGCGCGGCGTCCGCCAATGGATGTGCTCAAGCGGTTGGATGCCGTGGTGATCGATCTGGCGGATGCCGGCGCGCGCTTTTACACGTACGAGACTACAACGGGATTTTTTCTGGAAGCGGCGGCCAAGGCAGGAATTGAAGTTGTCATTCTAGATCGCCCAAATCCGATTACCGGGTCGTTTGTGCAGGGGCCGGTTTCCGACGCCGGACGGGAAAATTTTACGAATTACTTTCCCGAGCCGCCGCGCCATGGCATGACCTTAGGAGAGCTCGCGAAAATGTTCAATGCAGAGCGCCAAATTGGGGCGCGCCTCGAGGTGGTTACGATGGAAGGCTGGCAGCCCGGGGACTGGTTCGATGCAACAGGCCTGGGGTGGATAAATCAGTCGCCCAATTTGCGGAGTTTGACCGAGGCGACGCTTTATCCGGGGGTGGCGCTGATCGAAGGGACGAATGTCTCAGTGGGGCGCGGCACCGATACACCGTTCGAAGTGCTCGGCGCACCATGGATCAAGGGCAGGGACTTGGCAGCTTATTTGAACGGGCGGAGTATTCAGAGTGTTCGGTTCGTGCCGATTGTTTTTACTCCGTCGTCAAGTAACTTCGCTGGAGAACGATGCGAAGGTGTGAACCTGATCGTTCTTGATCGGAATACCTTGGAATCGCCACAATTGGGGATTGAGCTGGCATCGGCGCTGCACAAGCTGTATCCGAATGATTTCAAGCTGGAGCGCATGTCGGATCTTCTGGTGAATCAGTCCGTGCTCGGTGCGATCGGGACGGGAGAGGATCCGAGAAGGATCGCCGAGGACTGGCAGGAGCGGCTGGAGGAATTTGTGCGTCTGCGGGAAAAGTACTTGTTGTACAAGTAGCCGGCGTATAGGTCGCAACCTCATGGTCCCGCGCGGACTCCTCAGCTACAATCCCTAGGTACCCAGGTTAGCCATGACCGAAAATCTAGTTCTCATTCCGAGTCCGTTTTACCGCTGCGCCGGCCCGAATTGCGGGGTACTAAAAGGCGCGAGCGACCGCTGGTGGGTGATGTGGAGCTCGTTTGGCGATTACGAAGTCCCGGTAATGCATCTGGCGCCGTGGGACGAAAAACTCGCGGTGCAGGAAGGCGCGATGCATGTTTGCGGTGAGGGGTGCGCGCACAAATTGCAGTCGCAGTTCATGGGCAATGTGATGGAGAACCGGGCGCGAAGGAGTAGTGGGTAGGTGGACAGCCGAGGGTGGCTGTCCCTACGCCAGCCCGATCGCTGCTTCTCAGCTAACTCGCCACTCCCCTGGCCGCATCTGAGGTTGCAAGCGTGCTACCAAAATTGTCTCGAAGAGGTGGGCCTTCAATGAGAATCCATACTGCGTGTATTTGGGTTTGGCTGGTGGCCGGAACAGCCACCGGAATTGCAGCCGCACAGTCGTCTTTGGCGCCAGACCCTGCCGCGCCTTCGGTGGAGTCGGGCAAGCCTACGCTGACCATTCCGGCGGGAACGAGGGTTCCACTATCCCTCAAGCAGGCGATTTCGACGAAGACAGCTAAAGACGGCGACCCGGTGTACGCGGAGACTGCCTTCCCGTTTGTGGTCAGCGACCGCGTCGTGATTCCCGCGGGAACCTATATTCAGGGAAAGATCACGCGCGTGCACAGGGGTGGGCACATAAAGGGGCGCGCCGAAGTCCTGATCCACTTCACTTCGATGATTTATCCCAGCGGCTATACGGTGATGCTGGGAGGTTCGGTCGAGAATACGCCCGGAGCAGAGAAGACGTCGATGAAAGATTCGGAAGGGACGATTCGCCAGGATAGCGAAGTCGGTAGAAAAGCCAAGTCAGCCGCGGAAGGGGCAGCCACTGGAGGGGTGATCGGCGCGGTAACCGGCGGAGGGAAGGGAGCCGGCATCGGAGCAGGAATTGGAGGAGTCACCGGGCTGGCGATCAGCATGCTCTCGCGTGGTGCCGACGTCAGGCTGGAGCCGGGGACGTCGATCGAGATGGAGATTCAGCGCGAGGTGACCGTGGATCCGACCCGGATTTCTTCCAGGCGCGAGGTCATTGTTCGAAACGACTAGTGCCCGCAATAGCGAACTAGCCTGTTCGGCAGCTGAGTAAACTCCGCTCCATTTTCTTTTCTCTTCCATCTTTTCGCGGACAAGAGTGTCCGCGCCACACGAGCTACTTCAATACAAACATGGCGTTCACGTGTGCGGTCACCGTCACATTCTGGGGAGAGAATTCCTCGGTCGGGGCGGGGCTTTGCGCCGCCATCGCCATCGGCATCCCACGGCGCTGCATGGGCGCCATCACGCGAATGTTCTCGAAGGTATCGACGGATGCATAGGAGAGTTCCCCGAGCGTACGTCCGCTCGCGGCGGCGAGCGACTGCGCCGAAGCGCGGGCGCGGCGGTAGGCGTCGGCGACGGCTTTGCTCTTGGCCTCTTCGGTCGAGTCCAGCGTATAGCTGAGCGACTGGCTTTCGCTGAGGCTCGCCTCGGCAAGTTGCTGGGTGACCGGACCGACTTTGGAAAAATCCTTGAGCTTCAGGCTGACGCTGGTGGTGACCTGGTAGCCGATGACTCTATGCTTCGGATTTTTCCAGTCGTATTGCGGATTCACAGAGAAGAAGCCGATTTCCGCGGACTTCGGATCAATGCCGTTTGCCCGCAGAACCTGCCGCGTGGCCTCGGCTTGTTTGGCCGCTTGGTCGTAGGCGTCCTTGGCGCTATCGGCCTGGGCCGAGATGTTGAACTGGATGAGCGCGGTATCCGGCGCGGTTTCGAATTTGCCATCGGCGCCGACCAAAACTGTGTTCGGCACTGGGTTGAGCGTAGGACTCTGCGCGATCGAGAGAGCACTCAGAACCATAACGGCGCAAAGAGTGGCAACGGTAGTTTTCATCGGATCCCCCTGCATCTGATGGACCTTGACTCTCCATCAAAGATTCTCCATCAAACTGCTTACGGAAAACGAACGCAAAGCTTCCGTTATACACCTCTGCTGTTAGAACGCGACGAGCTGCCCGAGCTGCAATCGAAAAGAAGTGGAACGAGGAGAATTGCGGAACAGGAAGGACACAGCCCCAAAAGACCCCGCGACCGCGTTTCCACAGGGGAATGGAGTAGCAAAATAAGACCCGCCAGATGTGAGAACAGCCACATTCTGGCGGGTATCGGTTTATTTACCCCCACCAACCGCGATGGGGACCGTTTGCTTTGACTTCACTGTCAGGTTGGATGAGTCGACGAGGATGAAACGATGCCCGGCGCTGGGCGGGAAATGCGGGGCGGCGTTGTGCGTTTTGCGGCGCGGTGCGTTTAGTGTGGCAAGCTCTACCCGGGTACGCGTTGCTACAGCTTCGGAAAAGACGGGCCAGATCCGTTCGGATTAGGCCCATTGATGTCTTTCCGCAGATCTTCCCAGATATTGTCGGGCATGTCCAGGAACACCTTGACGATCTGGGGATCGAACTGCCGGCCGGACCAGAGTTCGATTTCCGTGCGCGCGGCTTCAAAGGATTGCGCGTGACGGTAGGGACGGTTCGTAGTCATGGCGTCGAGGGTGTCGGCGATCGAGAACATGCGTGCGCCGAGCGGAATCTCATCGCCCTTCAATCCTCGGGGATAGCCAAGTCCGTCATAGCGCTCCTGGTGGGAGTAAACGATCTCGGCAGCCTCCGCCAGAAAAGGGATTCGAGAGATGATCTTGTAGCCGCGGTAACAGTGCTCGCGCATGATGGCCATTTCGTCCTCCGTCAGCTTGCCGGGCTTGAGCAGAATTGCGTCGGGAATGGCCATCTTGCCGATGTCGTGCAGGAACGCTCCGCGGGCGATTACGTTGATCTCCTCTTTCGGCAGGCCCATTTTGCGCGCGATGGCGATGGTAAAAGCGGTGACGCGCCGGGAGTGGCCCTCGGTCTCGGCGTCCTTGAGGTCGAGCGCATCGCCCAGGGCTTCGAGGGTGATGTCGTAAGACTTCTCCAGGTTGGAAAGCGCCGTTTTCCATTGCTGGGTACGGGCGGCAACGAGCGCCTCGAGGTTGGTGCGATAGGCATCGTTTTCGCGTTTGAGGCGGCGATTCTCCAGGGCACGACGAACCGTGGCC
>Ga0210400_10001715_pt1 | contig 21420 bp, 19 predicted proteins | sample IncBWH26MmetaG_FD_155456 | JGI IMG/M metagenome (GOLD analysis project Ga0210400, IMG submission 155456) | Forest soil microbial communities from Barre Woods Harvard Forest LTER site, Petersham, Massachusetts, United States - Inc-BW-H-26-M | ecosystem: Environmental > Terrestrial > Soil >...
GCTCAACGTCTCGGCAAGCGACCTCGCGCGCGCCTTTGCCGATCTGAAAGCCGGGCTGGAATCGCCGCTGCACGGCATGGCGACCGCCTTCAGCTCCTCGCTGTTCGGGCTCGCCGGCAGCCTGGTGCTCGGTTTTCTCGATTTGCAGGCCGGGCAGGCGCAGAACCGCTTCTACAACGATCTTGAGGAATGGCTGTCGACCTATACCCGTCTGTCCTCGGGGTCGCTCGGCGAAGGCGGCGACAGCTCGGTGCCGGCCTATATCCAGGCCTTGCTGGAACAGACCGCGGACAGCCTGGAAAATCTGCAGCGACTGCTCGGCCGCAGCGAGGAGGGCCGCATCGCCGCCAATGCCACCCTGGCCGGCCTCAGCGACCGGCTCGGCGCGATCGGCGAATACATGAATGCCGGGCAGACGCAAATGGTGCGGCTCGCCGAAAACCAGATCGAGCTGAAGCCCTTGCTGTCGCGCCTGACCACGGTCGCCGAGAACTCGCTCGGCCAGGACGAGATCTTGCGCGGCCATCTACGCAACATCGAGGCCTACACGGCGCGTCTCACCGAGGACCTCGCCGAGGGCCGGGCCCAGAGCGTCCACGAGTTGCGCACCGAGATCCGGCTTCTCGCCCGCACGATCGCCGCGCTCGCCGACGAAGGCAGCCGCTGAAGCGCCCGTAATAAATGGCTCTTGGCACCCGTCGCTCGCGTCGCCCCAGCATCGATATCTGGCCGGGTTTCGTCGACGCGCTGGCGCAGCTCCTGATGGTGATCATCTTCGTGCTGTTGGTGTTCACCGCCGGCCAGTTCCTGCTGTCGGACGCGCTGTCGGGACGCGACAAGGCGCTGCAACAACTCCAGTTGCAGCTCAACGAGCTGAGCGATCTGCTGGTCCTCGAAAAACGCAGCAGCGCGGAGCTGCGCTCCGGCGCGGCGAACCTGACCGCTCAGCTGCAGGCCGCGATTGCCGAACGCGACACACTGGCGACGCGGGTCGCCGAGCTAACCGCCAAGGCGAACCAGGAGGCCGCGCGCGCTGATCAGGTGACCGGAAAATTGCGTGACGCCGAGACGGTCGTCGCCGCCGATAAGGAAAAGGTCGAGCTGCAGTTGCGGCAGATCGAGAGCCTCCGCCGCGACATCGAGGCGCTCAAAACCGTGCGCGCCGATCTCGAAGCCAAGGTGGCTGGCCTCGCCGCCGGCCAGCAGCAGAGCACCCAGGAAGCGGGCGCGCTGCGCGACCGCTCGAAGGAGCTGGAGACGCGGCTCGCCTCCGAGCAGGAGAAAACCGCTCTGGCGCAAAAGGAGATCTCCGACCGCGACGTTCGGCTGCGCGCCCTCGGCGAGCGCGCCGACAAAGCCGAGGCGGCGCTCATGGCCGAACAGCAGACGAGCCGCGCGGCGCGCGCCGAGGTCGAACAGCTCAGCGGCCAGATTGCCGCGTTGCGCGAGCAGCTCGCCAAGATCGCGGCGGCGCTCGACGCCTCGGAAGCCAAGGCCAAGGAGCAGCAGGGCCAGATCGTCGATCTCGGACGCCGGCTCAACCTGGCGCTGGCCAGCAAGGTGCAGGAGCTGGCGCGCTACCGGTCGGAGTTCTTCGGGCGCCTGCGCGAGATCATCGGCGACCGCGCCGACATCCGCATCGTCGGCGACCGTTTCGTCTTCCAGTCCGAGGTGCTGTTCGCGCCCGGCAGCGCCGAGCTGGGCGAGCCGGCGAAAAACCAGCTCGACCCGGTGATCGCCGCGCTGAAGGCGATTTCCCAGAAGATCCCGCCGGACATCAACTGGGTGCTGCGGATCGACGGCCACACCGACCGCCGGCCGATCAGCAACGCCCAGTTCGCCTCGAACTGGGAGCTGTCGGCGGCGCGGGCAATCTCGGTCGTGCGCTACGCAGTCGCCCAGGGCGTGCCCCCGGCCCGGCTGGCGGCGGCCGGCTTTGCCGACAACCAGCCCCTCGAACCTGGCGACAATGACGAGGCCTATCGTCGCAACCGGCGGATCGAGCTGAAACTAACCGAAAGGTGATGATGAGCCGCTCTTGCCAGGTCAACCCCGCTGGATTATCTGCTTTAAAGCGGTGGAAATCGTCGCGGCTGGGGTATTTCGCCGCGCGGCCTCGACACCGACCCTGAAGCCGGCATCCGACCGGCACAGAATCGGTGAGGCGTTTTCGCATGGCTGCGTTAGAATGCGTGCAATGCTCCTAAATTGGAGTAGATGGATCACCCGCGACCGGCGGCCCGAAAGACCGCTGGCGCCAGGATGAGGAGACCCTTTGCATGGCCGATGCCATAGTGCGCGACCTGCAGATGCCGGCGGCGAGAACACGGGTAGGCAGGCGCCCTCTCGTTAATCGTAAATCGATGGTCGCGTTTTTGTTCGCGTTGCCATTGATCCTGATCGTCGCCTGCCTGGTGATCTATCCGGCATTCTATTCCATGCATCTGGCGACGCTGAACAAGTCGATGACGAAGTTCGTCGGCTTGGGGAATTTCGAGTTCCTGTTCAAGCGCAACACCTTCTGGATGGTCGTCGAGCAATCGGTGCTGTTCGCTGTCACGGCCGTCGTCTTCAAGGCGGTGATCGGCTTCGTCGTCGCCCACTTCGTGCACAACATTCCATTGAAGGGGCAGCGCAAATGGCGCGGCATGCTGCTGATCCCGTGGGTCATTCCGCCGGCGATGAGCACCCTGGCGTGGCTATGGCTGTTCGATCCGTCCTACAGCGCTTTCAACTGGATCCTGACCCATCTCGGGCTGGCGGGCATTCCCTGGCTCGGCAACCCGTATTGGGCGCGGGCCGGGGTCATCCTCGTCAATGTCTGGGTCGGCTCGCCGTTCTTCATGATCATGTATCTCGCGGCCCTCAAATCGGTGCCTGAGCAGCTGCATGAAGCGGCCTCGATCGACGGCGCCAACTGGTTCCAGAAGATCTGGTACGTCAATCTTCCGATGATGCGGAACATCATCCAGATCACGGCGCTGTTCTCGCTGATCGTGACCTTCGCCAATTTCGACATCGTCAAGATCCTGACAAATGGCGGACCGGTCGATCAGACTCACGTCTTCGCGACGTGGGCATTCACGCTGGGCATTTGGGGCAATGACATCCCGCTCGGCGCGTCGGTGTCGCTGTTCATGTTCCCCATCCTGGCTGTCGCGGCGGGGCTGATCCTGCGCAACATCCGCAATCGCGGCAACGAGGCATAAGATGACCACCGCAACCGCACAGGTCGGTACTACAGGGCGCGGTGCAGTACGCTATGGCAGCATCGCGCGCGGCCAGAAGCGCGCCCTTTACTGGTCCTATTTCTTTTTGATCCTGTTCGTCATCTTCTTCCTGATGCCGCCGGTCTACATGTTCATCACCTCGCTGAAGACGAGCGCGGAGATCGGCGCAGTAACCAATCCGTGGTGGGTGTACCACCCGACCTTGCAGAACTACGTCGACCTGCTGAGCCAGGCGCAGTTCCTGACCTTCTTCAAGAATTCGGCGCTGGTGGCGGTGTGCGTCGTGTCGGTGACGATGGTGGTCAGCATCCTGGCCGCGTTCTCGCTGGCGCGGATGAAGTTCTGGGGCTCGGGGATGCTGGCGACGGGCGTGTTTCTGACCTACTTGATCCCGGAATCGCTGCTGTTTATCCCGCTGTTCAAGATCTTTGCCTTTATCCACGATCTGACCGGCATCGAGCTGATCAATCACTGGTGGGTTCTGATCTTCCTTTACCCGACGTTGACCGTGCCGTTCTGCACCTGGATCATGATCGGCTATTTCGCCAGCATCCCCAAGGAATTGGATGAGGCGGCGCTGATCGACGGCGCCGGTTATCTGCAGATCCTGATGCGGGTGTTCATACCGGTGGCATTGCCCGGCATCATCGCGGCGACGATCTTCTGCTTCACCGTTTCGTGGGCGAATTTCCTCTATCCGCTCGCGTTTACCACCTCGGCCGACCAGCTCGTCCTGCCGGTCGGCATTGTCACGACCTTGATCAAGGGCGACGTGTACAATTGGGGGCAGATCATGACGGGAGCGCTGCTCGGCGCCGCACCGCCACTGATCATCTATGCATTCTTGATGGACTACTATATCGCCGGCCTGACTGCCGGCGCGACCAAAGGGTAGGAGAACATGGCGGAAGTCGCCCTGCGCAATATTGTCAAAACCTTCGACCGCACCCCCGCAGTCGCCGGTATCGACCTCGACATCAGCGACCGCGAATTCGTCGTGCTGGTCGGCCCATCGGGCTGCGGCAAGACCACGACCTTGCGGATGATCGCCGGTCTCGAGGAAGCCACCTCGGGTGAGATTTACATCGGCGACCAGCTGGTCAACGACGTGCCGCCAAAGGACCGGGACATCGCGATGGTGTTCCAGAACTACGCGCTCTACCCGCACATGACCGTGTACGAGAACATGTCGTTCGGTCTGCGGCTGAAGAAGTTTCCGAAGCCCGAGATCAAGGAGCGGGTCGAGAATGCCGCGCGCATCCTCGACATCACCGATTTGCTCGGGCGCCGGCCGAAGCAGCTGTCGGGCGGGCAGCGCCAGCGCGTCGCAATGGGCCGCGCCATCGTCCGCAATCCCAAGGTCTTCCTGTTCGACGAGCCACTGTCCAATCTCGACGCCAAACTGCGCGTCCAGATGCGCACCGAGATCAAGAAGGTGCACCAGAAAGTCACGACGACGACCGTCTACGTCACCCATGACCAGGTCGAGGCGATGACCCTTGCGGATCGGGTGGTCGTGATGAATGGCGGCAAGATCGAGCAGATCGGCACGCCAAACGACGTCTATCACCACCCCAAGACGCGGTTTGTCGCCGGCTTTATCGGCTCGCCGGCGATGAATTTTATGCCTTGTCGGCTGGTCGACGGCAATGGCACCGCCGGGCTGTCGGTCAAATTGTCCGACAAATTGAGCTTCCCGGTCCCGCAGGACCGCGTGGCGCGCTATCGCCCGCAGGCCGGCCGCGAATTGCTCTTCGGGCTGCGCCCCGAGGACATCATCGAAAAACGCGGCGAGCTGCCGCCGGGCCGCGCCGCCTTCGAGGCGCAGCTGGACGTCGTCGAGCCGATGGGCATGGAGACGATGGTCTATTTCGTCGTCGACGGCACCGAAGTGTGCGGCCGGGTCAACCCCGCCGCAGCGGGAAAGGCAGGGGAAACGATGCCGCTCGTCGCCGACCTCAACCATATGCATCTGATCGATCCGAAAACCGACCAGGTGCTCTAGCTCGGGTTTCGACGCCTCGGCCAAGCCGCCGCGCGAGCGGCGGCTTGTGCTTTTGTGCAAGGGCCTTTTTGGGCAAGGGCTGAGCGATGCTGGATGTGCAGGACAAGGTCGTCGCAATCACCGGCGCGGCGCGCGGTCTCGGGCAGGAGTTTGCCTTGAGCCTGGCGGCGGCGGGCGCCCGTATCGTGGCGGGCGATATCAACGACTGCGCCGAAACCCTCGATCTGTTGCGAAATGCCGGCACGGAAGCTATCGGCGTCAGGCTCGACGTCACCGATCCGGCCTCGGCCCAGGCGATGATCGAGGCCGGATCGCGCGCCTTCGGCCGGCTGGATGCGCTGATCAACAACGCCGCGCTTTACGGCGCCTTGCACGGCGGCCGCTTCGACGCGATCGACGAGGCGGAGTGGGACGCTGCAATGGCGGTCAACGTCAAGGGCATATGGAATTGCTGCAAGGCGGCAGTGCCGGCGATGCGGCAATCTATCGCCCAAGGCACCGGCGGCGGCAGCATCGTCAACATCGCCTCGCTCGCGGCGACCTACGGCATGCCGTACGGGCTGCATTACACGACCTCGAAGGCCGCCGTTATCGGCCTGACTCGCGGCTTGGCGCGCGAGCTCGGCCGCGACCGGATCCGGGTCAATGCGCTAGCGCCCAGCGCCGTCATGACCGAGGGCACCCGAGAGTTCTTCGGGGCGAAGCTCGATCGGGCGTTGGGCGCCATCAAGGCCGGTCAGACCATCCAGCGCAATTTGCAGCCCTCGGATCTCGCCGGCACGATGCTGTGGCTGATTTCCGACGCCAGCGGTTTCGTCACCGGCCAGACCATCGCCGTCGATGGCGGCACCGTGATGTTGTGAGCGGAGGCGGCCTATGCAGCTGGCGGGAAAAGCAGCCCTGATCGGCGGCGCCGGCGGCGGCATCTGCCGGGCGATCGCGGTCGCCTTCGCCCGGGAAGGCGCGGCGGTGGCGTGCTGCGATGTCGATCCGGACGCCTCGGCGGAAACCGCCCGTCTGGTCACCGAGGCCGGCGGCCGCGCCTTGTCCCAAGCCTGCGACGTCGCCAGCGAGACGGCCACCCGCGCGGTTGTCGACGCGGCATATGACAGCTTCGGCCGCCTCGACATTCTGGTGCATGGCGCTGCGCCGCATGACCCGAGCGGCACGGTGATCGAGACCAGCCTCGCCGACTGGCAGCGGGTACTCGACATCAATTTGAGCGGAGCCTTTCTGCTGAGCCGGGCGGCGCTGCCGCACATGATCGCCGGCGGCGGCGGCTCGATCATCTTTATCGCCTCGCAGCTCGGCCGCGTCGGCAGCGCCGGCCGTGCCGCCTATTGCGCCACCAAGGGCGCGCTGATCCAGCTCGCCAAGGTCATGGCGATCGACCATGCGGCGCAGAACATCCGGGTCAACACGCTGTCGCCCGGCGCGGTCGAGACGCAGCGCACGCTGAACCGTTATGGCTCATTTGCCGCGGCGAACCAGCAGATCGGCGGCAAGCATCTGCTTGGCCGGCTCGGCCGGCCCGACGAGATCGCCGGTGCGGCGGTCTATCTGGCGAGCGATATGGCGAGCTTTGTCACCGGCAGCGATCTGCTGGTCGATGGCGGCTATACCGCCATCTGACCCCCCTAGCCCTGCAGCAACTCGAGGACTTCCCCGCTCGGCGCGAAGGCGGCGGCCAGCAGCGGTCCGCCGCGCCCGGCGCCGGCGTCGAGCGAAATGGCGAAATCGCTCTGAACGAGACCCCGGCGGTCGCGGTCAAAGCCGCGAATGACGCGGCTGAAGCGCTCGAACGGGGTCGTGAGCCCGAGGATGTCGCCAGCGCTCCACCAGAAAGCATCGCCCTGCTCCTGCAGCGTCCGCGCCGGGTCGATGCCGGCGTGAACGAAGAGGAGCCGCCCGTCCTGAGTCATCGCGGCGTGGCGCAATTTCGAGAACAGCGTGGTATGGCCTGGCATCGCGTTCATCGCGTCGCGCATCCGGCTGGTCCAGCGCGTGATCTGGAGCGGACCGTCGCGGCTCGCCGCAAAGCCTTGCCGCAGATCGGCGCCATAGGCCTGCACGGTGGGCTCGATGCCGTTGCGCACCATCCAGCCCAGCACCTCGCGCGGGTTCTGGGCGAACTGCAACTGCAGCAATTTTTGCCACATCTCTTCCTGCGCGCCGCGCAGGAAGACGACATCGCAGGCAAACGCGCGCGGTCGGGCAAGCACGCGGCTGCGGAAATCGATCAGCTCGTTGATTGTCGCGGCAACCGCACCGCCATGGCCAAGGTAATTGCCGAGATAGACGATGCGGTCGCCATCGGCGAACCGGGCCGCGATCTGATCGTGCAGGCGAGTCAGCCGCTCGACTTCGCCGTGGATCGCGGCCACCGCCCAGATCCGCCGCGCGCCCCGCAACCGGGCGAATTTTCCGTCTGCCTCGCCGCCGTTCACTCCGCGCTCCGCGCGGCTCGCTCGCCCTCGGCCGGTCAGGCCGCCGAGAGCAGCTGCTCGACGCGCTGGACCGCCGTCGTCTCGTCGATCCGCTCGACCGCGGCGAACTCGCGCACCAGCCGATCGAGAGCCGCCTGGTAGATCTGACGCTCGCTGTAGGATTGCTCGGGCTGTCCCACGTTGCGGAACAGGTCGCGCACCACCTCGGCGATCGAGGCGGGGTCGCCCGACGCGATCTTCGCCTGGTATTCCTGCGCCCGTCGGCTCCACATCGTGCGCTTCGCCCGGGAGCGGCCGCGCAACTTGGCGAGGGCGGCATCCATTTCCTTGCGGCTCGACAGCCGGCGCAAACCGGAAACCTTGGCCTTGGCGAGCGGCACCCGCAGGGTCATGCGGTCCTTGTCGAACAGCACGACAATGACGCTCAGGCTATACCCGGCGATCTCCTGCATCTCGATGGCGGTAATCTTGCCCACGCCATGAGTCGGATAGACCACGAGATCGCCGCTGGCGAAGGAAACCTTCTCGACCGTCATATATTCGTCTCTCACACTACCGACCCGACGGCGCTCGTCGGATGCCTCCATAGACCGCCAAGCCGCCACGCGAGGCGGCCGTCCACACCTCAAGCAGGGCCCACGGAACCGAGGGGAAGGCGTCAATAAGCGCCGGTCAAATTTGTATCATAAATTTGCCTCTTCGGCCAGCAGGTCAGCCATGCCGACCCCGCAAGGGGGTCGGAGTTGCCGCAGGCGTGGCAGCCCGGCTCAGCGGCCGCCCGGATTGGCGCTGAAGAACTTGTCGTACTTGCCCTCGACGTCTTTCCACTCATCGGCGTCTTCGGGATAGGGCTTCTTGCGCGTTATGTTGGGCCAGGTCGTGGCATATTGGCGATTGATCTCGAGCCACTGCTCGGCCACCGGCTCGCTGTCCGGGATGATCGCCTCGACCGGGCATTCCGGCTCGCACACCCCGCAATCGATGCATTCGTCGGGGTGGATGACCAGCATGTTCTCGCCCTCGTAGAAGCAATCCACCGGGCACACTTCAACGCAATCCATGTACTTGCAGCGGATGCAAGCCTCAGTAACGACGTAGGTCATGATATCGCGTTCTTTTCCTCGGGTTCATCGGCGTCGTGCGCGCCCATCATATGGTATCGCCGAAGCGTCGCCGCCGACAAAAGCATGCGCGGCCGTCCTACCATGCGGGTTGGCGTGCGGGCAAGCCCGGGCCCCCTCCTCCCCGGCGGCGCACGGTGCGGCGATACGCCCGCGGAAATTTTGCTGGCGGTCGGCCGTTATCCGCGGGCATCACCTTTTAGCCGGGTTCCCGTGAGCAAACGCGGCAAGATCGTTCTCCTGCACTTCGTCGGCCAGATGCCGCTCGCCGGCATCGCCTGGCAGGCCGTGCATTACCTGGTCGGCCTGGAAAAGCTTGGTTACGAAACCTGGTACGTCGAGGATCACGGCGCCAATCCCTACGACCCGCGGATCAGCAGCGTCGTGATGGATTGCGGCTACAACGTCGATTATCTGCGCGCCGCGATGGAGCGGCATGGGCTTGCCGGGCGCTGGGCTTATTGGGATGCGATCAACGACGTCTATCACGGGCTGTCCCGCGAGCGGGTCCGGGCGCTCTATGCCGAGGCGGACGGGCTGATCAATCTGTGCGGTGCGACCCAGCTGCGCGAGGAACATATGCGCTGCCCGGTGCGCATCATGATCGACACCGACCCGGTCTACGAACAGATCAAATATGCCAAGGCCGACCCGGCAGCGCGCGCCTATGTCGATGCGCACACCGATTTTTACACCTATGGCGCCAATCTCGGCAGCCCCGAATGCGCGATCCCGCTGTCCGGAGTCCCGTGGCGCGCCACCCGGCCGCCGGTCGATCTCGACCTCTGGCCGGCGCCCCCGGAGGGCTCCGGCGCAGAAGCGCCGCCCTGCTTCACGACGATCGCGACCTGGGAAAACAAGGGCAAGAACATCGATTTCGCGGGCGACAGCTATCTCTGGTCCAAGCACACCAATTTTCTCGAATACCTCGATCTGCCGCGGCATCGCCCGCAAACCTGCTTCCGCATGGCGATGCTGCCGCCTGACGAGACGGTCCGGCATACCGTCGAGGATGCCGGCTGGGGGCTCGTCGATCCGCGTCCAGTTTCCGCCGATATGACCGCCTATCGGGACTTCATTGCCGGCTCGCGCGGCGAGTTCACGGTTGCCAAGGACATTTACGTCCGGCCCAACAGCGGCTGGTTCAGCGACCGCGCCGTCTGTTATCTGGCGGCTGGCCGCCCGGTCGTCACGATGCGCACCGGCTTCACCAGCTACTGCCCCATCGGACAGGGCTTGTTCGACTATGCCAGCAGGGACGAGGCGCTCGCCGCAATCGATACGCTCGCCGCGGATTATGCCGGCCACAGCCGCGCGGCCCGCGAAGTGGCCGGCGACTGTTTCGCCGGCGAGCGGGTGATTGCCCAACTGCTTGCCGAAGCACGCCTATGATTTGGGCAACCGCTGGTTTTTCAGGCAATTCGGCTTGACAGATATCGCGCGCGCGGCGCAAACGTCCCTTGAGACAGGCAGGCAATCACCTCACCGCATCGCGACAATCAGCGAACACCTGATGGCCTTCGTCAGAACATTGCCGGACGCGGACAGGTGCTGGAATGCCCTCGCGGCAGCGCTGCTGCTGGGTGTCGCCGTCCTGATCGGCCTCACTTTCACCGATTATGGGGTGACCTGGGACGAAGACGTCCATAACTGGTACGGCTACTTCGCCCTCGATTATTACCTCTCGCTCTTCGCCGATCAGCGGGCGCTCAGCTGGCTCAATCTCTACAATTACGGCGCCGCTTTCGACATGGCTGCCGCAGCCCTCAACAAATTCTCGCCCCTCGGGGTCTATGAGACCCGCCACCTGCTGAACGGATTTGTCGGGCTGTTCGGGCTGCTCGGGTGCTGGAAGCTCGGGCGGGTGCTCGGCGGACCGCGCGCCGGGTTCATCGCCCTCCTCTTCCTGGTGCTGACGCCGAATTATTACGGGCAGATGTTCAACAACCCGAAGGACATCCCGTTTGCCGTCGGCGGTCTCTGGGCGACCTATTACATGGTCCGCATCCTGCCGGCCCTGCCGCGCCCGCCGTTGCGGCTGCTGGTCAAGATGGGCTTGGCGATCGGGCTGGCCCTCGGAGTTCGGGTCGGCGGATTGCTGTTCCTGTGCTACCTCGGGCTGCTGCTGGGCTTGTCGGCGGTCTGGCAAGGCATGGCCGCGCGGCGCCTCGGCGTGGTGATCGCAACCGGGGTGACAAACCTGTGGCGGGTGTTGCTGCCAGTTGCTGCCGTGGCCTTTACCGTCATGCTGGTATGCTGGCCTTGGGCACAGCGCGATCCGATCGACAATCCGTTGCGAGCGCTGGCCTTCTTCTCGCACGAGACCTTCCCCTTCAACACATTGTTCGACGGCCGGTTTGTGCCGGCGAGCGACCTGCCGTGGGAATATCTGCCGACCTATCTGCTGCTGGCGCTGCCGGAATTGGTGCTGGTGCTGCTGGTCGTCGCCGCGGCCGTTGCGGTGATCGGATTGACGCGGCGCGGCGTCTGGGGTCAGCGCGAAACCGTCCTCGGCCTGTTCCTGCTCGGCCTCACGATCGTCTTCCCGGTCGCTTACGCGATCGCGATCAAGGCGGTCCTGTTCGACGGCATGCGCCACTTCATCTTTGTCCTGCCGCCGATCGCGGTGGCCGCGGCGCTGATCGCCGATCGCGCGCTGACCCGGCTCACCGCCCTCCCCTACCGCGCTCCGATCTACGCCGCGCTCGCCGTCTACGGCGTGGCGCACGTCACGACGATGGTGATGCTGCACCCCGATCAGTATGTCTATTACAACGCGTTTGTCGGCGGGGTTGATGGCGCGCAGCGCAAGTTCAAGCTCGACTACTGGGCCAATTCCTACGCGGAGGCGGTGCACGGCCTGGAAAACTATCTGCGCCACCAATACGGCGCCAATTTCGAGGAGCGCGAATTCACCGTCGCGGTATGCGGGCCGCCGATCTCGGCGAGGTATTATTTCCCGGACAATTTCCGGCTGCTGCACCGGCAGGACAAGGCCGAGTTCTTTATCGCTTTCACCAAGGACAATTGCGACCGCTCATTGCCGGGGCGGCCGGTTTACCGGGTCGAGCGGATGGGCGCGCTGCTGTCGGTGGTGCTCGACCGGCGCGATATTGTCGCCGACCAGCGCATGGTCAGGCGGCCCGTGGCCGGAGCATTGCCGAACCGCCCCGCCGTTTCGGCTATTCCGTGACGGAATAGCACTAACCCGGCCGCCGTTTTTACCGAGCCAGCCGCATCGGCTGGAGTGCCGAGCTCCTCCGTGATCGTCATGCGGCATGACGGCAACCATCGCCGGTAAATGGACCCCGCCGAATACGCCAAGCTCGATCGTCTGGAAGAGCGGATGTGGTGGTTCGCCGCGGCGCACGCCAACCTGCTGATGCTGGCCCGCGATTTCAGCCCGTTCGCCCCGAGCCGGGTGCTCGACGCCGGTTGTGGGACGGGCGGACTGCTCGCGAAGCTCGCCGCCGATCGGCCGGCGAGCACGGTGATCGGGCTCGATGCGGATCGGTCGGCCTGTGTTCGCGCCGCAGCGAAGAGCGCGTGCCCGGTGTGCCATGGCTCGGTGAATGATTTGCCCTTCGCCGACGCCGCGTTTACCACGATTTTCAGCGCCGATGTGCTGTGCCATCGGGATGTCGACGAGCGGCAGGCGTTGCGGCAATTCCACCGCTGCCTCGTGCCCGATGGCATTCTCGTGCTCAACTTGCCGGCCTATCGCTGGATGCTGTCGCGCCACGATGCCGCCGTTTACAATGTCAGGCGATATACCCGCCGCGGCGCCGCGCGGCTATTGCGCGATGCCGGATTTCGATTGCGCTATGCGAGCTATTGGAACGCCCTCTTGTTTCCGCTGATGGTTATCACCCGCAAGCTGTTGCCATCGCGCGGTATTGCGAGCGACGTTAAATTGTACCCCGCCCCGGCAGAGACGCTGTGCCGCGCCGCGACCGCTTTCGAACGGGCCCTCCTAAAGGGGGGCTTGCGCTTTCCTTTTGGCGGCTCGCTGATCGCAATCGCGGACAAATCCGTCCCACGCGAGAACGCTCATGTCTGACACCGTTTCGAACACCGCCGCCTCCGTCCCACAATCGCCCTTTGCGCTGTCGGTCGTGATCCCCGTCTACAACGGCGCCAGCAGCATCGCCGAGCTTGTCGGCGCGCTCGAGCAGCTACAGATCGAGGGCGGCCACGAGATTGTGCTGGTCAATGACGGCAGCCGCGACAGCAGCCTCGCGGCCTGTCGCGCGCTCGTCGAGCGGGCTCAAGTGGCGATCACGCTGGTCGATCTGTCGCGTAACTACGGCGAGCACAACGCGGTCATGGCCGGGCTGCGCCATGCCCGTGGCGCCCATGTCATAACGATGGATGATGATTTGCAGAACCCGCCCGAGGAGGTCGAGCGCCTGCTTTCCTACGCCCAGCATAGCGGGCATGAGGTGATCTACACCTGTTACGACGAAAAGCAGCATGCGTTCTGGCGCAATTTGGGCAGCCGCTTCACCAACTGGGTTGCGGGCTTCGTGCTCGACAAGCCGAACGGCTTCTATCTTTCCAGTTTTCGCTGCATGAGCGCCTTCGTGGTGAACGAGATCACCCGATATGACGGCCCCTTCCCCTATGTCGACGGGCTCATTCTGCAGGTGACGCAGGATATCGACCGGCTGCTGGTGCGCCATCTGCCGCGCGCCGAGGGCCGCAGCAATTACACGGTGCGCCGGCTGCTGCGGCTGTGGCTCAGCATGTTCGTCAATTTCTCGGTGATGCCGTTGCGGATCAGCACCCTGACCGGATTTGTGCTGAGCGTCGTCGGGGCCATCGGCGGCTTGTCAGCGATCATCGAGGCGCTGTTTTTCGCGCCGCCGGCCGGCTGGGCCTCATTGATGGCGGCGGTGCTGCTGCTGTCCGGGGTGCAGCTCGTCATTCTCGGCATCGTCGGCGAGTATCTCGGGCGGCTCTATCTGACCGCAAACAAGAAGCCGCAATCGATCGTCAAGACCGTGATGCGCGCGGAACCCGCGGTGACGGCGCCGGCGCGCCAGCCATTGCGGCTGCGCGAGCGGGCCTGACGGAGAACGGCGTGGCGATCTATTATCTGAGCCTTGTCAGCGCGATCCTATTCGGAGTCGTCGGGCAGATCGCACTCAAATCGGGGGCCGTCGGCTCAGCGACGCTGGTGGCGCAATTCGCAAATCCGCTGACGATCATCGGCTTCGCGATCTACGTTCTCGCCGCGTTGTTTTATATCGTCGCGCTGAAGAAAATCCCGGTGTCGGTCGCTTTCCCCTCGGTCGCCGCGAGCTATGCCGCGGTTGCGATCATCGCCCATTTGATGTGGAACGAGCCCTTCGGCTGGCCACAGCTTGGTGGCCTCGTGCTGATCGGCGGCGGGATCCTGCTGATCCACCTCCACTGAGCAGCCCGGTCCGGTTTTCGAATCGCCCCCGGACACCGTCCCTCGGCGGCGTCCGAAGGGGGCGCAGGCGGGTCAGGAAACGATGGTCCAATTGCTCGGGGTTGAGCCGAGCGCCACCCAAGTCGCATGGCCATTGCTCATCTGGAACTCCCCGACAGCACCGCTCGCGGTATAACGCAACAGGATGTCGGTGGTCCCGTCGCCATCAATGTCGCCGGTTCCGGCAATCGCCCAACCCGACGGCGCCCAGCCGATATCGCTGAACGTCATTCCGTTGTCGGTCCGCAATTCGGCTACGTCCCCGGTTTTGGAGTTGCGCAGCAGGATGTCTGTGTAGCCATTACCCTGGAAATCGCCGACTCCAGCAACCGTATAGCCGGCCGGCGCCGATCCTAGGGCCCTCCAACTCGCTTGGCCATTTTGCATCGCGAATTCACCGAGCGCACCCGAGGCCGGATCGGTAAACAGGATATCGCTCGTGCCATCGCCGTCGACATCTCCGACGCCGGCGATCTGCCAGTCGGATGACGCCCAACCGATGTATTTCCAGTTCGGCTGCCCGTCATGCATCTCGAACTGACCGACGCTGCCGCTGACCGGATCGCGCAACAGAATGTCGCTGGTGCTGTCGCCATTGAAATCGCCGGTTCCGGCGATCTGCCAATTTGATGGCGCCCAGCCGATAGTCTTCCATGTCGGTTGGCCGCCTTGCATTTCGAACTGACTGACAGTGCCGCTGGCCGGATCGCGGAGCAGGATATCGCTTGTGCCGTCGCCGTTGAAATCGCCGAAGCCGGAGATCTGCCAAGTGGACGGCGCCCACCCAATACTGTCCCATGTTGGCTGGCCGTCTTTCACCTGGAGTTGGCCGACATTCCCAGTCGCTGGATCACGGAACAGGATGCCGCTGCTCGCATGGACGGTGGTGCTCGGATCACCACTGGTGATAGCCAACCGGCCCGCACCGTATCCGCCAGCGAACAGCACCCGCGGACTACTCCCGTCCGCGTTCATGCTCCATGTCGCTACCGGGCCGTCCCGATTGGACTCGAACATGATGGATTTGCCGTCTGGCGACCATGCCGGGTTGTCGCTGTTCACACCTGCCCGGCCGAACGTCAGCTCGGTACGGCCGGAGCCGTCGGGGTTTATCGTGTAGAGATTTCCGTACTCGGTCTCGAAGCCCGACCAAAAGACGATCTTGCCGCCGTCCGGCGACCAGGATGCAGCGTTCGCATCCGGTGCGTTGGAATCGGTGGCGAACGTCACCTGAGTCTGACCGGAGCCATCGGCATTCATGACCCATATCTCGGAATGGCCGCTCTGGGTCGAGGCGTAGACGATATGCTTCCCGTCCGGAGAGTAGGAACCGTTGATCGCCCATTCTATCGTGGTGCCGTTTCGCGTCGTCGCGCTGCGCGTCGTCGTCGTGAGCCGAAGCGGGTTCGTGCCGTCGGCATTCATCACCCACAGCTCGGCATTACCCGTGGCAAACGACGTAAACAGGATCGATTTTCCATCCGGAGAGAAACTGGCCGACGCGCCGTTCAAGGTCCCGGATGTCAACTGCCGTTTGCCGCTGCCGTCGGCATTCATCGTCCAGATGTACGGGCTGCCGTTGGGCGTCTGGTGCGTGTAGACGATTTTGGAACCGTCGTAGGACCATGCGGCGAGGCCGTTGAAGTACCCTGCCCCGTCGCCGGTCAGGTACGTCTTGGCCGTTCCATCGGAACGGATTGTAAAGATGTTCTTGCTGTCGCTTCCGAGGATCAAGGTCATCGTGTTTTCAACATTTGAATCGCGGTTACTGTTCAGAGGCGGTTTGATGAATCACGATCTCCACGGGTCTCGCGGTCGCCCAGGTCGGCACGGGTTGCGCCGAATTGGATCGGCAAGCTGTCACCCTGCCTCGGAGCAGTCGGGTTAAAGGATCGCCTCTGCGGGTTCTCGTTTGGCGCTGGCGCCGTTGCGCATCTCAGCGCGGCAAGTGATGCATCAGGTATGGATGCTCCAATTGGCCGGGGCCCAGCCGACGGCAGACCAGGTGGCGTGGCCGTTGCTCATCTGGAATTCCCCGACTGCACCACTGGAGGGATAGCGGAACAGGATGTCGGTGGTCCCGTCACCGTTGTAATCGCCGGTTCCGGCAATCTCCCATCCGGACGGAGCCCATCCGATGTCGGCGAAGGTCATTCCATTATCCGTTCGTAATTCGGCAACATCGCCGGTTGTCGAATTCCGCAGCAGGATGTCGCTGTAGCCATCACCGTGGAAATCGCCGGTACCGGCAACCGTATAGCCGGCCGGCGTCGACCCGAGCCCTTTCCAGGTCGGTTGACCGTTGTTCATGGCGAACTCCCCGAGCTCGCCCGACGATCTCGATAACAGAATGTCGGTGGTGCCGTCGGCGTTGAAGTCTCCGGTACCGGCAATTTGCCAATCAGTTGACGCCCAGCCGATGTATTTCCAGGTCGGCTGACCGTTGTGCATTTCGAACTGGCTGAGATTGCCATTCGAATCGTGGAACAAGATATCGCTGGTGCCGTCACCATTAAAATCGCCCGTACCGGCGAGCTGCCAATCGGCTGGCGCCCAACCGACATCCTGCCATGTCGGCGTTCCATTGTTCATGTGAAACTGGCCGACTTCTCCGGTTGAGGAATCACGGAACAGGATATCGCTGGTACCGTTGCCATCGACATCGCCAGTTCCGGCGACTTGCCAATTGGTCGGCGCCCAGCCGATATACTCCCAGCTCGGCTGGCCATTCTGCATAGCGAACTGGCTGACGATACCGGTAGCGCCGTCATGCAGCAGAATGTCGCTAGTGCTGTTGCCGTCGAATTGATCCGGCTGTGGCGCGACAATTGCCAGGCTGAGGGCGGCGGATGCAGAGCTGGCAATGCCGACGCTATTGGTCTGCGTTGCGGTCAGGCTGTGAGCGCCCGGTGTCAGCTTGCTTGTTTCGACCCACCAAACCCCATCGGATCCGACCGTCCCGGTACCGACGGCGGTTCCGCCGTCGCGCAGCGTCACCGTGTCGCCAGCAACACCAGTACCGAGTATCAAAGGCGTGTTGATGTTGGTGACGTTGTCGCCCACAACGCCGCTGTCGGAGGTCGACGACAGCAAGAGCCCGTACGGCGCCGGCACCGAGACGCTCGCCGTGCGCGCAGTCCACCCGAGGGCCGCCATCAAGGTGATGTCGGTCGTGCTTAGGCCGTTTATCTGTCCTGATGGACTGAAGGCGAGGAAGGCGTCGGCCCCGACACCGTCGGCCCAATCCCCGAGATCGCCGCCCGAGATCGTGTTCCAGCTGTCCAGGTTTGTCGTGCCGCCATCGGTCGAGAAATAGGCGGGGCTGCCGGTGCCGGTCTGGTGAACTCCCGCGGACCTGTAGCGGTACAAATCCATGACGCCGTATTCGCCGCGCACGTCGAGATAGGACGCCCGCCCCATGATCTCGGTGACTTCGTGCTCGAGCACGCCGACGAGATAGTACTGATTGCTTCCCGGCTTCGCCGTGGCGCTATAGCTCCACGATCCGCCGATCTGCGATAATGTCGCGTCGGAAGCGATGCCGACCCAGCCGTCGAGGGTGGTGCTGGCCCCGATGAGCCCCAAGGCCTTCTGTTGCGCGGAATCGAGTACGAGGTTACCGCGCAACGGAGACGACGAGGGCAATGTGCTCGAGCCGGGCGCTCCTTCGCTGACCAGGGCCTGCTTGACCTGCGAATAACTCCCCCACACCAGGCCATTCTGCACGCTCTCGCCGAGCGCTGGAACCGTCGAGTTGTCATAGGGAAAGGTGCCGTAACCGATCTCGATGTTGACCGTGACATTGTTCGTAAACGCCGCGTCGAATAAGCTGACAACGTAATTGACCGCGCTGAAGAAGCCCGAAGGGGCCGAATTCAGTGTGTTCGAGTCGTAGGTGACGTTCAGACTCATTAGTAACGTTCTCGGGTAACGGACTCGCGGCTAAGGGGCGGCGACATCAGGGTCGCCGCGGCCAAAGCCCCCCGGTCCCATGACCAGCTGCGGCTCGGCTACCAAATGACTGTAAAGATTACAACTTGAGTAGCAAAAAATCAGGATTAGCGCAACAACCATTAAGCAAAACATTAAAGAACTTTTGATTGAAGACCGTTACCACTGATCGTAGATCCACCACTCAGTTGTCAGCGAAAAAATCTCTGAATTTCGCCGATCACTCGATCGACGGCAGCATCGGTGAGTTGCGGGTAAATCGGCAGGGAGAGGATCTCCCCGGCCACCCGTTCGCTGTTGCGCAACCCTGTCGGCCCCACCGCAACGCGGCCGCGATAGGCGGGATGCAGGTGCACTGGAACGGGGTAATGAATGCCGGTGCCGATCGCCGCGGCGCGCAAATGCTCGCGCAGCCGATCGCGTTTCTGGCTGCGGATTACGTACTGGTGAAAGACATGACTGGCATTGACCCGGCGCGGCGGTAAAGCAATCGGCAAGCTGGCGAGCCCTTCATCATAACGAGCGGCGATCGCCTGCCGGCGCTGGTTGTCGCTCTCCAGCCGCGGCAGTTTGACCGCGAGGATCGCCGCCTGGATCGGATCGAGGCGGGTGTTGATGCCCGAGCGGGCGCTGACGTAACGCTCCCGCCACCCGTATTCGCGAATTTCCCGGGCCGCCCCGGCGAGCGAGGAGTCGCCCGTCGTGATAATTCCGGCGTCGCCCAGCGCTCCCAGATTCTTGGTTGGGTAAAAGCTGAAACACGCGATGTCGCCGAAACTTCCGGCGGGACGGCCGCGGTAATGGGCGCCATGGCTTTGCGCGCAATCCTCGATCACGCGGAGACCCTGCGCGCGGGCGAGTTCGCCGATCACGCCGAGATCGGCGGGCTCGCCGTAAAGATGCACCGGTAGGATGGCGGCCGGGCGACCCGGCGGCAGCTTCCGCAACGCGGCAGCAAGCGCCGCCGTGTCCATGACAAACCCGCCGGCCTCGATATCCACCAGCACCGGGATAGCCCCAGCCCGCTCGATCGCGGCGACGGTCGCGACGGCCGTGTGCGACACCGTGAAGACGAGATCCCCCGCGCCGATGCCGCAGGCCCGCAACGCCAGCTCGATCGCGTCGGTGCCGCTGGCGCACCCGATCCCGTGGGCGAGGCCAAGGAAGGCGGCGAAGTCGCTCTCAAAGCGTTCGGCCACGGGGCCCAGAATATATTGGCCACTCTCGAGGACCCGCGCGATCGCAGCGTCGATTTCGCTCTTCTGGGCGAGATAGGCCGCGCGCGGATCGGTCTGCGGAATTGGAACCGGGGTCATCACGCTCTCAAAGATAGCTGGTCAGGTGCCGGCGGTAATACGCCAGCGAGCGGGCAAGCCCGTCATCGAGGCCGACTTGCGGCGCCCAGCCGGTCAGCCCGCGGAAACGGCGGTCATCCGTGACGAAATCGCCGATGTCGATGCGCTTGCGCTCAGCCGGAAATTCGCGGCGCTCGAAATGGCCGCCGCCATTCGCCCGGATCAGCGCCTCGGCAAGTGCCACCAGGGTATAGGGCTCCTCACCGCCGACATTGAGCGCGAGCCCCGCAGTGTCGTGGCTCAGCGCGGCCAGCAGAAACGCCTCGACGGCATCCTCGATATAGAGCAGCTCGCGGCGCTGCTCGCCGCCCCACACTTCCAAGGCAGCGCCTTCGAGAGCAAGGCGCAACCAGATGCCGAGGAAGTTCTGGCGCGCATCCCTAATGCGCATGCCGGGGCCGTAAACATTGGTCAGCCGCAACGAGCGGGTGTTGATCTCATACGCGTCATGGAACAGCAGATGATAGGCCTCGCCGGCCATCTTGTTGACCCCGTTGACGTCGGCCGGGCGCAGCGGATGCGCCTCGTCGACCGGCAGATAATGCGGCCGGCCGTAGATTTGGCGAGTGCCGGCGTGGACAATCGTCACCTCCGGCGCGACCGCGCGGCACAATTCGAGCAGCTGCAATTGCGCGGTGCAATTGACCGCCAGATCGTGCTCCGGCGCATTCATCGAGTCGAGGTGACTCGTCTGCGCCGCGAGGTCGAACAGAAAATGCTGGCCGGTCAGCAGGTCGCGCATCGCTTCGCGGTCGCGAATATCGGCGATCTTGACCTGCACCCCATCGCGAATGTCGGCGATGTTGGCGAGATTGCCGCCGGCCTCCGGGACCATGCTGTCGACCAGCAGCACCTCGGCGCCGAGCGCCACCAGGCGCCGGGCCAGCGCCGAGCCGATCAGGCCGAGCCCGCCGGTGATCATCACCCGGGCTTCGCGAAATGCGGCGAACCGCGAATCTGAGCTCGAATTCACGAAACCTCGCCTGTGCAACGGCGCCCTGCCCGCCTCAGCCGGGCCAACAAGCTATTGAGCGAATGAGGCTTTGCTGCGGCTGCCTCCAGCCGATCGGCGGCGGCTTGACCCGGCGCCCGCATCGGCTAGGAGCAAGAACGACCAAGCTGGGGGACTATTCCGGAAAATGCCTCATCCCCGCCTCTTCGCGGCGGTCTGCGGTGCGCTCGCGCTGCTCCTCGCCGGCTGCGGCGGCGGGCCGAACCGTGCCGCGCTGAGCGGTCGCGCCTGCCTGGCGCGGCTGTCGGCGCACGATGTCGCCTATCGGTCGGTCGATATCGGCGATCCGTCGGACTCGCACTGTCAGGTCGACACCGCCGTGAAGATCAATCGGATCCATGCTGCGTTCAACCATCCCGCGACGATGAGCTGTGCGCTGGCCGACCGCCTCGACGAATTCGAGCGCGAGGTCGTGCAACCCTTGGCCCTCGACGAGCTCGGTAGCCGCGCGACCCGGGTCGATCACCTCGGCAGCTATTCCTGCCGGCGGCAGAATTCGCGAACCGCCGGCCGATGGAGCCAGCACGCGCTCGGCCAGGCGATCGACATCGCCGGCTTCCGCCTGTCGGACGGCACAACCGTCAGCGTCGAGCGCGACTGGAACGAGAGCGGCGCCAAGGGTCAGTTCCTGCGTCACCTCGCTCGCCGGGCATGCCGGTATTTTTCGGTCGTGCTGACCCCCGAGAGCAATGCCGAGCACTACAACCACCTGCATCTCGACATCGGCCCCGACCGCTCTTGTTCGACCTAGCCATCACGCCGTATGCGGCGGCGGCGCTGCGGCGCTAGGTTCAGCTGTCCGGGGCGGAGGCGTGCAAGGACCGGTCCTCCGGATCATCGA
>Ga0210400_10001716_pt1 | contig 21416 bp, 14 predicted proteins | sample IncBWH26MmetaG_FD_155456 | JGI IMG/M metagenome (GOLD analysis project Ga0210400, IMG submission 155456) | Forest soil microbial communities from Barre Woods Harvard Forest LTER site, Petersham, Massachusetts, United States - Inc-BW-H-26-M | ecosystem: Environmental > Terrestrial > Soil >...
CGAATTCCCCGGCGTCTGGCGCCAGGGTGATTTCTTTCGCATCAATGAGCGCCTCGGCGGTTATGTTCTGGGGCGATCCGACGCCACGCTGAACCGTCACGGTGTGCGCATCGGCACGGCCGAAATCTACCGCTCCCTGGCCTTGCTGCCGGAAGTGGAGGACTCCCTCATCGTCAACCTCGACATCGCCGGTGGCCGCTTCTTCATGCCCCTGTTCGTCAAGCTGCGGGGCGGGCAGCCGCTGGATGAGGCGCTGATCGCCCGGATCCGCGCCAAACTGCGTTCGGAATACTCCCCACGCCATGTTCCGGACATCATCTACCAGGTCCCGGACATCCCTTACACCCTGACCGGCAAGCGCATGGAGGTGCCGGTCCGCCGCATCCTGGCGGGCATGCCGCCGGCCAAGGCGGCCAATCGCGATGCCATCGCCAATCCGGGGGCGCTGGATTACTTTGTGGAATACGCACGCACCCAAACCGACTATCCGCTGGCCGATGCGGTGGGGAAGTCAGCTTGACTGTGCGGAAGGCGCGTTCTTAAGCTGTCGAGCGGATGAGGAGGGGGAACATGGAAGAAGTGAAACTGCTGATCGGGGATCGGGACGTGGCCGCCAAGGGCGCCGCGACGTTCAACCGACTGAACCCTCTTTCCGGTGAAGTGGCGACCCGAGCTGCAGCTGCGCAGGTGGAGGACGCCATTGCCGCGGCGGAAGCGGCTGCCAAGGCGTTTCCGGCCTGGTCGGCCCTGGGGCCCAGTGCGCGCCGCGCCCGCCTCAACAAGGCGGCCGATCTGATCGAGGCCCGCGCCGCCCAGTTTGCCACCCTGATGATGGCCGAGACCGGCTGCACCAACGGCTGGGGACATTTCAATGTCCACTTCGGCGCCATGATCCTGCGGGAAGCGGCCGCCATGACCACCCAGATCACCGGGGAGGTCGTGCCCTCCGATGTGCCCGGCATGGTGTCGCTGGCCATTCGCCAGCCCGTGGGCGTGTGTTTGGGCATCGCGCCGTGGAACGCGCCCGTCATTCTGGGAGTGCGGGCCATTGCCATGCCCCTGGCCTGCGGCAACACCGTCGTCCTGAAGGCCTCCGAGGTGTGTCCGGCCACCCACCGCCTGATCGGCTCGGTGCTGCAGGAGGCCGGTCTTGGCGAGGGGGTCGTGAACGTGATTACCCACGCGGCACAGGATGCCGCGGCCGTGTCGGAGGCCCTGATCGGGCATCCGGCGGTGCGTCGCGTGAATTTCACGGGCTCCAGCCGGGTCGGCCGGATCGTGGCCCAGACGGGCGCGAAGTACCTGAAACCGGTGCTGCTGGAACTGGGGGGCAAGGCGCCGCTGATCGTTCTGGAGGATGCGGATATCGATGCGGCGGTCAGCGCCACGGTGTTTGGCGCCTTCGCCAATTCCGGCCAGATCTGCATGTCCACCGAGCGGGTGGTGGTGCACGAGAAGGTGGCCGATGAGTTCGCGGCCAAACTGGCCAAGCGCGTGGCCGGTCTGCCCGCGGGCGACCCCCGGGAAGGCGAGGTCGTGCTGGGTTCGGTGGTCGGGCGTCCGACCGTGGAGCATGTGGAGAAGCTGGTGGCCGCCGCGATCGCCCAGGGCGCCAAGGTGCTGGTGGGCGGGGAGAAGACCTCGAACACCCTCATGAAGGGTGTGGTCGTGGACCACGTCACCCCGAAGATGGCCCTGTTCCGCGAGGAAACCTTCGGTCCGCATGTATCGATCATTCGCGTGAAATCCGCCGAGGAGGCCGTGGCCGTCGCGAACGACACCGAATACGGGTTGTCCTCGGCCATTTTCACCCGTGACATTGCCCGGGGCCTGGAACTGGCCAAGCGTATCGATGCCGGCATTACCCATATCAATTCGCCCACGGTGCAGGATGAGGCGCAGATGCCCTTCGGCGGCGTGAAGTCCTCCGGCTACGGCCGCTTCGGCGGCAAGGCCGGCGTGGCGGAATTCACCGAGCTGCGATGGGTGACCATCCAGACCACACCGCGTCACTACCCGTTCTGAAGGCATCGCGAGGCACATATGGATCTTCAACTGCGCGGCCGCAAGGCCATCATCACCGGTGCGACCAAGGGCATCGGCTTGAGCATTGCCCGGATGCTGGCCGATGAAGGCGTCGATGTCGCCATCTGCGCGCGCACCGCCGCGGACGTCGCGGCGACGGTGAAGGAGCTGGGCGCGAAGGGCATCAAGGCCTACGGCGATGCCGTGGATGTCCAGGACCGGGAGGCCTACACCCGCTGGCTCGAGTCCGCCTGCAGCCGGCTCGGCGGCCTGGATATCTTCGTCTCCAACACCACCGGAACCCCGGGGCTCGCCGGGGAGACGGGCTGGAAGGCCACCTTCGAAATCGATGTGATGGGTGCCGTGCGCGGCGTGGAGACGGCGCTGCCGCATCTGCGCAAATCCTCGGCCGGCGCCGTCGTGCTCATCGGCAGTATCTCCGGGGTGATGTCCAAGATGATTCCAGCCCCGGGCGCTTACTCCTATGGGGCCGGCAAGGCCGCGCTCATCGCCTACGGGGCGATGCTCAGCAAGGTGGTGGCCAAGGACAAGATCCGGGTGAACACCGTGTCACCGGGGCCGATCTACTTCGAAGGCGGCCCCTGGGACCGCATCCGGCAGAAGGCCCCCGCCGTACTGGCGGATGCCGAGGCGCATTGCGTCATCGGCCGGCTGGGGCGTCCGGAGGATGTGGCGGCCGCGGTGGTCTTTCTGGCCAGTCCGGTTTCCGGATTCACGGTGGGTCAGAACCTGCATGTGGACGGCGGCTACATGGAGCACATCGCGTTCTGAGAGTGTCGGTAGAAGGGGGGCAATGAACTACCGGGAAATGCTGTCGACGGACACCGTGCTGCCGCAACGGCGCGTGGAGTTCTGGAACGATGCCGCCTGCGAATCCCTGACGCAGCAGGTCGCGGAGCCCCTGGAACCGCGCACCTTTTCCGGACGCCTGATCCGTGCCGACGTGGGCGAGCTGCGCTTCGTGGAGTTCAATTCCGATGCCGCGGTGGTGCGTCACTCGCGCGCCCATATCGCCCGCTCCGGGGGCGCCCACTACCTGATTCGCTTGCAGCTGGGCAGCGAGAGCGTCTGTTCCCAGGGTGGGGACGACGTGCGCCTGCGGGCCGGTGATTTCTCGCTGTGCGACACGGCTCGCCCCTACCAGCTCGCGTTCAGTCGCCCGGTCTCGATCCTCACGCTGCGGGTTGCGAAGAGCGTGCTGCAGCGCTACGTCGGTTCCCCGGAGCTGCTGGTGCATATTCCGGTGTCCGGCAGCAGCGGCGCGGGCGCCCTGGCTTCGCGCGTGATTCGGGAGATCTGGAAGTCGTCGGATGTCGCCCTGGGATCCGGTGTGGCCCCGCGGTATGCCAATGTCGTGCTCGAGCTCATCGCCAGCGCCTATGTCGGGGTCGGCAGGGGTCGGGTGGACAAATCCTGCCTCGCCTCGGCGTTGCGCCTGCGCATCCTGGATTTCATCGACCAGACGTTGTGTGATCCGGACCTCTCGCCCTTGGTGGTCGCGCAGGCGCTGAAGATCTCCAGCCGTCATGTCCACCGGCTGTTCGCCCAGCAGGGCGGCACCGTGACTCAATACATATTGCGGCGTCGCCTGGAGAAATGTCGGGCGGCGCTGGCCGATCCGCTGCTGGCGGGACTGACCCTCACCCATATCTGCAGCGAATACGGCTTCCGCTCCCTGCCGCATTTCTCGCGGCTGTTCCGCGACGAGTACGGGATGGCGCCCCGGGACTATCGTCGCGAGGCAGCAACAGTTGATTTGTCATCCTGGGACAAGCTGGAGGTCGCTGGCGGATAAACAGCTGGGCGGCACGTCCCCTATGATGCGGCGGCAAGAATAATTGTCCTGCAGAAGAACGATGGGGAGGCCTTATGAGTTGTTCAGTCAACCAATCCGTGAGCCGTGTCCTTCGGCCCTGGATATTCGCCGCGTTGGCATCGTCGGTCATGGTGGCTCCGGCCTTCGCGGCCGATGCCGGCCCGCCGACCCCGCCGCCACCCACGGGCGCTGATCAGTCCACGTCAACCGGGCTGCAGGAAGTCATCGTCACGGCGCAGTTCCGTTCGGAGAACGTGCAGCAGACGCCGCTGGCCATCACCGCAGTGAGCGCGGAGGCCATCGCCGAGCGCGGCCAGACCAGCCTCACTGAAATATCGCAGGACGCGCCCAGTGTCGCGCTGCAACAGACATCCGCTGCATTCGGACCGTCCATGAGCGCGTTCATCCGCGGCATCGGGCAGTCGGATCTGGATCCGGCCCTCGAGCCGGGCGTCGGCGTCTACATCGACGATGTGTATTTTGGCACGCTCACCGGCTCGCTCTTCGATCTGCTCGATCTGGACCGTGTCGAAGTGTTGCGCGGTCCGCAGGGTACTCTGGAGGGCATGAACGCCGAGGGCGGCGCGGTGAAGCTGTACTCCAAGAAGCCCGATGCCACCGAAAGCATGAGCTTCGATGTGCTCGGCGGCAGCCGCAATCACGTCGAGTTGCGCGCGGGCACGAACTTCGCGATCACCGACAACCTGTTCATACGCCTCGCTGCCGTCGGCAATCAGCAGGACGGCTATGTCAACCGGTACGACTTCGGTTGCGAGAACAAGAACTTCCAGGCAACGGCCATCGATGCCGCAGGCAACCAGTATCCCGGCCTGTATTCGGTACCCGTCGGGTTTGAGCCGACGACCGCCCATTGCCTCCTCGGCCAGGAAGGCGGCAACAGCTATGCGGCCGCCCGGATGGCGGTGCGCTGGATCGCCACTGACAAGCTGGAATTCAACTTCATTGCCGATCTGACCAACCTGAACCAGGAACACCCGGCCGAGACGCTGGGTTACGCCGGTCCGGGTCCGCTGGTCGGCAACGCCTCGGCCGCGACGGCCGGCTCGTTCGGGCTCGGAGTCCCCACCACCACGCCTGGCAGAAACCTGCCTTACAACGAGGCGCTGGTGCCGCAAATCCTTCCGGGAAATTTCTACGCCACCTACGCCAACTTCTGCAATCCGGCGCCTGGGACCTCCGGGACCCCGACCGGCAGCTACGCTTTCCTGGGCACCAACGCGGGACAGCAGGCCTTCTGCGTCGATCCGCGCCAGACCTCCGACAACTGGGGCGCGCAACTTGCGACGGACTGGAACATCAACGGCAATCTTTCGCTGAAGAACATCGCGGCCCTGCGCGGCTATGAGGCGAGCTGGGTGCACGACAACAGCGTGTCCCTATGGCCGCTGGATCTGGGTGCCGAGGGCATGGGCCATCATCAGTTCAGCGAGGAGCTGCGGCTCAACGGCAGCTGGAACAATTTCGTTGACTTCACGGCCGGCCTGTTCTACTTCCGCGAGCTGAGCGTGTACTTTGGCCACGAGGACCTGTCGTACGCTTTCGTCGGCACCGTGGCCTCGGTTTTTGGCCCAACCGCGGGCATGGACCTATCCAACGGCCTGTTCAACTTCTACCAAAACGATCCGGTGCTGGCGCATGACAAGGCGGCCTTCCTGCACACCACCTTCCACCTGACCTCGAAACTCGACGCGATCATCGGGAGCCGTTACACCGCTCAGGATAAGACCTACCACTACATACGGGTGAATCCGGACGGCACCCTCGGCCCCGAAGCGGCGACCCTGGTGACGGGGCTGAACGGCGTCGAAGCGCAGTACCGCGGACATCGCTTTGACTGGCGCGCGAACCTGGCCTACCACTTCACGGACGAGACCATGGGTTACGCCCAGTTCTCCACCGGCTTCAAGGGCGGCGGCGTCGATCCGCGTCCCTTCTATCCGGCGCAGTCCATCGAGTTCCAGCCCGAGACGCTCTCGACCTATGAGGTGGGCATCAAGAACAGCTGGTTCGACAATCACCTGCACGCCAATATCGACGCCTACTTTTCTCAGTACCGCGATATCCAGCTGACCCTCGCCAACTGCAGCGCCATCCCGTCGATTGCGGCGGCCTCCGCGGCGGCCGGCGCGAATTTCGGATCGCCGTGCGCATTGCCGTACAACTCCGGGGATGGACATCAGAAGGGCATCGAGTTCGAAACTCAGGCGCGCTTTGGTGGCTTGCAGTTCGACGCCAACCTGAGCTGGCTCAAGTTTGCGTACAGCTCCGTCAACCCGGTCACTGGGATTACGCCGAACGAGATACTGCCCTACATGCCCAGCTGGACGGCCGCGGCGGGTGTGCAGTACACGGTGCCCTTTGCCGCCGCGGGTGCGCTCACCGCGCGAATCGATGGCAGCACGCGCTCCACCATCTACACGGCGGCGCAGAATTCGCCGTATAACCGCACGGCCGGCTACACGATCTACAATGCGCACCTGGTCTGGGAGGCGCCGAAGGGGAACTGGCAGATTGCGCTCGAGGGCAAGAACCTGTCCGGGAAGCGCTACTACTTCGGGCAGTTTGACCTGGTGTCCGCCGGACAAGGCACTCAGGTCGACAATCCGGGCCCGCCGCTCGAGGTGGATCTGGAAATCAAGCACCAGATGTAGGTTTGGATCGGGCTTTGGGATGCCCCCGGCGCTCACCGGGGGCATCGGTCGAATCGGGGCGGATCAGGTCGCGAACTGCGCAATCGTGGTCCGGTAGACCTTCGGCGCCAGGGTATGAATATCCTCCTGGCGCAACTTCTTGTTGAGCACTTCAATGCCCCAGGGGCCGCTCCAACCGGCCGCGCGGATTTTGCTCACGAAGCCCTTCACGTCGAACTCGCCCTCGCCGCATAACTGGCGGTGCTGGGTCGTCTCCTCGACCATGTCCGGCATGGAGTGTTCGCGCGAGAAGCCGTCGTTGATCTCCATGCCCAGGCGGTAGCGGGCCGGGAAACTCGCCACCTCATCGTAGGGAATACTCAGCTTCACCATATGCCACAGGTCAAAGAAGATGCCGCCGTTTCTGGCGTCGGCGCCCTTGGCCAGCGCCAGCGCCCCCTCCAGTGAGCTGATGATGCTGAACGGCATCATCTCAAAGGCGATCCGGGTGCCGAAGTGTTCGGCCTCGCGGCACAGCCCGGCAAAGCGCTCGATGAGTTTCGGGAAGGGACATTTCTGATTGCTGAAGTCGCCGACTTTGATGGCGCGCGCGCCCAGGGCCGCCGCGGCCTCGAACAGCAGCTTCTTGGTGACATCCGACTGGGCTTTTTCGGCCCCGTCATTGAACCAGCCGGTGAGGAATTCCAGCTCGACATGGCGAATGCCGTTGTCGGTGAGGATCTTCTTCATGTCGGCCAGGGAGTAACGGCGCAGGGTGTGCTCAAGGTCGGCATGCCACAGGCCCATTCCGGTAAAACCGGCCTTGGCGGCCTGTTCCACGCGGACGCGAAAGTCGACTGAACTGTATTCCGGGCCGGTATGGGGCACGGCGCCCACCGCCAAAGTCCAGTAGGAAGCGAGCAGGTCAACCTGGGTATTCATGGCTGGGTTGTACACCGCGCGCAGCGCTGCCGTAAAGGCCCGGCGCGCGGTAGACTTGCTCGCGCAATCCGTCCAGGAGAATTCCGCCATGAATGCCGCCATTGATATCGCCCGCCAGCCCGAGCCCTCGGCGACCGTCGCCCGTTTCCTGAAGCGTCCGCCACGACTGCTGATCGGCGGAGAATGGGTCGAATCCAGCGGCGCAGCGAGCATTCCGGTGCTCGACCCGGCCACCGGCCGCCAGATCGCCGTGGTGGCCGATGCCAACGCCGAGGATGTGGACCGGGCCGTGGCGGCGGCGCGTGCGGCCTTCGAGAAGGGCGCCTGGCATGACATGCTGCCGGTGCAGCGCGAGGCGCTGCTCTGGAAGCTGTCGGACCTCATCGAGAAACACGCCGATGAGCTGGCGGAACTGGAAAGCCTGGACAACGGCAAGACCAAATTCATCGCCAGCGTGGTGGATGTGCCGAGCAGCCGCGACTATTTCCGCTACATGGCCGGCTGGGCCACCAAGCTCGAAGGCGCCACGTTCAACACCTCGATATTCGCGGGACCCGGTTCCAAGTTCCACACCTACACGCTGCGCGAACCCATCGGGGTCGTGGCGCAGATCATTCCGTGGAATTTTCCGCTGGCGATGGCCGCCTGGAAGCTGGGTCCGGCGCTGGCCTGCGGTTGCACCTGCGTGCTCAAGCCCGCCGAGCAGACCCCCTTGTCGGCGCTGCGGCTGGGCGAACTGATCACCGAGGCCGGTTATCCGCCCGGCGTGGTGAATATTCTGACCGGCAATGGCGAGACCACCGGGGCGGCGCTGGTGGCGCACCCGGATGTCGACAAGGTCGCCTTCACCGGCTCCACCTCGGTCGGCAAGATCATCAACAAATCCGCGACCGATACCCTCAAGCGCGTGTCGCTGGAGCTGGGCGGAAAGTCGCCCGTGATCGTACTGCCGGATGCGAATGTCGAGGCCGTGGTCGGTGGCGCGGCCAATGCGATTTTCTTCAATGCCGGCCAGGTCTGCGCGGCGGGCTCACGGCTGTATGCGCACAGCAAGGTGTTCGATCAGGTGGTGGAGGGTGTGAGCCAGGCCGCATCGCGGATTCGCTTAGGGCCGGGTCTGGACCCGCATACCGAAATGGGGCCGCTGGTGTCCAAGGAGCAGCAGGACCGCGTGCTCGGCTACATCGAGTCCGGCCGCAAGGGGGGTGCCAAGGTCATGACCGGTGGCGAGGCGCCGGGAGGCCAGGGCTACTATGTGAAGCCCACGGTCATCGCCAATGTGCGCCCCGATATGGCGGTCGTGCGCGAGGAGATCTTTGGACCGGTGCTGGTGGCGCAGCGCTTCGATGAGCTGGAGGAGATTGCGGCCATGGCCAATGACTCCCCCTATGGCCTGGCGGCCAGTATCTGGGGCCGGGACATCAGCGCCATCCACCGGCTGGTGCCGAAGGTGCGCGCGGGGACGGTCTGGGTGAACTGCCACGGCTTCGTCGATCCGGCCATGCCCTTCGGCGGCTACAAACAATCCGGGTTCGGCCGCGAACACAGCCATACCGTGTTTGAGCACTACATGGAAATCAAATCCGTGTGCATTTCATTGTGAATTTTATGCGCCGAAGCGCCATGCCCCTGGCCTGCCTGCTGCTGGCCGCCGCTTGCAGTCACGATGACTCCGCCGGGGTGGCCGGCAATACCAGCTCGGCACCGGCGCCGGCTGCGGCGCCGACGCCCATGCCGGTGGATGCGGCCCGTCTGCTCGGCGCCGGCGGCGAGGGTGACAACTGGCTCACCTATGGTCGCACCTACGATGAGCACCGCTTCAGCCCGCTGCAACAGATCAATGCCGGCAACGTCGCGGGCCTGAAGCCTGCCTGGCACTTTGATCTGCCGGTGGATCCGCGGGCGCAGGAGTCCACGCCGCTGGTCATCGATGGCGTGATGTTCGTGACGGCCAGCTGGAGCCGCGTGTTCGCGCTGGACGCGGCGAGCGGCGCACTGAAGTGGAGCTATGACCCGCACGTGCCCGGCCATACCGGCATCGATGCCTGCTGCGATGTGGTCAATCGCGGACTGGCTGCCTGGCAGAACCGCGTCTATCTGGGCACGCTGGATGGCAGACTGGTGGCGCTCGACACCGCCACCGGCAAGCCGGTCTGGGATGTTCGCACCATTGCCGCAGGTTCACGCGCGACCATTACCGGCGCGCCGCGCGTCATCAAGGGCAAAGTCATCATCGGCAACGGCGGCAGCGAGGAGAGCGCGCGTGGCTTCGTGTCAGCCTACGATGCCGAATCCGGCCAGCTCATCTGGCGCTTCTACACCGTGCCGGGCAAGCCGGGCGTCAAGGATGGCGCAGCTTCCGATGCCATTCTCGCCAAGCTTGCCAGCAAGACCTGGCGGGGCAAGTGGTGGCAGGGCGGCGGCGGCGGCACGGTCTGGGATGCGATGGCCTATGACCCGCAGCTCGATCTGCTGTACTTCGGCACCGACAATGGCGGTCCTTGGAACAAGAAGTTCCGCTCACCCGGATCCAGCGATGATCTGTTCATCGCCTCCATCGTGGCCGTGCACGCGGACAGCGGTGAATACGCCTGGCACTTCCAGAACACGCCCGGTGAGATGTGGGATTACAGCGCGACGCAGTCGCTGGTGCTCGCGGATCTGAGCATTGACGGCACGCTGCGCCACGTCATCATGCAGGCGCCGAAGAACGGGTACTTCTATGTCCTGGACCGGCAGACCGGTAAACCGATCAGCATCCACCAGTACGTCGACACCCTGAACTGGTCCAAGGGCGTGGATCCGGCGAGCGGTCGCCCCCGGATGAATCCGGACGCGCTCTACGACCATACCGGCAAGCCGTGGGTCGGTGCGCCGGGACCCGGCGGCGGACACAATTGGATGCCCATGTCCTTCAGCCCACAGACCGGTCTGGTGTATGTGCCGGTCATGGAAGTCTCCTTCCCCTATATCGGCCAGCAGGCGTTTCACCCGACCAACCTCACTTTTAACATCGGCATTGATCAGAACGCCGGCAGCCTGCCGCAGGACCCGGTCATCAAGGCCGCCGTCCTGAAAGGCGTGAAGGGACACCTGGCGGCCTGGGATCCGGTGGCGCAGAAGGAAGTATGGCGCGTGGAACTCGGCACCCCCTGGAATGGCGGCACCCTGGCGACCGCCGGGCATGTCGTGTATGCCGGGGATGCCATGGGCAAGCTCAGTGCCTATGGGGACGCGGACGGCAAATTGCTGTGGAGCGTCCCGACCGGCACCGGCATTCTGGCGCCGCCGGTCAGTTACGCCGTGGGCGGAAAACAGTACATCGCGGTGGAGACCGGCTGGGGTGGGGCCTTCGCGCTGTCGGCCGGGGAACTCGCCCGCAGGACCCAGATTGATCGCGGCAATGCGCCGCGCGTGCTGGTTTTCTCCCTGGGTGGCACCGATGTGATTCCGGCGGTGCCGCCGGCGTCGGCCGCGGGGCTTACGGCACTGCCGGAGCTTGGCGATGCCGCGCAGGTGGCGCAGGGTAAGTTGCTGTATCACACCTTCTGCGGCAACTGCCATGGCGATACCGCCGTCAGCGGCGGCACGATGCCGGATCTGCGCTATGCGGCCGCGCTGCGCGACGATGAGCTGTTCCAGAAGATCGTGCACGACGGCGTGCTGGAGCCCAAGGGCATGGTCGCCTTCGGCAGCGTGATGGAACCGAAAGCCATCGAGCGGGTGCGGGCCTATCTGACCCATCGCGTGAATGAGAGCGTGGCCGAACAGGCGGCCGCGGGCCGTACAAGGTGATCAGGCCAGCACCGCGCCGCGCACTTCTGCTACTGCCGGTCTTGCTGTGGGCAACGCTGTCGGGCGCGCAGGCGGCAGCCTCGCCCGCCGCCACGGTCATCGTGAAGACACCCGCAGGCGCGCTGCGGGGAGCCGTAGCGGATGGCCTGCGCAGCTTTCTGGGCGTGCCCTATGCCCGCGCGCCGGTCGGGGACCTGCGCTGGCGCGCCCCGCAGCTGCTGCCCGCGTGGGCCGGGACGCGCGATGCGCTGCAGTTCGGGCCCGAATGCATGCAGGGCGCGGGGCGCGCGCCCGTCGCGATGAGCGAGGACTGCCTGTTCGTGAATATCTGGGCACCCGCCAAACCGGCATTCCACCATCTGCCGGTGCTGGTGTGGGTGCATGGCGGCGCCTTCCGGGTGGGTTCGGCGGGGCAGCCGGTTTATGACGGCGCGGGCCTCGCGCGGCGCGGTCTGATTGTCGTCACGTTGAACTACCGCCTGGGCAAATTCGGCTTCCTGGCCCATCCGGCGCTGACGCAGGAGAACCCGGAGGGTCCACTGGGCAACTACGGCCTGACGGATGTGCTGGCGGCGCTTCGCTGGGTGAAGAGCAACATCAGAAGCTTCGGTGGCGATCCGCGCAAGGTCACGCTGGCCGGCCAGTCCGCTGGCGGAGCGGCTGTGTATGACCTTATGAGTTCGCCGCTGGCCGTGGGGCTGTTCTCCAAGGCCATCATTGAATCCGGCGTATTCAGCACCCCGTCCACGCCCTTTGCCAATGCGGAAGCGGCCGGCGCTGCGGCGGCCTTGGGCTGGGATCCGAACGCCAAGGATGCAGCGGCGTTGCGCCGCCTGCCGGCGGCACGGGTGCAGGGGGAGGGGCCGGCCCTGGCCGGCAATTTCGGACCCATGATCGATGGCAAGGTCCTGCCGCAGGATATCGCGACGGCATTCGATGAGGGTCAGAGCGTGCAGGTGCCGCTGTTGATCGGTTCAAACAACTATGAAGCCGGATTCTTCGGCAACGCCGCCAAGGGCCTCGCGCAACGACTGGCGACGGTGTGGCCGCAGGTGATGGCGCTGTTCGACGGCTACGGCACCCGGCGCACGGACCTCGTGGAGTTGCAGCTGACGACTGACATGATGATCACCGTCCCGACGCGCACCGCGGCCCGCGCCTCCGCCTCGCACGGATCGCCGACTTTTCTCTACTACTACTCCTATGTCTCACCGTCCCGGCGTGAGCGCGCCCCGGGCGCCTCCCACATGGATGAGGTCTATGCCCTCTTCGGACATATGAATCTGCTGCCGGGAAGCGCCGCCGATCCGCCCGATGCGCTGCCCATTGTCCCGGCCCTGCAGGAACGCTGGGTGCGCTTCGCCACGACCGGCAATCCGGGGAGCAAGACCGATCCCTGGCCGCCGTTCGATCTGGTCAGCCAGCAGCTGCTGGAATTCACCGATACGGGCGAGTTCGTGCGCAGCAATTTCGCGAGCCAGCGGCTCGATCTGGCCGCCGCCATTCCCCGGTCTGCATCTGGGCCTTAACGCAGGGTGTTCAGGCGGTCCGTGCCCATGCGCTCGAGCATCCACCCCGGGTACTCGGGCGTCAGCGCCGAGACCTGGTTCAATGCACCGAGGTCCTCGGCGGTGAGCTTCACCTGGGTGGCCGCCATGTTGTCCAGCAGCTGCGCGCGGGTCCGGGCCCCGACAATGACGGCGGTCACGGCGCTTTGATGCAGCAGCCACGCCAGGGCGATCCCGGCCACTGAGGCGCCATGGTGCGCGGCGATGGGCCGCATCACATCGATGATGCGGAAAGCCTTGTCGCGATCCACCGGTGGAAAATCAAAGGTCGTGCGCCGCGCACCTTCCGGGCCCTGTGCATCACGCGTGAATTTGCCGGACAGGAAGCCCCCTGCCAGCGGGCTCCACGGCAGGATGGCGAGCTTCTGGTCATTGGCCAGGGGCACGATTTCCCGTTCCAGTTCCCGTCCGGCGATGGAGTAGTACGCCTGGATGCTCTCGAAGCGGGCCAGTTCGCGGCGTTCGCTCACCCCCAGTGACTTGGCGATGTGCCAGGCGGCGTGATTGCTGACGCCCAGATACCGCACCTTGCCGGCCCGCACGCAGTCATCCAGCGCATCCAGGGTCTCCTCGATGGGCGTGAGCGGATCGGTGCCGTGGATCTGGTACAGATCCACATGATCCAGCTGCAGGCGCTTCAGGCTCGCATCCAGCGCCGCCATGATGTGATAGCGCGACAGGCCCAGTTGATTGACGCCGGGGCCGGCGCGGCCGAGCACCTTGGTGGCGAGCACGAACTGGTCGCGGGGCAGGCCCAGATTGCGCAAGCTCTGGCCGAGGATTTCCTCCGAGCGGCCCGCCGAGTACACATTGGCGGTATCGAAGAAATTCACGCCGCCCTCGACGGCGGCCTTCACCAGTTCATCCGCCGTGGCCTGCCCGAGGCTCGCGATCTGCGCCCAGATGCCTTCCGTGCCGCCAAAGGTCATGGCGCCGAGGCAGATCTCGGACACCACCAGGCCCGTATTGCCAAATTTCTTCATGCGCATGGGGATCTCCTCGGCTTCACTTACGGTGCGGCGGGCTTGGTCGCGGCGGCCTCGCGCACCGCCGCATCCAGATCATCACCCAATTCCAGGTAACGGCCCGAGAGTGCGCTGTAGCGGCCGCTGGCGAGGTCCAGGCAGCGCTGCGCACAGCGCACCAGATCGGTATTGCGATGCGGTGATTCGCGCACCGATCGCAGCCGCTCCACCATGCCGGGCAGCCAGCGCTGCGCATCGGGACTGTTGGCGGTCTCTTCGGCCATGCCGGTGTACACGAAGCCCGGATCGATGGAATACACATCGACGCCGAATTCACGGCTCTCCGCGGCGGCGACGGCGGCGAGGCGGGTCTGGGCGATCTTGCCCAAGCAGTAGGCGCTCAGGTAGGGGGCGACAATGCGACTGGCGATGGCCGACACCAGGATCACGGTTCCGGCGCGGCGCTCCACCATGCCGGGCATGACCCGCTGCATGTAGTAGAAGGGCGCGCGGATATGCACGTACTGCGCGGCGACCCACGCTTCCGGATCCACGGACCAGACCGGTCCGAAGGGGCCCGGCACCCCGGCATTGCTCACCAGCAGGCTGACCGGTCCCAGTTCCTGTTCCGTGGTGGCAACGACCCGGTCGACATCCGCAGGATTGGTCACATCCCCGGCGATGGCGATGGCGCGACCACCGATGCGACCGATGTCTTCGACCGTGGCCTGCAGTTCGGGGAGGGTCCGAGAGGTGACCGCCACCGCCGCGCCTTCGCCGGCGTAACGGATGGCGATGGCCCTGCCAAAACCGCGCCCCGCGCCGGTGACGATGGCCACGCGGCCCCTGAGCAACTCTCCCATAGCGCACCTCGATTTTCTCTAAAGTCTAAGGCACGCGGCGGGTGCCGTGTAAAATAGCGTCGTGTACACCACCAGCTCAGCCATGTTGTCGGCCCTGCGCGAAGCGGGCGTGCAGTACCTGTTCGTGAATCTGGGCAGTGACCACAGCGGCTTCATGGAAGCCTATGCGCTGGCGCGGGCCTCACAGGATGGGGGGGGGGTTCCCTACCCTGATGTGATCACCTGCCCCAACGAAATGGTGGCGCTGAGCGCGGCGCATGGCCATGCCGCGGTGAGCGGCCAGGCCCAGGCGGTCCTGGTGCATGTGGAGTGCGGGACCCAGGCGCTGGCCGGCGCGGTCCACAATGCGGCCAAGGGTCGGGTCCCGGTGCTGATTCTCGCCGGCATGTCCCCGGCCACCCTCGAGGGCGAGGCGCGCGGCAGCCGCAATGAGTTCATCCACTGGATCCAGGACGTCTTCGACCAACGCGGCCTGGTGCGCGGCTACATGCGCTATGACAATGAAATCCGGATCGGCGCCAATGCGCCGCAGATCGTGCACCGCGCCCTGCAGCTGGCCAGCAGCGATCCGAAGGGTCCGGTGTACCTGGTGGCGGCGCGCGAAATCCTGGAACAGGAGGTGACGCCGCATCGTGAAGATGTGCGCCTGTGGCCGCGCTTGGGCGTCGGCGCCCTGGCCCCGGAGGACGCCCTGGAGGTGGCGCGGACGCTGCTGGCCGCACGCCGGCCGCTGGTGGTCACGACCTACCTCGGGCGCGTCCCGGCGGCGGTGGCGGAGCTGACCCGGCTGTGTCGCCGGCTGGGAATGGGGGTGCTGGAGTCGGTGCCCTCGACGGTGAACTTTCCGCCGGATGATCCCCTGCACCAGGGGTGCCAGTGGAATGAGAAGCGCCAGAATCCGGCGCTCGCGGAAGCCGACACCATCCTGATCCTCGACAGCGATGTGCCCTGGATTCCGCTGATCAACCGGCCGGCCGCGGATGCCCACATCATGCACATCGATGTGGATCCGCTGAAGCAGCAGATGCCGTTGTGGTATGTCCGCGCCGCGCGTGCCTGGCGGGCGGACTGTGCGACCGCGTTGCGCCAGATCAACGCCGCATTGGACACCCTGCCGGTGGATGAGGCGGCGGTGCGCGAGCGCACCGCCCAGCTGGGCCGCCGCCACCAGGTGCTGCGCGCGGAACTGGCGCGACTGGAGGAACCCGGGGAGGTGCTGACGGCCGAATACGTGACCGCGCAGGTCCGCGAAGTCATCGGTGAGGACGCCCTGGTGCTCAGCGAGGCGGTGACCAATTTCCACGTCGTGACCAATCATATCGGGCGCCACAAGCCCGGCACCTACTTTGTCAGCGGTGGCGGGTCGCTGGGCTGGAACGGCGGCGCGGCCATCGGCGCGAAGCTCGCGCGGCCCGATGCGCTGGTGTGCGCCTTTACCGGCGATGGCACCTACATGTTCTCCATTCCCTCATCGGTGCACTGGATCGCCCGCCGCTACGGCACGCCCTTCCTGCAGGTGATATTCAACAATCAGGGTTGGCGGGCACCGAAGTTCTCCACGCTGGGCGTGCATCCGGATGGTTTTGCCAGCCGCGCGCCCGACCTCGACATCCGCTTCGAGCCGCCGCCGGATTACTCGGGCATTGCCGCCGCCGCCGGCGGCGCGCACGCCGAGATCGTACGCAAGCCCGCGGAACTGGCACCGGCGCTGAAACGCGCGCTGGACGCCATCCGCGACGGGCGCTGCGCGGTGATCGATGCCTGGCTGCCGCGCCTGTAGCGCGACTCAAGTCTTCAGATGGAAGACCGCTTCCGCGTTGGTCTGGAAGAATTTGCGCTTGTCCGCCGCGCTCATGTCGATCGCGTCGCAGGCGCTGACTTCGCTGGCATGAAACTGGTACGGATAATCCATGGCGTACAGCACCCGATCCGCGCCCAGCACCTGTTGGGCGAAGCTGATGGCCGGGCCCCAGGGCATGCCGCTGCAGGTCACATAGATGTTCTGGCGCAGATAGTCGCTGGGCACGCCGCGCAGCGGTTTTAACTGCGGATAGCGCTTGGAGTTCAAGGTGGCGCGGTACATGTAGTCCAGGCGGAACAGCCAGTAGGGCAGCGCCTCGCCCATGTGGCCGATGACCACCTTCAGTTTCGGAAACCGATCGAACACCCCGCTGACGATCAGCCGCAGCACATGCAGCGCGGTCTCCACGCCGAAGCCGAAGATCGCGCCGTCGAGTCCGGCTTCAAGGAACGGGGCGATCATGCGATCCGAGGGCGTGTTCGGATGAATGTAGATCGCCGCGTCGCAGGCTTCCGCCGCGGCGAAAATGTCCCAGTACTTCTGCGCGTCCAGGTATTCGCCCTGTACATGGGAATTGAGGATGACGGCGTGCAGCCCCAGCGTGCGCACGCCACGCTCGATTTCCCGCGCCGCGGCGGCCGGATCCTGCGGGGCGATGGCGGTCATGCCGGCCAGGCGGTCGGGGAATTTGCGGATCGCGGCGGCCAGTTCGTCATTGCTCGCGCGGGCCACCGCGGTGCCGGTGGCGGCATCGAAGATATGGGCGCCGGGCGAGGTCAGCGCCAACACCTGCACATCGATCCCGGTCGCATCCATGTCGGCGATGCGCCGCTCGTCCAGCCATTGCAGGCGCTCGATGATGCCGGTGGCCCGGGCGCTGGTGCTGCCCAGGTAGAAGCCCCACATTGAATTGAAGCCGATGTCATCGATGCTCTTGCGGGCCAGTACTTCACGGTACAGGCGCAGCATCTCGGCCGTCGCAAAGGCCTCTTCCGTGGCGATGCGCCGGTAGGCGCTGGAACGCGCCACGGTGGCCGCGGCGGATCCGGTGTTCGGGCTGGCGGCTGACATAGGGTTCTCCCAGGGGCAGGCAATCTGAGCAGGCGCGAATGATACCGGTTTATACTTGCCGGCAAATGTCCAAGTACCAACCCAATCTTGATCTTGAAAAGATCATCGCCATCGACATCCACACCCACGCCACCATTTCCGGGCGCGCGCCGCGGGATCCGTGTGCGCACGCCTTTGATGAACAGATGGTCAAGTACTTCCGTTCCGGCAAGGCGCCCACCATTGCGGAGGTGGCGCAGTACTACCGGGAGCGCAATCTCGCGGCGGTCATTTTCACGGTGGATGCGGAAGCCGGCGCCGGTCACTGGCGCATCGCCAATGAAGAGGTGGCGGAGGTCGCTGCGGAGAACAACGATGTGCTGATTCCCTTCGCCAGTGTCGATCCGGCCCGCGGCAAGATGGGCGTGCGCGAGGCGCGCCGGCTGATCGAGGACTATGGCGTGCGCGGGTTCAAATTCCACCCCTCGATGCAGGCGTTCTATCCCAACGATCCGAAGTGCTATCCGCTGTATGAGGAGATCGCCGGGGCGGGCCTGCCGGCGCTGTTCCATACCGGGCAGACCGGCGTGGGCGCGGGTCTGCCGGGCGGCATGGGTGTCAAGCTCAAGTACTCGAATCCCATTTTCCTGGATGATGTGGCCGCGGATATCCCCACCTTGACCATTGTCATGGCGCATCCGTCCTTTCCCTGGCAGGACGAGGCGCTGGCCATCGCGACGCACAAGCCTAATACCTGGATCGATCTGTCGGGCTGGTCGCCGAAATATTTCCCGCCGAATCTCGTGCAATACGCCAATTCCCTGATCAAGGACCGGGTGTTGTTTGGATCGGACTACCCCGCCATCACGCCTGACCGCTGGATGGCCGATTTCGAAAAATTGACCATGAAACCCGAAGTGCGCCCGCTGATTCTCAAGGAAAATGCCATCCGACTGCTGGGCCTGCGCGGTCAAGTTCCAGCGCCCTGAGTTGGTGCGGCAGCCATTTGCCCGGCGGATAGGCGGTATTGCCCAAATCGCGTTGCGGCACACTCCCGTCAGGTGGACAATGCCCCGCGGCGGGTGGTCCCCAGGTGAACCCAGGTGATCGGCTGCACAATGAAAGCCTTGGACGTCAGTTGAGCCTCTTCGAAAAAACAGCGCGATAGCAACGACGGCACCGGGCGAATTTCTTTTTATCAGAGGTGGGGCAATGAGCCAGCAGAACCTGGAAAGTGTGTTGAAAGCGGCCGGCAATCCGGTCCAGATGTTGCGCAACTCCAAGATCGGTGCCTACGTGTATCCGGTCGTGCCAAGCGAATACACCAACTGGCGCGATGAGCAGCGCGCCTGGCGCGAAAGCGCGGTGCTGTTCGACCAGTCGCACCACATGGCGGAGTTCACGGTCAAGGGCCCGGATGCCCTGAAGCTGATGTCCTACTGCACCATCAATAGTTTCAACAACTTCGCGGTCGGCAAGGCCAAGCAGATGGTACCCATCAGCTACGACGGCTATGTGATCGGCGATGGCATCCTTTTCTATGAAGACAAGGACGAACTGGTGTTCGTCGGCCGTGCCCCCACGGTGAACTGGCTGCAGTTCCAGGCCGAAACCGGCACCTTCAAGGTCGACACCATCCGCGACGACCGCTCCCCGTCCGCGCCGCGCGGCAAGGCTGTCACCCGCCGCCACTACCGTTTCCAGATCCAGGGTCCGAGCGCCTGGAAGGTGATCGAGAAACTCAACGGCGGCCCGATCCAGGAAATCAAATTCTTCAACTGGAGCCACATCAATCTGGGCGGCCAGAAGGTGAAGGCCCTGCGCCACGGCATGGCGGGCGCACCGGGACTGGAAATCTGGGGTCCGTACGCCGATTACGAGAAAGTTTTCAACATCATCATGGAAACGGGCCGGGAGTTCGGCCTGACGGCGGTCGGCTCGCGCGCCTATGCCTCCAACACCCTGGAGTCAGGGTGGATTCCCTCCCCGCTGCCGGCCGTGTACAGCGGCGAGAGCATGAAGAAGTATCGCGAATGGCTGCCGGCCAGCAGCTACGAGGCCACCGGCTCGATTGCCGGCAGCTTCGTGTCGGACCGGATCGAGGACTACTACACGACGCCGTACGACCTGGGCTACGGCCCGTTCGTGAAGTTCGATCACGAGTTCGCCGGTCGCGAGGCGCTCGAGAAGCTGTCCAAGCAGCCGCACAAGAACAAGGTGACCTTTGCCTGGAACGGCGATGACATGGCGAAGATCTTCGCCTCGTTCTTCCATCCCGGGAAGCTCTCGAACAAGTACTTCGAGTGGCCCATCGCGAACTACGGTTCGTCCTCCTTCGATGCGGTCAAGAAGGGCGGCAAGGTGGTCGGTTACTCCATGTTCGGCGGCTACAGCTACAACGAGCGCACGGCACTGTCGCTGGGCGTGGTCAATCCGGATGTGCAGGTTGGCGAGGAACTCACGCTGGTCTGGGGCGAGGCCGACGGCGGCACCGCCAAGCCCACCGTGGAGCGTCACGAGCAGACCGAAGTGCGCGTGCAGGTCGCTGCCGTCCCCTACGGCGAGGACGCCCGCAAGAACTATTCTTCGGGCTGGCGCACCAAGGGCAAGTAAGCCTCGAGGTCTTCAAGCCGCATTCGGTGTAGCCGCGGGGCGGGAAGCAATTCCTGCCCCGTTTTCGTTTACAGCTGCGCCCGGCCGATGATGTCGCTGCCGCCGGCGACGATCACATCCCAGGCGCGGGCGCGCGGCAGGATGTGCGCCGCATAGAATTCAGCATGATCCAGGGTGGAGCGGGTGGCGGCGGTGTGCGCGACGCCGGCAGCGGCTGCGCCTGCGGCGATGGCCCATTGCCACCCCCCGGCCACCACGCCCAGCCACTGCAGAAAGGGGTAGGCGATACTGCCGACCTGCTCCGGGTGCGCCGGGGCGGCGCCCAGCAGCTGCTGCACGCACTGGCGCAGCCGCGTGCATTCATGCAAGAGACCGCTGCGCAGCGGCGAGCCGGCGGCCAGCGCGTTCGCGTCCGTCTGCATCTGCAGCAGCAGTTCCTCGAAGGCCAGGGCACGATCGCGCAGGATCTTGCGGCCCAGCAGGTCCTGGGCCTGGATGTAATTCGTGCCTTCAAACACCGGCCCGATCCGCGCATCCCGATAGATCTGGGAGGCCTCGCAGTCATCGACATAGCCGGTCCCGCCATGCACCTGGACTCCCAGGGAAGACACTTCCACGGCGATGTCGGACGCCCAGGCCTTCACCAGCGGCGTGAGCAAGCCCAGGCGGCGCTCGGCGCGCGCGCGCGTGGGCCCATCCGTTTCGGCCGCGTGGACCAGGTCCAATGCGGCCGCCGCGCAGTACGCCAGGCACCGCGCCGCATGGGTCAGCGCGTTCATGGTGAGCAGCATGCGACGCACATCCGCATGCTCGATGATGGGACGCTGCGCCCCCTGGGCATCCCGTCCCTGACGCCGTTCGGCCGCGTAGGCCAGCGCCAGCTGGCGGGCGCGCTCGGCAACTCCCGTCGAGTGCAGGCCCACCCCGATCCGCATGTGATTCATCAGGGTGAACATGCAGCCGAGGCCATTGTGCAGCTCGCCCACCAGCCAGCCGCGCGCCCCGCTGTTCTGCCCCAGCGCCATGACGCAAGTCGGGCTCGCCCGGATGCCCATCTTGTGTTCCAGCGACACGGCACGCAGATCATTGTCGTGCCACTGGCCGTGCTGCTGCAGGCGCCGGGGCACGAGGAACAGCGACAGTCCCTGCACGCCGGGCGGCGCATCCGGCGTGCGCGCCAGCACCAGATGGACGATGTTGTCCGCCATGTCGTGCTCGCCCCAGGAGATGAAGATCTTACGCCCGGTGAGCAGCCACGAGTCGTCCGCGGGCCGCGCCAGCGTGCGCACCGTGGAGAGGTCCGAGC
>Ga0210400_10001717_pt1 | contig 21411 bp, 19 predicted proteins | sample IncBWH26MmetaG_FD_155456 | JGI IMG/M metagenome (GOLD analysis project Ga0210400, IMG submission 155456) | Forest soil microbial communities from Barre Woods Harvard Forest LTER site, Petersham, Massachusetts, United States - Inc-BW-H-26-M | ecosystem: Environmental > Terrestrial > Soil >...
ACCACCTCCAGCCAGATCGCCAAACACTCCAAAGGCGGACGCTGGTACTTCGCCGCCTCCGGCCACGCCGTCTACTGCTACGGCCCCGTCATGACCCTGCCCCGCGCCAACGGCGACCTCCAAAAAGTCGCCACCTTCTGCCGCGACGGCAGCGCCGTGGTCCCGCTCAAGGACTAGATATCTGACGAATCCGCTCGGGTAATTCGGTCCGACCTGCAACAATCCTCCATTTCAAGCGTGCGAAGGCCTAGACTCAGCATCATGCCGAGCGTGCCACCTGGTTCCCCTGTGACATTCGCTTCCCCTGCGGAGATCCCCAAGTCCACGGCCGGTGTTATCGCCCCGCCGCCGCTCATCTACCTCGTTCCCCTGATCGGCACGCTCTTCCTGCGACATTGGTATCCGGTAAGGATTGTTGGTCCCCATGCGGCCGCCCCGGTTGGGATCGCCTGTCTGCTGCTGGGTCTGGCGGCCCACTTGTCTGCCGTCCTGACGTTGCGCCGAGCGAAAACGAGCCCGAAACCCTGGCTCCCGACCACGGCCGTCGTTACGGCGGGGCCGTACCGCTTCACCAGAAATCCCATTTATGTGGGCTTCTCATTGATCTACATCGGCGTGGGATTTTGGGCCAATACACTCTGGCCGTTTCTCGTTCTACCTTTCATCCTCCTGGTGATGCAGTTCGGCGTCGTCGCTCGCGAGGAAGTCTATCTGCAACGCATCTTCGGTGACCAATACCTTGAGTACAAGCGGCGTGTCCGGCGCTGGCTGTGACTCACGCCCGATTGCGATGCTGATGCGATATTTTGTTTCGGCCCGCGGAGGTTTGCCGCGAGCCTGATCATCGAGGTATCCTGCCTGGCCGAGCCGTCTGCGTCCTGCGCAGGGTCACGCGCATCAAATCTTCTCTCGACTAAAAAGCGTATCATCGCAGGCACAACTCACGGAGAACCCATGTCCATTCGCCCCGTCAAGCGCCTCATCAAGTCCAAGCCCACGCTGGAAGGTGCCGGAGTCCATCTCCGCCGCGCCTTTGGTTTTGGCAACACGCACGACTTCGATCCCTTCCTGCTCCTCGACGATTTCCGCAACGACGTCCCCGAGGACTATCTCGCCGGATTTCCCTGGCACCCGCACCGCGGCATCGAGACCATCACCTACGTCCTCGCCGGAACCGTCGAGCACGGCGACAGCATGGGCAACCGCGGCGCCATCGCCGCCGGTGACGTGCAGTGGATGACCGCCGGCAGCGGCATCATCCACCAGGAAATGCCCAAGGGCGACCCCACCGGCCGCATGCACGGCTTCCAACTGTGGGCCAATCTTCCGGCCGCGCAAAAAATGACCGCGCCCCGCTATCAGGAAGTGAAGACCCTCGACATTCCTGAAGTCACCGACGACGACGGCACCCACGTCCGCATCGTCTGCGGAACGTTCTGGGGCAAGAAAGGCCCCGTCGACGGCATCGCCACCGACCCCATTTACATCGACGTATCTGTTCCGCCCGGCAAACGCAAAACACTCCCCGTCGAAACCACGCGCCACGCCTTCGCCTACGTCTTCGCCGGCGACGGAAAATTCTGCAACGCCTCCGGCCCCCTCGCCGTCCCCACCGAAGGTGTAGGCTGGGCCGACGTCAAGCCCCCCGCCGACGCCGAGAACCGTTCGCTAGTAGTCTTCGATCGCGGCGATGAAGTCGCCGTCCAAGCCGGCGAAGACGGCATCCGCTTTCTGTTAGTCTCCGGCAAGCCGCTCGAAGAGCCAGTCGCCTGGTACGGCCCGATTGTCATGAACACGCAAGAACAATTACAGCAGGCATTCCAGGAACTGGATAAAGGCACGTTCCTGAAGAAGTGATTTCCTTCGTGAACCTTCGTGTCCTTAGTGGTTAAAGATTTTTCGATCCCATGCCCGAACTCCCCGAAGTCGAAACCATCGCCCGTGGCCTCGCCAAACGCGTCACCGGAGACCTCATCGAATCCGTCTGGCTGGGCAATAAAAAAGAGCCCCTCAAATCGACCGCGACAGAAATCGCCGCAGCCCTGGAACACAGCCGAATCGCAGACGTCCGGAGAATGGGAAAGCACATCGTCTTTGACCTGGAACGAGAAATTGTGGGGCGGACACTCCTGTCCGCCAAAAGCCGGAAGCAACAACTGAGGCGTAGAGGATCCAAATCAAGCCAGTCTTCATCGATACCGCAGGCAGAGGCGGACAGGAGTGTCCGCCCCACACAAACCAAATCCCAATGGATCGTCCACCTCGGCATGACCGGCCGCCTGCAAGTTTGCGAGCCCGAAGCCGAGGTCACCAAGCACACCCACGCCATCCTCAAACTAAAGTCGGGCAGGGAATTGCGGTTCGTCGACCCTCGCCGCTTCGGCCGCCTGAGTGTCGCGCAAGCCGGAGACTTCGACGCCGCCGGCGTCGAGCCCCTCGAAGTCGACCTCGACCGCTTCATCACTCTATTCCGCGGCCGCAAGACGCCCATCAAGAGCGCCCTGCTCAATCAGAAACTCCTGCGCGGCGTCGGTAACATTTACGCCGATGAATCTTTATTCCGCTCCAACCTTCGCCCCCGCCGCCGCGCCTCCACCATCACCCGCGATCAACTCGAAAAACTTCTCATCGCCATCCGGGAAGTCCTGAAGGAAGCGATCGCGCTCGGCGGCTCCTCCATCTCCGATTACGTGAACTCCGACGGCGAAGAAGGATTCTTCCAGCTCCAGCACCGCGTCTATGCCCGCGAATCCGAACCCTGCCTAGTTTGCAAGACGCCAATCAAGCGAATCGTAATCGCCGGCCGCAGCAGCCACTACTGCCCCAAGTGCCAGAAATAAACGCGCCAGAAATAAAGACTGCAAAATAAAGGCCTTGTCATCCTGAAGCGGGCGCACTTTGCCCGCTGAAGGATCTGGGCGAGCCGCGCGAAGCGTCGCGTTCCTTGCGACGCAATAATCGCGCGTCTGGCTCGCTTCCATATTCCTCAATCAAAGATGAATTTCTGATACTCTCTCTTACGCATGCCTGATTTTTCCATCGGAGTCGATCTCGGCGGCACCAACCTGCGCATCGCGGCCATCAGCACCGAAGGCCAGCTTCTCGAAAAAATTACTCTCGGCGTAAAAGTCGCCCTAGGCCGCGACCACGTCATCGGCGAAATGTGCGATGCCATTCTCCGCCTCACCGAAAAATATCGCGGCAGTGGAAGGTTCGTCGGCGCCGGCATCGGCGTCCCCGGCATCATCGACATGGAAACCGGAATGATGCGCAAGTCCGCCAACCTTCCCGGATGGTCCGACTATCCCGTCCGCGACGAAATCGAACGTCGCCTCGGTGCCCGCGTATTCCTCGAGAACGACGCCAACGTCGCCGCCCTCGGCGAAAAATGGCTGGGCGCAGCCCGCGACGTCGACAACATGGCGATGATCACTCTCGGCACCGGCATCGGCGGCGCAATCATTTTGAATGGGAAACTTTTCTATGGCATGAACGGCATGGCCGGAGAGTTTGGCCACGTCACCATCGAACCCAACGGCGTCCCCTGCGGCTGCGGCAATCACGGCTGCGCCGAACGCTACGCCTCCGCCACCGCGGTCGTGCGTATGGCGAGGGAGGCGATCGAATCCGGTCAAGCCCCCGCCCTCGCGAAGGCCGCCAGTTCCGACCCCGAGTTCAGCGCCAAATCAATCTACAACCTCGCAATCCAGGGCAACGAAGATGCCCAACGCATCTTCCACCGCTTCGGTGTTGCTCTCGGAATCCTCATGGCAGGTCTCGTCAACGTCCTCAACCTCGACATGTTCGTGATCGGCGGCGGCGTGATCAGCGCCTGGGACGCCTTCGCCCCGCATATGTTCGCCGAGATGCGCGAGCGCTCGCTCGTCTACGCCGCCACCGCGCCAGATGACCCGAAGCGTGATCCCAAGAACGATCCGCTCGCGAAGAAAGAAGGTGCATCCGCATGGATGCCGAACTACACCCGAAAAAAAACAATCGTCACCCGCGCCCTGCTCGGCAGCGATGCCGGCCTCTACGGCGCCGCCAGAATCCCCGCGTCGTAGGTGCGCTCAGCCGCGAAGCGGCGAAATAATGCAGGCCCACGGCGCAAACCCTGGGTTCAAAAACAATCGACCAAGCCCCGAAGGGGCTAAAGAGAACGCGACCACCCTCACTACAACGTGTCCGCCACCTTCCGCGCTGCTTCTAGGAAAACCCGATTCTCCTCCGGCGTCCCAATACTCACACGCACACAATTCGGCGCGCCCCACGCCCCCAGCGGACGCACGCTGACTCCCAAATCGTGCAATCGTCCCGCAAATCCCGCAGCATCTTCCCCTACATCGCAATAAAGAAAGTTCGCGGCGGTCGGAACCACGCGGTACCCCAACTCGGACAATCCCACGCCCAAAATCTGCGCCTGTTCCGCATTGCTCGCGACCACTCGCCCCACATAATCAACGTCGTCAAGCGCCGCAACCGCCGCGGCCTGCGCCACGGACGACACTGAAAATGTTTCCCGCATGAGAGCGCAATACCCCAGAAGTTCTGCCGGACCCAGCCCGTATCCCACCCGCAGCCCCGCCAGTCCGTGAGCCTTCGAAAACGTTCTCAGCACTACCACGCTCGCTCCGGGCTGCAGATATTCGAGCGACCTCGAATACTCCACCTTCCGGCGCCCAGCCAAATGCGCCGCGAACTCGTAGTAAGCCTCGTCCAGCACCACCACCACATGCCCTGGAACTTCGGCAATAAATCTGTCGACCGCCGAGGCCTCAACCATCGTCCCAGTCGGATTGTTGGGATTCGCCAGAAACACCAGCCGCGTATCTTCATTGATCGCCGCGAGCATCGCGTCCAGATCGAATCCATCTTCGCGCATCGGAGCCTCAATCAACTGCGCCCCGATGGCGTGCACAACCATGGAATAAACAATGAACGACCGCTCGCTGGTCACGGCATTCAGTCCCGGCGCGAGCATCGTGTGGCACAACAGTCCCAGCATCGCTGTCGAGCCGGCGGTCACCAGAACTTGTTCGGCAGGAACATCGTGGTGCGTGGCGAGTTTGCGCCGCAACTCACCACAATCATCGTCAGGATAGGAATTCGCCGCCGCCACCGCCGATTGCATCGCCTCAATCGCGCGCGGCGAGGGCCCAAAAGGATTTTCGTTAGAGTCAAGCTTGATGAGCCGTGCCTGAGGTTCTACGGCAGCCCGGCTCGCCGGCGGTGCAGGAAGAAATCCGCCCATCTCCCGCGCCGGCTTCGAAACCAGATCAAAAAAGCGGCTCATACTCGCCGTACATTATTCGCCGTAAATCACTTCGCGGATTTCTTTTTCGCAATGCCGCCAGCAGCGCTGGCGGATTTCAACTTCTCGATCTCCCGCAACGTCAGCGACCGAAACTTCCCCGGCGGAACATCCAGCGTCAGCGGACCATACCGCACCCGTTTGATTTTTTCCACGTGATGCCCCACCGCTTCGAACATCCGCCGAATCTGCCGGTTCCGCCCCTCCACCAGCGTGACCTCATACCACGGATTCGCCGCTTCCTTCACCACCCGCACCAACGCCGGCCCCGTCTTCACACGCTTCCCATCGTCGGTGGCAATGGAAACACCGGCGCGCAATTTCGCGATCGCTTCTTCCTTCGGCGTGCCGGCAACTTTCACCACATAAGTTTTGGCCACATGCGAAGCCGCTTTCATCAGGCTGTGCGCCAGTCCGCCGTCATTGGTCAGCAGCAGCAACCCTTCGCTCGCATAATCCAGCCGTCCGATGGGATACACGCGGCCCTTCACCCCGTGAATCAAGTCCATCACAGTCGGCCGCTTCTCCGGATCGCTCATGGTGGTGACGAAACCCTTGGGCTTATTCAGCAAAAGATAAGTATGCCGCTGCGCCCCGTGCAGAAGTTTTCCATTCACCCGCACATGGTCGGTCTCAGGATCGGCCTTGCTGCCAAGTTCGGTCACCACCGTCCCGTTAACCTGTACCTGACCCGCAGAAATCAATTTCTCCGCTGTCCTCCGCGAAGCCACTCCGGCAGCAGCGATGATCTTTTGTAACCGTTCAAGCGGCATGTGAGTAAGAAATCCTTGGTTCAGAATACCGTCGAAATGATCCGTGGAAGAGCGGCCCTTCAGAGCTTGCCCTGAGCGGAGTCGAAGGGGCCGCGTAAAGCGCGCCGAAACGTTTGGGGCTTAGCCCCTGTGCGGCCCGTCTCTGACGGGCTCCTCGACCTGCGCCGCCGCTGTTGCTTCGCTCACGATTTCCGGCTCCGCCGCCGCGTTCTCCGCCGGAATCAACTCCGCCTGAAATGATTCCGCCACCAGCTTCTCGAACTCTTCCATGCTGGGCAATTCATTTACATCCTTCAGCCCAAACCGCATCAGAAATTCCTTCGTCGTCTTATACAGAATCGGACGCCCAATCACCTGCTTGCGCCCCGCAGTCGTAATCAACTTCCGATCCAGCAGCGTCCCAATCACCCCGCCGGAATCCACACCGCGAATCTCATTAATCTCCGGCACAGTCACCGGTTGCTTGTAAGCGATCACCGCCAGTGTTTCCAGAGAAGGCAGCGACAGCCTGATCGGCGGCTTCAAACTCTTGGCAAACGCCCGCACCACGTCGTGCTGCTCGGGCTTGGTCGACATGCGGTATCCGCCCGCCACCTGCCGGATTTCAATGCCGTGATCGAGCCCGCCATATTCCCCGACCAGTTCCTCCAGACACGAGCGGACGCGCGACTTCATCTCCGCCTCGTCCGCTGCACCTTCGACGATCACAGTTTCCTTCACGAGCTGGGTCATCTGCTCCAGCGTGATCGGCGTCTCCGCCGCATAAATAATGGCTTCGAGTTGAGCTTTAAGACTCATAAATTCTTACTGGCAACTGACAACTGATCCCTGCCCACTGCCGTTCATCTCCAGTCGTCGCGTACCGCCGACTGTTCGTTCATGATCTCGTCGAAGTGCGTATGCTTGCGCACCGCGATCTCGCCGAACATCTTTTCCTGGCGCACCTGGATCGCCTGCAGCCGCACCATTTCCAGCAGCGCCAGGAACATGCACACCAGCGCCTGCCGCGACCCAACCCGCATCAGAATCTGTTTCAGCCGGATCGGCCGGTCTTCCAGCGAAAGCCGCCGCCGCAGATAATCGATCATCTGTCCCACGGTTACCGTTTCCTCATCGACATTGAGCACCGGACGCGTGCGCACCCGCTCCAGCACCTGCTGAAACGTCTTCACCAGGTCGATCACGTCGGCGGCGATTTCCGGCTCGGTCCCTTCCGCCTCCATGAATTCCTTCAGTGACGGATTCGACAGCACCGCATTTTCGATCTGTTGCTTCTGCAAAAGCATCTGCGCCGCCGACTTGAACTTCTCATGCTCCAGCAGCCGGTTGACCAGTTCGTTTCGCGGATCTTCCAGTTCCTCCGCCGCCGCAGCCGGATCGCGCGGCAACAGCATCTTCGACTTGATGTGAATCAGCACCGCCGCCATATAAATAAAATCGGCCGCAATGTTCACATCGAGCTGGCGAATCTTCTCCACATACGCCAGATACTGCGACGTAATCTTCGCGATCGGAATGTCATAAATATCGATATCCTGCTTGCGAATCAAATCGAGCAACAGATCGAGCGGCCCCTCGTAAACATCGGCCACCGCAACGGCGAAAGGCGAATCGCTCTCTTCCTTCTTCGGCGTGGATTTGGCGGTAGCCGGTACCGCGACGATCGCAGGCGACAGAACCGCTGTCTCGTCTGCTGAAACGAATTTTGTTTGTTCCGTCATTTGGCTCTCTTCAGCTTGTCATCCTGAGCGAAGCGAAGTGCCCGCCCTGAGCTTGTCGAAGGGACCTATGCAACTTGCGCCGCCGCATCCTCACTACTTCAACCCTTCATACCCCAACGACATCCCCATCGCCGCCCTCACCTCGTCCATCGTCGCACCCGCCGCCTTGCGCGCCCGCTCCGTGCCCGCCTCCAGAATATCCCACGCGAGCCGCGGATTCTCCTCATATTTCTTGCGCCGCTCCTGCATCGGATTCAGCAGCTTCACGATCCCATCGGCGGCCCAACCCTTGCATTCGATGCACCCAATCCCCGCCGACCGGCAGCCTTCATTCACCTTGGCCATCGTTTCTTTGCTACTGAAAATCTTATGCAGATCACCCACTGGACACACATCCGGATTCCCCGGATCCGTCCGCCGCACCCGCGCCGGATCGGTCACCATGGTCTTCAACTTCTGCCGCACTACCGGCTCGGGATCGGTCATCAGGATCGTGTTTCCATACGACTTCGACATCTTGCGACCGTCGGTGCCGGGCAGCTTGGCCGCCGGCGTGAGCAACGACTGGGGCTCGGGGAAAACTGGTTTTACGACGTAGACGGTATTAAGAAGAATTTGACCATACTTCTCGGTACACCATGCCCGTTGATCCGGAGTTAGCTTTTCGCTTTCGACTTTCTTCGGGTAATACTGGTTGAACCTTCTTGCAATCTCCCGAGTCAACTCCACGTGCGCGACTTGATCTTCACCCACGGGCACCACATCGGCCTTGTAAATCAAAATATCAGCCGCCTGCAGGCACGGATAACCAAGAAATCCATAGGTGGTTAAGTCTTTGCCCTTGATGTTCTCCTGCTGCTCCTTGTACGAAGGCACCCGCTCCAGCCAGCCCAGCGGCGTGATCATCGAAAACAGCAGATGCAACTCCGCATGTGCCGGAACGTGCGACTGAATGAAGATCACCGACTTCTCCGGGTCGAGCCCAGCGGCCAGCCAGTCGGTCACCGCTTCGATCGAGCTTTCCTTGACCAGCGAAGTATCGGCGTAATCGGTGGTAAGCGCGTGCCAGTCCGCCACTTCGAAAAAGCATTCATACTTTTCCTGCATCCCGACCCAGTTCTGCAGCGCACCCACATAGTTGCCCAGGTGCAACTTTCCGGTCGGACGCATGCCGCTAAGCACGCGTTTGCGGGATTGGGAGGGTGATGTCGGGTGTGGAAATGTCATGCCGGGGCTGAATTCAATCCTAACACGGGACCTGCGGCTTCCGGCTTCCGGCGCCCGGCTTCCGTAAGAATGCGCAACAGCGAACTCCGGAAGCCGGCAGCCGAGAGCCGGAAGCCGCTTCGCAAATGCTTTATAATTCGCCCCGCTCTCAATCGGTACTCGCAGCCCACACTCAGTGTCCACTCTCGCCCGCCAGCTCCGCGCCACCGACTACTTCACGCTCGGCTGGGGAACCATGGTTGGCGTCGGCTGGCTCGTCATCATGGACGACTGGTTGCTCCGCGGCGGCGCGCTCGGCGCACTGCTCGGCTTCATCATCGGAGGCGCGCTCCTGCTTCCCATCGGATGGGTCTACGGCAAACTCGTGGTCGCCATGCCCGACGCCGCGGGGGAAATCGCCTACACCTCCGCCGTTTTTTCTCGCCCCATCAGTTTCGCCACCGGATGGATGATGACCCTCGCCTACTTCATCGTGTGCCCGTGGGAAGCCGTCGCCGTCGGCCGCATCGCCGGCTACATCATACCCGGCCTCGATTCCATGGAGCTGTACCGCATCGCCGGTCATCCCGTCTACCTGCCGCATCTCGTCATCGGCCTCGGACTCACCGCGCTGCTCACCATCCTCAACTATCGCGGCATCCGACTCAGCGCCACTTTTCAGAACTGGACCAGCTTCGGCACACTCGCTCTCTTCATCATTTTCGTCGCGCTCGGCGTGAGCCGCGGATCGCCCGCCAACATGCAGCCGCTGTTCACCCACACGCCGCTGATCTCGATTCTGCTGGTCATTCAGATCGTCCCCTATTTCATGACGGGTTTCGAATCGGTGGGCAAGGCCGCAGAAGAGGCCAGCCCGGATTTCCGCACTCGCGGTTTCTTCCGCGCCATCTGGATGGCCATCTTCATCGGCATCGCCTTCTACGCCAGCATCGTCGCAGCCGTTGCCTTCGTCGCACCATGGCACCAACTGACCAGCCAGAAATTTATGACCGCGGTCGCGTTCCAGCAAGCAGTGGGCTCAAGATGGATCGTAAATATCATCCTGGCCGCCGCCCTGCTCTCGCTCTTCAAATGCTTCAACGGAAATTTCGTCGCCGCCAGCCGCCTCGTCTTCGCTCTGGGCCGCCGCGGCATGGTCGACGCCCGCGTAGGCACGGTTCATGCGCAGCACCAGACTCCGTCCGCCGCAGTTCTCTGCGTAGGCCTCGCCACCGCCGCATGCATGCTGCTGGGCGACGCGATCCTCGTCCCCGTCACCGAAGTCGGGTCCGTAGCCTGCGCTCTCGGATGGTCCGCCACCTGCGCCGCCTGCCTGGCCATCGCTCGCACCAGGCCCGGTGTCATGATGCTCTCGCAGGCAGAGCGCGTCATAGCTTGGTTCGGCCTCGCAGTCGGCATCGCCATGGCATTGATGAAGTTGTTCCCGCTCATCCCCGGCCATTTCAGTGTCCAGGAATGGATTGCTCTGGGAGCCTGGATTGTTCTAGGGGTCGCCGCAGCCGGTTCCGCAACTCGGAAGAGCGCAACGTGAGGACCGCAACCTGAAAAACCGCAGCGTGGAAGCGCGCAACGTGGAAGAGCGGCCCTTCAGGGCCGCGTAAAGTGTTAGAAACTTCCAGGGCTTTAGCCCCCGAGGGTAGAAACGATGAACAAAAATATTCACATCACCTTGCCACCCGCAATCTCCCTTGTCGTCCTACTCGCGTTCCTGCTCCTAACGTCGCTCGCGCCAGCGCAAAACCCTGCCTTCGACCTCGTCATCACGCACGGCCACATCATCGACGGCACCGGCTCGCCCTGGTATTCCGGAGACCTCGGCATCCGCGACGGCAAAATCGCGGCCATCGGCAATCTCTCCGCCGCCCCGCGCAAGCGCACCATCGACGCCGCCGGCAAAGTCGTCGCCCCCGGATTCATCGACATGCTCGGCCAATCCGAACTCACCATTCTCGTCGACCCGCGCCTCCCCTCGAAAATATTCCAGGGCATCACTTCCGAAATCACCGGCGAAGGCAACTCCATCGCTCCGCTCAACGACGCGATCATCCAGTCCGACCGCAGCGGATACGACCACTACAAAATCACGCCCGACTGGCGCACCTTCCGCCAATATTTCGCGCGTCTCGAAAAGCAGGGCATGGGCATCAACGTTGCCGACTATGTCGGCGCAACCCAAGTCCGCCGGATGGTCCTCGGCGACGACGACAAGCAGCCCACCCCCGCCGAACTCGTGGAGATGCAGTCGCTCGTGCGCGACGCCATGAAGGACGGTGCCGTCGGCGTCTCCACCGCGCTCGAATACGCTCCCGCGCCCTACGCCAAGACCGAAGAACTCATCGCCCTCGCCGCCGAAGCCGGAAAACTCGGCGGCATCTATTCCACCCACATGCGCAACGAGAGCGACTCCGTTCTCGAAGCCATCGACGAGGCCCTGCGCATTGGCCGCGAAGCCCGCATTCCTGTCGAAATCTGGCACCTCAAAGTCGCCGGCAAGAATAACTGGGGACGCATGCCGGAAGTCGTCGCCAAAATCAACGCCGCCCGCGCCGCCGGAGCCGACGTCTCCGCCGACACCTATGCCTACACCGCCTGGTACAACGATTTCTCCGCCTTCGTCCCATCGTGGGCGCACGACGGCGGTACTGCGAAACTGATCGCGCGCCTGGAAGATCCCGCCACTCGCGAGAAAATCCGCAAGGACATGCTCACCCCCTCCAAAGACTGGGACAACGAATGGCAGGAAATCCCCGGCCCCGAAGCCATCATGATCGGCGCAGTCGAGAACAAAGCGATGCTCCCCCTGCAAGGCAAGCGCCTCTCCGAAATCGCCAAGCTCTGGAATAAAGACCCCATGGACGCGCTCTTCGATTTTCTAGTCGCCGACCCCACGACCGGAGTCGCCGTCTTCGGCATGTCGCAACCCGACGTGACGCTGGCACTGCAGCAGCCCTGGGTCGCCATCGACAACGATTCCGAAGGAACCTCGCCGGATGGAATTCTCGGCCAGGCGCATCCCCATCCCCGCGCCTATGGCACGTTCCCGCGCATCCTGGCAAAATATGTCCGCGAAGAAAAAGCGCTCACCCTCGAAGATGCGATCAGAAAATTCTCTGCGCTGCCCGCGCAACGCTTGCGCCTCACCGACCGCGGAGTCCTCAAAGCCGGCATGTGGGCCGATGTGGTAGTCTTTGATGCCGCGACCGTCCACGATCGCGCCACCTTCGACAATCCCAATCAACTCTCCGAAGGAATGGACTACGTCCTGATCAACGGCGTGCCTGTGATTGACGGAGGAAAAATGACCGGCGCACTCCCCGGCAAAGTCCTGCGCGGCCCGGGATACGTACGGTAAAAGCCGCAACAACGATTTAGGGAAGATCAAGTGCGAGTCGGACACCATCTTCAACGCGGCCGAGCGCCGCAAGCGAAATCCGTCCCAGCGGAGGGTACACTACGAACTGTTTGCCCACGGTTGTGACCTGGTCGCATTTTACCCACGAGTTTCGGGCGAGTCCGCCTTCCCCGGCTGCAATCGCGACCCGCAGCGTGAAGCGCCCGTGCTGAATCGAGGTGATCGGCACAATGCAGACATCCAATGCATGCCGATTCAGCGAGTCGTTCGAAATGATCAGGGCTGGACGGTTTTTATCGAGGCGGATCCAGTAGACCTCTCCCCGTCTAGGGAACCATCCTGTAGGAATTCTCGCCATGCTTCAGTCCCGCGACAGTGTCTCTTTCGAAGCCTTCTGGAATGCGGCCCGCTCACGAACGTCCTCAACATTGTTCGCGAAGAACTCCGCAGCTTCTTGTTCCAGCCGCTCCCGCCGCTCCAGTTCGAGCCCTCGCTTCAGAAGTTCGTTGACGCGCTCGCTGGTCGACCTTTCGCCCTTTGTGCTTGCAATGGCGGCGAGGACCTCATTGCTAATTGTAAAGCTCTTAGCTTGTCTCATATGTTGTATGTTATCATTTCGAGCAGGTCAGACGCCAGAAACAAGTCACTACGGCTTCAGCCGCGCCTGCGTCTCCCCGCCAGCCCGCACCACCCGCGGCTCCGCCAACGTCCCGCTAATCGTATACCCCGCTGTCGCTGTCCCTCCCGCTGCCTTCGCCAGCCTGAAATCGAGCTCGCCCTTCAATGACGCCGTCCCGCTCACCTGAAATATTCCGCCCGTTGAATCCAGCCTGGCGTCCTTCATCTCGATCGCTCCACCGTGCAACCGCGCCTGCCCCGCGAAACGCGTGACCTCGAACGATTCCGCATCTTCGCTGAGAGAAAAGTGCGGCAAGGTTCCATTCCTCATCACAAACTGCAGCGTGCCTTCCGCCGATTTCCAGAACTCCCCGGGACAAGGTCCTTTCACTTCATAGCTCCCGTTCGCCGAGCCAGCGAGGCCCGCATCCTTCACCGCGCCTGCATGAGCAAAGTCCGCCAGCGAAACTCCCGCGAAGCTCCCGCTGCCGTTGCAAACCGCCGGCTTTACGCCAAAATCAGCCTGCCACTCTCCTCGATGTTTGCCGCCCAGAAAATCCGCACTCAACTGCGAGATCTGCAGTTTTCCGCCGTCCAGGCTGACCTTCGCCGAAACCCGCGTCGCCGCCAGACTCTGCACCTGCAACCGGTCAGCAGTCAGTTGCCCGGTCGCCCGCACACTCGCCAAAAACGACGGTCCCGCCTGCCCACTCGATTCCAGAACCCGATACCAAGGCCGTTCCTCCGGGCTCGGACTCGCCCATTCGCTCAATTCGCTCAGCGAAATCTGATTCGCATTCAAAACGAAGTGCGCCTGACATGCGCCCGGAGTCCCACAACCCCGCGGCACCTCGAGCGAGCCCGTCCACAACGTCTCGGCCGCCTTCGCATTCATTTTCACGACGCGGACTTTATCCGTCAGAAATTGCATCTCCGCCGACGCAATCTCAACCGGCCCACCCACGCCACGAACCGCGATGCGAACGTTCCGCAACTTCGCCGTCCCGGTCACCTGGGGTCCCGTGAATCCGGAGGTCGTGCCTTGACTGCGTCCCGCCCACGATCCCGCAATCTGCAGATCCACCTGCGCGCTGCCTTCCGTCGCCGGCTGCAATGCCGGAAGCCCGAACATGCGCGCCACGCGCAACGCTCGTGGAATGTCAGCGTCCCCCGCAACTGCAAGGTGATAGCCGCCGCGGTTCACCCATCCCCGAGCGGTCGCAACTGCGGCACGTCCGATCGCAACCGGAAACGGACCGAACTCAACCCGCGGACCATCCGGAAATCGAATCCCCGAACTCCGCCCTACCGAATCGCCAGCCGTCACCAGAAAGGGAACTGTCTCCGGTCCAATCTCCGCCTTATTCGCCGCCGAGGCCAGCCGAAACTCGGCGAACTCCCCGCGCCCGTCAAGCTGCAACCTCGAAGCCGCGCCGTTCTGCTCGATGCGCAAATTCCCACTCAGCGTTCCGCTCGCAACCATATCCTCGGGAAGATTCTTTTTCGCCCGCTCCACCATCACCGCAACCGCACTCGCCGGGATATCCTCCGCCGTCAGCCGCAGCCCATAGCTGTGGCTCCCCGGCAGTCCCATATCCCCCATGAGACTGATCAGCCCGCTCCCCACCGGAGCCGTGCACAGCAGCCTGTGAAACGCATGATTGGGCGAACTATATTCCCCGTCGCAATGCCCCGCCAGTCGCAGCGCCTGGCCGTTTGTAATGTCGTAGCGCCGGAAATCCTGAATCGATGCGCTGCTCGTGATCCGCAGTTTCGCTGGAGTTCCGGCCAGCGCCACATCCACCAGCACCTCTCCGCGCCAGCCCTGGTCATTCCCCGTGAAGATTTTGGTGAACTGCCCCAACTGCGCGCGGTTCCACTCAAGGTTGAATTGCAGTGGAGTGTCGCGCAGCGCGTCCGCGCGCTGCCACGTCCCGCTCACCTGCAGCAGCCCGGTGTCGTTCACATTCAGATCGGTGCGAACCGGCTGCGCCTTCAACCGCACTCCCCAGCTATTCTCCGAATCCTGCCACAGGGAAAAGTCAGCATCGGTCAGCGCGTACGGTTTTTTCTCCGGACCGCTCTTGAAATTGATCCGCGCTCTGGTCGCTTCGATATAAGGAAACCCCGGCCGCGCTTCCGACTTCGCTTTTCCCGTCGGTGCCAACGGAATGTGCGCCGTGCGCTCCAGCAGCGCCCCCAGGTTCCATCGCCCGCCCGGGTTATGCACCAGATTCAGACTGGGCTCGGTCAGATCCAGGCGCGCAATTTCCAGCCGCCCCCGCAGCAGCGAAGTCAGGCGCAGCGACGCCGTCACCTCGCTCGCGCGCAGCATGGGCTCCGCTCCGAACGCCGGATCGTCGTACACCACCAGATTTTCCAGATCGAATCCCGGCCGCGGCAGCAGCCGGATATGGACCGAACCAATGTCGACCGAACGCCCCACGCCCGAACTGATCGCGGATACAATCCGCGATTTCAATCGGGAGGCGCCCGGCCGCAGCACAAACAGCGCCAGCACCAGCAATGCTGCCGCCGCTACGATTCGCCGCTTGGAGGAGGGTAGCTTCACCGCGCCCTTACTGGAATATCGAGGGGACTCATTGCACGACTTTGAAAGTCCGCGTCCAGCGTGTCTTATCGAAAAAATGTAGCACCACCTGGCTCAGAAAAAACTCAACACCTTCGAACCAGGAAGTTTTCCGAACCTGATCAGCCGGCGTCTGAAACGACCAGTAAATGAACATGGGACGCCCGATTACGTTTTCCTTCGGAATAAAGCCCCAGTAGCGGCTATCCAGACTTACGCCGCGATGGTCGCCCATGGCGAAGTAGTGGCCTGGCGGAACTACTAGATCATCGCCGTGTATATAGGATGGCAAGTCCACGATCCAATTCGCCGACATGTTGCCGTCATCCGATGGCACGACCGAAGGAAAGTCGTTGCGGTAGGGCTCGAAGGTGTCCGCGTCATGGAGGATGTAGGGTTCGTCCAGCGCCACGCCGTTGCGGTACACAACGCCATTTCGCAGATGGATGCGGTCCCCGGGCAGTCCAATGATCCGTTTCACCACGTAAATGCCGGCTTGCTGCGGATCGGGATGCAGAAACACCACAATGTCGCGAAAATGCACCTCCCGATAAGGAAGCAGCGGCCCCACCCACGAACTCTTGGGCGCAAACTGGATGCGGTTGACGAAAACGTGGTCGCCGATCAGCAGCGTTTGCTCCATCGAACTCGACGGAATCGTAAACGCCTGCACCACAAACGTGATAATGAACAGCCCCGTCACCAGCACCGCCGCCAGCGATGACAAAAATTCGACCGTAGTCTCCTTCGGCTGCTCGTCCGCGACCTTCTCGTCTGCGACCTTCTCGTCAACCATCTCTTTTTTCGCCACGATTGCCTATCCAAAATGCTTTCTTACGAGGGTGCCTTCAAATTCCCGCCGGCCTTCATCGCACTCCCTCCGAACGGCTTGGGGAGGGGACGGGTTTTGCAGAAGAGCACGGTTTTGTGAAAGGGCACGGCTTCAGCCGTGCCGTTAAACCCGGAAAAAATGCGGGCTTTAGCCCCTGAGGGATTCAAACCTCAGCCCACTCAGTGTACCAGCCGCAGCGTGCGGTTCCAGCGCGTCAACTGAAAGATGTGCGTCACCGCGTACGCCAGATGATACAACCGTCCCTCGACCGACGCCGACGGATTCCGGTCCCAATCTTTCACCGACCAGTAAATCACCAGCGGCCTGCCGATAATGTTTTCCTGCGGCACGAATCCCCAATAGCGGCTGTCATCGCTGTTGTCGCGATTGTCTCCCATCACAAAATAATGCCCTTCCGGAATAATCAGCTGCCCGTCGACCACCAGCTTATTCATCTGCAGCCACCAATCGCCCGCCAGCCGCGGCGCCGCAATATCCACTCGCGGGAAATCATCGCGGAACAAATTGGTGTGCGGCTCGATAAACCGTACGTACGGCTCGTCCAACGGTTTGCCGTTGATGAACACCTTCTTCCGGTCCATCCGCAGACGGTCTCCCGGCACGCCAATCACCCGCTTCACAAAGTGTTGCTGCGGATCCACCGGATAATGAAACACGATCACATCTCCGCGCGCGATTTTCTGGTACGGCATCACATGATCGCCGAAACCATGCCCGCCATAGCACAGCTTATTCACCAGCAGGTAGTCGCCAACCAGCAGCGTATTCTCCATCGACTCGGAAGGAATCTGGAACGCCTGCACAATGAACGTGATCACAAATATCGCGATCACCACCGTCCCCATCAACGATTGCGTTGACCCGATCAGGTCGGTGCCAAAGCTGGTAACGATGCGCTGCGTCGGCGCAGCGAGCGGCGAAGCAACTGGTGCTGTAGCTGGCGACGTATCGGGAACGCCCGTCGAAGCCTCATCGGCCGATACGGCACCGCTGGGTTCAGCTACCGAATCCTCAGGCGGAGCGATCGGGCCCTCGGGCGCAGCGATAGGAAGGTTTGGTGATTCCATGAAAAACGTCTATCCCAACATTAATTTTCGCAGGAACCCGGCGTGGTTTCCTCTGCGATCTTCGCGGCCTTTTCTCCGCGTGCTCAGCGGTTAAAGGCTTCTTCCCGCATCTACCCATCCACTGGATGAGATGCCCGCTCCGCCACTTTCGTCTCCCCAGCTTTCGGGCGCGAAGCCAGAAACGTCAGCAGCTGTCGCGCCGCATCCTGCTCCGCGGTTTTCTTGGTCGACCCCTGGGCACGTCCCACAAACTCCGCGTCCTTGCCATTCTTCAGGTGCAGCCGCGCCTCGACGGTAAACGTCTTGCTGTGCTCCGGACCCGCTTCCTCCACCAGCACATACGCTGGCTGCGGCAACCCCAGGCTCTGCACCGCTTCCTGCAGTGCCGACTTGAAATCCGTAACCGGGAGCGTGCCCCCGCCGCGCTCCATGCGCTCCAGTTCTGGCGCAATCACATTGCGCACCACGAACTCCCGCGCCACTTCAAGCCCGCCATCCAGATAAATCGCAGCCAGAATCGCCTCCAGCGCATCCACTAGCAGCGCCGTCTTGCTGCGTCCCCCGCTCTTTTCCTCGCCGCGTCCCAGCCGCAGGTAGTGCCCCAGTTCCAGTTGCTGCGCCACCTGGATCAAATGTTTCTCGCTCACCAGATGCGCCCGCAACTTAGAAAGTTCCCCCTCCCGAAACTGCGGAAAGCGCTGAAACAATTCCTCGCTGGTGACCAGCGCCAGCACCGAATCTCCCAGAAATTCAAGCTGTTCGTTGTCGCTGACCTTGAATCGGCTCTCGCCCGGCTGTTGTGATTCCTGTTCCCGCGCCTGCGAACTGTGCGTGAGCGCCTGCTCAATCACCGCCCGCCGCCGGAAACGGTACCCCAGCCCTTCCTCCAGCGCCGAGATTTCCCGTTCTTTCATGTCTGGAACAGCTTGTGCGGACACTCAAAGTGCGGAGCTGCCACGGACGCCGATAAACAAAATGTAGGGACAGCCGCCCAAGCCTGCCCTGAGCGAAGTCGAAGGGCTTGTCCAGCGCGCGCAGTTCGCTATTTCTTCGGCGCCGCCGCACCCGGCGCGGCCCCGCTGCTCAGCTGCACCAGTCGATCCTTCTCCGCCCGCGCCGCTTTCCCCACGCCCGAATCCGCCCGATCCTTGGTCAGCTCCACCGCCTGGTCCACATACTTCATCGCCTCCGGATATTTACTCTGCATATCCAGAGCGACCGCCAGCCGGAAGATCGCGACCGTATCGGGCTGCTCCGGCAATGCCTCAATGGACTTTCGCAGATTCGTCTCGGCGTCCGCCCAGTTGCTCGCCTTGAATGACACCGTGCCCAGGACGAAATATGCCTCGGACCGCAGGAACCCCTTGAACGCAGCCAACTTTTCCGGAGGATACCCCGTTGTCGGCACGTCGGTGTCAATCGTCACCAGTGCCCGTTCCGCATCCTTCTTGGCCTCGGCCCGCTGCTGATCTTTATCCAGATCCGTGTCACGCGTCTGTTCTGCCAGGGCCTGCGCGACTCCGACCAATGCCGCCGGATCATCCGCGTCAATCGCCAGAATCTTCTTGGCCATATCGATCATTTTGGCGGCGTTATTGACCTGCTGATACCGCTGCATCGCTGCCGTATAAACCAAAGCACGCAATTCGCTGTCGGGAAACTTCGTCGCGAAGTCGTCTGCGGCTTTCTCCAACGCCGCGGGATCTGTCTGCGACGCGGCCGCCTTATACGCCTCAAACTCCGGCTGCGTCTTGGCTGCCGGGGGACGCTTCCCCTGCGCAGCCGCAGTCTGTCCCGCCGCCGGCGCAGCCTGTCCGGCCGGTGCCGTCTGCGCTGCCGGCTTGTCCGTGCTCTGCCCGAAACTCCAGGCGCACATCCCCAGCACTGCCACCACCTCAACGATGACGACCGCTGCTCGCTTCATGCGTTCTCCTCGATTTTCAGACATACAAAATTTCCTACTCCACCCTCAAATTCCAGACCGTGCATTCTATCGCAGCGAAGCCAATACTCCACAGCCGTACCGGAAGCCGAGAGCCGGAAGCCTACTGCTGAGGTTTCGCCGGCGGCTCGTACGCCTGCGCCAGCCCGCGCTCCGCCGCCGCCTTCACTTCCGGCAGTCCAGCCCCCGCCGTCAGCGCCGCCTGATACTCCACCAGCGCCGCCTCGCGGTCTTCTTTCATATCCAGGATCCTGCCAATGTACACATGCGACCAGCCTAAAACTTTCGGATCTTTCGTCTCCCGCAGCGCCTTCTGGAAATTCTCCAGCGCGCCTTCCCGATTCTTGTTCATCACCGCCACTTGCGCCAGAATAAACAGCGCCCGCCCCGGATCCCCGATCTTTTTCTCCATCGCCTGCTGCGCCAGTTCCTGCGCGCCCTTCGGATCGCCCGCCGCCAGTCGCTGCTCGGCCGTGGACAACATCTTCCGGTCCTCCAGTCGCGAGAGCTGCACCAGTTCCGGCGCCGAAACCAGCACATACTGGATCTCGTTCGCCGCCTTCTGCTGCGCCTTCAAATCCATATTGTCCAGAATGTCCGAATACGCGGTTCGCAGTCCCGCCGGATCTTTTTCGAACGCCACGATTGAAGTATAGAAATACTTGGTCAGGATGTACCCCTGTTTCACCGCGTCATCCACGGCCTGAAGCCGCATCGCTTCCGCGGTCTGCTTGGTCCCAGTGGTCCGAATTTCAATCGCCCGCACAAAGCACTCGGTCACCAGCAGCGAAATATCCGTCTTGAAGCTCTCTTCCAGCGGCGCCCGCTTCACCGACTGCAGCAGCGGTTCCAGGCGCTTGATCGCGCTGAAATGCTTGTCCGCCAGCGGATCCAGCAGGTAGTGCAGATAGGCATGCCGGATCTGCGGCATCTTCAGGGGATCGGTCGAATTCGGGTCCGGCGACGGAAACACCACCACGTCATAATCCGTGCCGTAATTCCGCGCGTTCGCCTCGTTGGTGTCACCCATAAAATCCAGGTACACCGTGAACGTCCGCCCCAAATACCCCCCCGACTGCATCTTCAGGTAGATGTCGGTATCGAACACCATCTTGGCCAACGGCACGTGATACCGTTCCACCAGCGCGGCATAATTCGCCCGGTGCCGCTCCCAGATCGCGTGCAACCCGGCCTTGTCGTAGAACTTCTCCAACTGCGCCCCAAACGGCGCCAGCGGAACCGCATCCGGAGGTAACTCATCCTCCTTCACCTTCGGCAGAAAGTGCGGAGGCCCCTGCAAGTACAGCCCCAGCGACACAAACTGCGACAGATCATGCGCTTCATCTCTACCTTTATTCGCCACGTACCAGTCGCACATCTCCGTCATCGCCGCCTGCGCATCTTCCGAGTTCCTGAGATTCCTCTCCACTTCTGCCAGGATGTTTAGCCGCTGCGCATCGGCAATGTTTATGCCCACGTTGTACCCGCAGGTATTCATCGCCGTCAGCACGGCAAACAAAGTTTCGCTGGTCTCCAGCGTGATCGGATTATTGTTGTCCGCGAGACACACCAGCCCCAGCAGCCCCAGCACGGCGACCGCAATCAAACCTCGAAACCGACCTCGAAGCCCAAAACTCAGAAACCTACTAAGGAAGAAACGACTCAGGAATCCCTCCCGCACGCGTGGCCACTCGCTTGGCACGATTAGAAGATAGGCGGAGAACACCATCCAGTTTACGGTCTTACCAGAAGAGGGTCAAACTTTTAGGGGGAGAAGGGAAAGACATGGTCTCGGAGACCCCCCATCTGAAATCGTGTTGCAGCGTTCGCAGTGTATCTGGGTTCAATCGCGCAATGGAGTCGAGAAAGAGCCACTGGCAGGTGGGCGACGGGCAGGCGCGCTCGTACGCTGGGCGATGCCCGCATCACCGCCGCAGTTCGAAGCCGTAATAGCGCG
>Ga0210400_10001718_pt1 | contig 21401 bp, 17 predicted proteins | sample IncBWH26MmetaG_FD_155456 | JGI IMG/M metagenome (GOLD analysis project Ga0210400, IMG submission 155456) | Forest soil microbial communities from Barre Woods Harvard Forest LTER site, Petersham, Massachusetts, United States - Inc-BW-H-26-M | ecosystem: Environmental > Terrestrial > Soil >...
TGTCGCGCTGGTGCGCCGCCGTGATCGGCAACAACGCGCTCGCCGATTTCGCTACCGCTCCGCAGTGGGTGCAGGATAACGAACCCGATTTCGTCGACCAGACCGATTCCACCGACCAGAACGCCGACAGCACCGGCTGTGGCATGGCGTTCCTGTCGTGGGTGATCAGCCAGGGTTACGGCCTGGAAAAGATCGCCCCCGCGATGGTGAATCTGGGCGACTCTGGAACTCTCGCCCAGCTCTATGCCACCCTAACCTCGGATGCCGCCGCCAACGCATTTCCGAAATTCCAGGCCGCGATTCAGAATTTGCCAAGCGGCGTCACCAGCGACGATCCCTTCGGCGGATTGGCTCAGCGCGCGCAGGTGTCCAACCTGCGAGCCGCTGCGCTGCCACCGGGCAAGGTCAAGGCAGCATCGCTGTGCAAGCCCAAGTCGAAGCGCCTGCTCCCGCCCGCCAAGACGGGCCAGCGCGCGACCAAGTCGGCATAAACCGAAGCAAAAAAGCCGGCGGCTGATATCAGCCGCCGGCCTGTGTTTCAAAGTCCGAAAATCACGGAAGCTATCCGCCGGCTCCGGAAACCTTGAGCAAGTCGTTGAAGATGACCATCGCGGCGAACAGCACCAGGAAAACGAATGCCGCCTGATACACCCGCTCTTTAATGTTCATGCTGATATCGCGTCGCATGAGGCCTTCGATCAGCAGGAACAGGATTACGCCGCCGTCGAGAATTGGAATCGGCAGCAGGTTGAAGATGCCGAGATTCAGGCTGATGGCCGCGGTCAGGCCCATCAGAGGAGTCCAGCCCTTGCTGCGCGCCGCTTCACCCGCCGCCTGGCCAATCCGGATCGGCCCTTCAATCGACTTCAGCGGCATCTTGTGCTGCACCATCTTCTTGACCAGCCTCAGGATCAGCAACGCATTATTCCGGTTCTCTTGCAGAGACTTTTTCAAGGCCGCCGCAAAGGGCAGGGTCTTGACCTTCAACTGCATAGTCGAGATGCCGATGCGATAGTGCTTGTCGGCAAGCACGGGCTGAATCGTAAATATTTTCTCCTGCCCGTCTCGCAGCACAGTCAGGGTGATCGGCTTGTCTTTAGTGGCTTCCAGACTCTCGATCATCTCCCCCAGCGCCGGCACCGGTTTGCCGTCGAGCGCGAGGATCTTATCCCCTTCTTTCAGCCCAGCCTTTTCCGCCGGCATCTTCTCCTGTAGTTCGGTGATCGTGACCGTGTCTTCTTTCGGCGTCCAGCCCGCGAATCCGACCTGGTCGACTCCCGTCGCCTCCGGGACCACAGTCTTTTCGAGCGTCTTGCCGTCGCGAACCAGTTCCACCACCAGCGGTTGTCCGGGGCTCATTGCCTGTTCCTGATCAACCTGTTCCCAGGTCGGATTCTGCACATCGCCGATGCGGGTAATCTGGTCACCAATCTCGAAACCCGCCTTGGCCGCCGGCGTGTCCTTTGCCACCCATCCGATCACCGGAGCTTCGTCGTACACTGCCGGATACTCGTAGTGCACCATGAAGATGGTCGTCAGCAAGAAAATCGCCAGCAGGATGTTCATCGTGGGGCCGGCGATCGCGATCAGGAAGCGGTGCCAGCGCGAGTGATTCATGAACTCGCGCGGATCGTCCGAGCGCTCATCCATGGGATTCTCGCCGCTCATCTTGACATAGCCGCCCAGCGGGATCGCGTTGATGCGGTAGTCGGTCTCGCCTCTGCGAAAGCCGACCAGCCGCTTGCCGAAGCCAATGGCGAACTGCTCCACTCTCACGCCCAGCAATTTGGCCACGGCATAGTGGCCAAACTCGTGGATCAGGATCATGAAGCCCAGTACCGGGATGATGTACAGATAGTAGAGATTCGAGAGGTCAAACATAATTGAGGTACGCACTCTCCAACTGGCCAGATTCGGTATGACTAGACTCAGTTTGGTTAGATTCCAAAATCAAGCGAAAGATGTTGCCCTGGGCCCTACTATTTTCTTGCCCGCCACCACCCGCTGCTTAACATACCGTTGAGCATATCGGCGGGCCTCGGCGTCCACTTCAAGCACTTTAGCAATAGACTCCGGCTTCCCCGAAGTCGTTGCGGCCAGAACGTCTTCGATGACCCTGGGAATGTCGTTGAAGCCGATGCTTCCTTCTAGAAACGCCGCGACGGCGACTTCGTCCGCCGCGTTCAGCGCCACCGTCTTCGCGCCCCCGGCCTCGGCCGCGTCGTACGCCAGACGCAGACAAGGGAATTTTTTCAGGTCTGGTGGGCAGAAGTCCAGATGACGCAAGTCACTCACCGCAAACCGCATCTCCGATTGAATCCGCTCCGGATATGTTAAGGCGTAAAGAATCGGCAGCCGCATGTCGGTTACTGAAAACTGAGCAAGTATGCTGCCATCCACAAACTCCACCATGGAGTGAATTGTGGACTGCGGGTGGACAATTACTTCCACTTTCCCCGGCGGCATGTGAAACAATCTGCACGCCTCGATCACTTCAAACCCTTTGTTCATCAGCGTCGCCGAGTCAATCGTGATCCGCCGCCCCATCTTCCACGTGGGATGGTTCAGCGCCTGCTCCACCGTGATCGACGCGAACGCCGACTGCGGCGTATTCAGAAACGGCCCGCCCGAGGCCGTCAGCCAGATGCGCTCGACTTCCTCCATGCGCCCGCCCCGCAGGCATTGATGCACCGCATTGTGCTCGCTATCGATCGGCAGCAACGGCTTGCCTTGCTTGCGCGCCTCGGCGGTGATGAGTTCTCCCGCGGCGACCAGGCATTCTTTGTTCGCCAGCCCAACAACTTTCCCGGCGCGCACCGCCTCGAACGTCGCCTCGAGCCCCGCCACGCCCACGATGGCGCTGACCACGAAGTCAACGTCCGCATGCGTCGCCACGCGCACGGTCCCCGCCGCGCCATGAACCACTTCGATCTCGCCGAGATCTTCCTTCTTCAGCCGTGCCCGCAGCGCGTCGGCATCGGCTTCCGCCGCCATCGAAATCACCCGCGGCCGCCACCGGACGGCCTGTTCAAGGGCAGCGTCGAGATTTGCTCCGGCGGCCAGCGTCACAATCTGAAACCGCTCCGGATAAGACTCCGCCACACTGAGCGTGCTCCGCCCAATCGATCCGGTGGACCCCAGGATAGCGACGCGTTTCATGTTAGATAGAGCGCTGAAGGCAGCGCGGACACAGACCTTCTATTTTACGCGCTTGGTGTGCATGGTGGGGGAAAGAGTACCCAAGATTACTGCCGGGTGCCCCATCTTTGCCGCGTTCTTTGCGGCAAAGGTGGGATTCCACGAACCTGATACGTTACGTTCTCGCGGCCGACCCTACTACATCACCCGCCAAGCCGTATAAAACCACAGCACTGGCGCCGCGAACAGCAGCGCGTCGATGCGGTCGAACATCCCGCCGTGGCCGGGAAGAATCGCTCCCGAATCTTTCACTCCCGCACCACGTTTGATCAGCGACTCCACCAGATCCCCCAACTGCGCCGCTATATTCAGAACGATGGTCAACAGAATCACTGGCCCCATCTCGGGGACCTCCAGCCCGTACATGCCGCCGGGTCGCGTGATCAACCCATAGTGCAGGAGCGCCGAACTGATCTGCTCCGCATGGCGAAACAGCAACCAGCCCACCCCGACGCTCGCCGCCAGCGAAGCCGCCGCGCCTTCCCACGTCTTCTTCGGACTGATGCGTGGCGACATCAAATGCCGACCCATCGACTTGCCCACGAAGTACGCGAAAATGTCTCCCGCCCAGACCACCAGCAGCAGGTAAAGCAGATAAATCGCGCCCGCCGCCTGCTCGCGAAGTTGCACCAGCATCGCCAGTGGCAGGGCGATATAAGTAAACGCGAAAACTGCGGCTGCCGCCGCCGGATATCCGCTGCGCAAGTCGCCCCGTCGCATGACGATGGTCAGAAAAAGAAACGGCGCAATGGCCGCGCCGAACCCCAGCGCTACCAGAAATTTCCCGGTGCCTGCCAGTGGCGTCTCGCCACCTGCACTGATCGCGACGACCAGGAAGAATAATCCCGTGAAAATGTAGGTCGGCCAGCGCGGCGGATGCACGCCGTAGGATTCCGTCAGCTTCAGGAACTCAGAAATGGCCAGCAGGGCCACAACCGCCGCCACAACTGCCAGCACCGCCACCGGCGCCCGCAAAATCAGCGCCAGCACAATCGGAATCAATACCAGAGCAGTCGCGATGCGTTTGAGCAAGGGCAGAGTTGCGCGTCAATCGCGCAGTAAGATATTTGCACGAATCCAGGAATTTAACCACAAAGGACACAGAGAACAGCTAGAGTCCTCTGTGATTCTCTGTGTCCTCTGTGGTTAAGGCTTTTCGCCGTTATTCGACTCCGGATGATTCAGCCCGCCGTAGCGCCGCTCCCGCTTCTGATATTCCGCAATCCCTTCGAGCAGGTGCAGCCCGCGAAAATCGGGCCACAACGTGGGCGTCACATAGATTTCCGCATACGCCAGTTGCCATAACAAGAAATTACTCAGGCGCATCTCGCCCGAGGTTCGCACCACCAGGTCCGGGTCCGGCAGATTCCTCGTATACAAGTGCCGCGCCACCAGATCCTCATCAATGTGCAGATGATCGATCCCGCCATTCTGCGCCGCCGCATGCACCATCGACCGGAACGCGTCCACCAGTTCGCTGCGCGCGCTGTAGTTCAGCGCCAGCGTCAGCACCATCCCGGAATTGCGCGCCGTCGCCTCGCGCGCCCAGGCCATGCGCTCCTGCACGTCTTCCGGCAGCTCCTGCTGCCGCCCAATATATTCGAGGCGGATATTGTTTTGGTTCAGCGTGGGAACTTCCGCCTTCAGATACCGGCTCAACAGCCCCATCAGAAATCCGACTTCGGTCCGCGGCCGCTTCTTCCAGTTCTCCTCGGAAAATGCATAGAGCGTGAGAGCCGGAATATGAATGCGCGCCGCGGTCTCAACCGTCGATCGCACCGCCGTCACCCCGGCCCGATGCCCCGCCACGCGTGGCATGTGCCGCCGCTTGGCCCAGCGCCCGTTGCCGTCCATGATGATGGCGATGTGTTTCGGGAGCCGTGCGGGATCGAGATGCCGGTATATTTCAGCTTCCTTGCGGTCGAGGCCCGCAGGTACTTTGTCGTACAAAGTGGTCACGATATGAGGCTACCACAGAGGGGAACAGACGCGCAATGACACCGATGGTATGCCGGTTTATGTGGCGCGGGCGCCCCCGCCCGCGAACGGCGGGCAGCTCTCGGATTCCAACAGCGTCGTAGCGGAAGAATACGGAGCTTCGCTCGCGAAACAGCCGGGGGCGGCTTGTCCCTACAGGCATCGCTTATCCAGTAGGCATTTCGCGGGCGAGGGCGCCCGCGCCACATAAGCCTACCTCGCCTCTTCCGGCGTTACCTTAATCTCCAGTTTCTCGGTCCAGCGCAGCACGGTGAGCGAGCAACTCACGCCCACGCGCAAATCCGTCAGCATCCGATGCAGATCGTCCACGCCGGCCACGGGCTGGGCTTCCAGCGCTACGATGATGTCCCCTTCGCGCAGGCCCGCGCGCTTGGCCGGACTGTTCTCTTCCACTCCGACCACCACCGCTCCCGTCTCTTTCGGCAGATCGTAGAAGCGGACTACGCGCCGATGCACCGGCACGGTCTGCGCCGAGACGCCGATGTAGCTGCGCCGGATGCGTCCATCGCGCAGCAGGCGGCTGGCCACGAACTTCGCCGTATTGATGCCGATGGCAAAACAAATCCCCTGGGCTGGTAGGATCGTCGCTGTATTCACACCCACCACGCGCCCCGCGGAATCGACCAGCGGGCCGCCCGAGTTCCCCGGATTCAGCGACGCGTCGGTCTGGATGACGTCGTCAATCAGCCGTCCCGAATACGACCGGAGCGAGCGGCCCAGCGCGCTCACCACGCCCGCGGTTACCGTCGACTGAAATCCATACGGCGCGCCAATTGCAATCACAATCTGGCCCACACGCAGCCGCTGCGAATCGCCCAGCCCGGCCGCGGTTAGTCCAGGCTCGTCAAACTGCGGACGCTCCAGCCGGATGACTGCCAGATCGCTCGCCGGGTCGTCGCCAATCAGCGTGGCCGGCATGCGCCGGCCGTCGTTCATAGTCACGCCAATGCGGACCGCGTCGTGCACCACGTGGCTATTGGTAAGGATCAGCCCATCCGGCGTGAACACGAATCCCGACCCTCCGCCGCGACGTTCCTGCGGCTCGCTGGAGCGCCCGCGGCCTCCGCCGTTCGCGGGCACAGCCTGATGGACTTCAATATTCACTACCGACGGGCTCATGCGCTCGACCGCGCCGGTCACCGCGGTCGAATAGGCATCCAGCAGGGAATCGTCAGAAGCTCCACGCTGCGCAACCGCCGATTCGTGCGGAGATTCATCCCAACCCGCGTTGTCGGATGCGAGGTTGGACAGCAAACTTCGGGCCGGGAACGCCCTTACCTCTTCTTGGTTCATGCAGGATAGATGCCAGTCAATCTACTGCGGATTCAGGAGGCCCCAGCCGCGAAGGGGCGCAAGCCGTGGGGATGCTGTGTGACGGACAGGAGGAGCCCAGAAGGGGCGAAAGAAAAGGCTCTCCTGGAAAACAAAAAAGCCGGGACCAGAAGATGGTCCCGGCAAGTGTTGGCTGGTTGCCCGGATAAACTTGTATGCAACAACCGGGGCTGAAGCCCCTCGTGATTCTTTATTGCGCGGACGCGGCCCTGAAGGGCCGCTCTTCCACGATGCTTTTGCTAAGCGCTTCTGCGCGGCCTTACCGTCAGATCCCGCACCTGGGTCAGAATGCTCGACATCTGCATCCCGTTCAGCTGCGACACGAACGGCAGCAACTCCGCGATGAACTGATCTTTCATCAACTCCATCACTTCTTCCTGGCGGGTGCGTTCCCCGCCGCTGAGCAAGTCGGGCACAGTGACCTCCAGTGCGCGCGCCAGCCGTTCCAGGGACGACAGCGTAGGCGTGGCCTTTTCGTTTTCGATCTTCGAAACGTAGGTGCGCGGTACTCCCATGCGTCCCGCCAGTTGCCGCTGGCTGAGCCCATTGCGCAGGCGCAGCGAGCGGATGGAGGTTGCCAGGTTTAAGTGTCCTCGTCCGGTGCCGGGCACGGGCATCATCAACGGCGGCGCGACCGTGATGGGTTCAGGCTCCGGTTCCTCGTCCATCGACGCGTGACAGCGTCGGCAATTGTTGTTGGATGTTCGAAACTGGACCAGCAGGCAGTGGTCACATCGGACGACTTCCCGTGAATCTACCGGGGCAAGTGTCGTGGCCATCGGGTTGTGGGAGTGCCAGAGCGGGGCTACTCCTGAAAGCTTGAAACTTTGCAGCTTGCACTTAGGAACCACTTGGGGGAGAGGTTCCGGCCGCTTGGTCAATCTGCGGCATCTGCCCTGTGGATGTCAAGGTCAAAATGCGAAATCCCCGCGAATTCAGGGGGCGAAACCAGAAGCAATGCGCAAAATAGCCGGAGAAAGCAGGCGAAAAGCGGGATCGAGCGGGAAGCCGCGCAATGTTTACTAATTGTGTTCGCGCCGGTGACCCACCCTTTCGCGCCAGACGCAAACTTGGGTTGGCCGATGCTTTGCGCTCTTTGAGTGGGCACTCTCGTCAGATCAGTTGCCGATGATGACCATGTTCATGCTCCAGGGAGTGAGTGTCAGGGTCAGAGGCAGCGCCTGAGTGCCCATGCTGGTGGTCGCTGGCGCGGCCCAGGTGTTGGTCCCTGCCGGGTCGGCCGGAGTGCCAGCCGGCGAACCCGACAGGTCGTAGATCGCCTTGTCGTAGGTCGTCACGGTCACGCTGGAAGAGGTGCTCTTGCCCGAAAGCGTGACGGTCACCGGCTGGGCGACCGTTTCGTTGTCGTTGAACAACAATACAGCCGTGCCGTTGGGGTTGGTGGCCGCATAGGCGCGGACATCCGTCGTGTCGCCGACGACGGTCGCCGTCAGCACCGTCTGGCCGTTGACGGCCATCTGGCTGAAGAGCTGAAACGCGCGCGCCGTGGGAGACATGGTGCCAAGCGGACCCGCGCCGGGACAGGTGGGATCGTCCGATCCGTCGGAGAACACGTTGTAGGCTCCGAAATCCTGCCATCCATAGAGCGACGTACTATCGTTTCCGTTGGAGCCGTTGCAATTGCCGAAGCCAATCCACCAGGTCAGGCGCGAGACTCCCGCGTTCATCATCTCGCCCAGCACCTGGCCAGCGTACAGACCCTGGGTAATCGACCAGCTTTGCTTGCCAGGATTGCTGTAGGGCCCGCCGATTTCACCCACGTAAATGGGTGTGTTCGGAGTTCCCCACTCGGACAGCTCCGACTTGACTGTGTTGATGTTGGTGGTCAGCTCCTGCGCGGCTTTCTGGACTATGAAGGTGTCGCTTTCCGAGCCTGGGGCTTCCGGATAATAGTGATACTCCACGAAGTCATACGATCCCTTGGCGTTGGCCATCACAGTGTTGTCCCATCCGCCGGGCATGTTATCCGCGTCCACATCGATGCCGACCAGCGTGCTCGGGCTGGCTGCCTTGATCAAGTTGTAGTAGCCGGATGCTCCCACCACTGCGGAGGCGTACATGGTCGGGTCGGGCGTATCGTTGGTAGGGATGTCTTCTTCCCAACTCCCGTACTCTTCGTTGCCCACGGTCATGTGGCTCGGAGTGATGCCGGCAGCCAGCGCGGCCGTGGCCCAGGCGGCCGCCTCGCTTGGGTCGCCACCTCCGTTGCATGCTGCGTTCGAGCCGTAATTCGCCGTCAACGCCAGATCGAGATTCGCAGGCTTGGCGATGTCGCTCACGAAATTGGCAAACGTGTCATTCGAATCGACGTATGTGCTATCGCCGCTGATGTTAGCGCACGCAGTATTGGTCGACCAGTGGTAAAGGTCGGAATCCGATCCGCCGGGCCAACGCACCTGGGTGATGCCGGCCCCTTGGAGAGCGCTCACAACTACGCTCTGGTTTGAGACCACGTCGTACCAGATAGCCATATTCATTCCCAGCAGCTTGTTGGTCACGGCGGGGCCGCTGTTCGTCAGGTCCACGGTAACGGAGGAAGTGGTGGCCGAAGCCACCGTTACCGTCGTGGCTGCAGTAGCCGCTGTCCCGCTCGCGGGAGTAACGGTCAGAATGTAGGTGGTGGTTGCCGTGGGACTCACGTTTACGGCTACGCCGCTGGTGGCCGAAAGATTGCCGGGCGTGATGACGCCTGTGCCGTTCGCGAACACACCGGTCAGAGTCGTGCTGGTTCCTGTCGTAATGGTTGGCGAATTTGCGGTGAAGCGGGTAATGGATGGCGGCGGAGGCGGCGGAGGAGTGGTCGACGACCCCCCGCCGCAGCCGGTCAAAACCAGGCCCAGGCTCAGAGTCATAGCCAGCGGAGCAAGAACGAGAAGACGATTCATGGGATTCCCTGTTTTTAAGTCAGGTAAGATTCTCACACGAGCGCAGCCTCTGCAACGGAGCGCTCCTCGCCTGTGCCCGAAATGTAACCATCAGATCTTTGCGGATCCTGACCGGACTTCACCGACTGAATACGCGGAGTTGATGAATCGCCGTTACACTCATCTAAGGTTTAGATTACGAAGGTCTAAATCGCTGAAGCTTTAAATCACCGAACCCCAGTCCACAGATCGGCGTCTGGATTTAAGGAGCATTTGCAGCCATGAACGAAACCATCACGCGCGAAGCCGCCTGGCAACTCCTAACTGAGTTCACGCAATCCGAAAGCCTGCGCAAGCATGCCTTGGCGGTTGAGGCCTGCATGCGCGCCTGCTCCCGCAAGTTGGGCAGCGGCTCGCCCGAGGACGAGAACCTGTGGGGCGTCGTCGGATTGCTGCACGACTTCGACTACGACCGCTGGCCGAGTTTGGACGACCATCCCTACAAGGGCAACGCCATTCTGAAAGAGCGCGGCTATCCGGAAGAAATCAGCCGCGCCATAATGTCGCACGCCGAATACACTGGCGTGACGCGCGACACGCCCATGGAAAAGGCTCTGTTCGCATGCGACGAACTCGCCGGATTCATCACCGCCGTCGCCCTGATCAAGCCCGGAAAGTCGCTCGCCGAAGTCGACACCAAGTCGGTGCGAAAAAGAATGAAAGACAAAGCCTTCGCCCGTAAGGTGAACCGCGACGACATCGTCAACGGCGCCGCCGCTCTGGGCGTGGATCTGGACGAACACATCGGTTTCTGCATCGAAGCCCTGAAGCCGGTCGCGAAGGAACTCGGGCTGGACGGAAGCGCGGTGAAGCCCGTCTAAAACGCCTGTCGCAGCCGCGGCGCCTCAACCAGCGTCAACCTGTGCTAATATCTGCTGGCATTTCCCCCAGAAGGTTCGCGCCTCTTCCGAGGTGCGGAGAGCCGGTGACCATGGCGACAAACAGCGCAACGCCTCCTCCTGCCAAAGTTCTGTTGGGATGCAGCAAGTGCGGCGCCAGCCTGCCCGACGAAGCGCAGTTCTGTCTGAAATGCGGCAAGCCGGTCAGTTCTCCGCCGAAAAGCGTCGCCGTGGTTGAAGCGCAGTCTGACCGGGAGATCGCGCCGTCGCGACCCAAGCGGCGCGTGTGGGTTTGGATTCTGCTGGCCATCCTGGTCGCTGGCATTTTGTGGACACTCGCCAGCGACAGCCAGAGCGCGCAACAGGTACAGGAGTTTGTCGGGTTCAAGCAGGATCGCATCATCCTCGACTCGGCTTTTTCCGTCGGCCCGCATACCTTTCGCTATTACAAATTCGCGCTGCCGGAAGGCTCGGTGAACGTCACGGTCGTCGGTCACTTCAATTCCGCCGCGGACGTTTCCGGTGTCAGCAATCGTAAGAACACGACGACCGACAAAAGCAAGAACAAGGACGCGAGCATCGACAACATCGACAACAATATTGAGACGTACGTCCTCACCGACGCCGCCTTCACTGTCTGGCAAAACGGATACGCGACCAGTTCACTCTACGAAAGTGGAAAAGTCGCCGAAGCCAGCGTGCAGGCGGACGTTCCCGCAGGCGCGGGAATTTACTATCTCGTCTTCAGCAACAAGTCCGCGCCCAAAACCTCGAAGTCGATTCACGCGACCGTGCTGCTGCGCTATAAAAGCTGGTTGCCCGACTCGCTGCGCCGCTTGAAAGCTCGCTTCTGGGATTGGGTTGGGGCATAGTCAGATTTGCTGCAGCCGCAAAAAAGCTAAACCCCAGAGGATACAGAGGAAAACGGATGTGCACTGCCTCTGTGTTCCCTCTGTGTCCTCCGTGGTAAAGCAGTTCTTCGCTGTTTAGGAATTTCGCGCTACCGCGTGGTCTCTTCGATTTCTGAAATCCAGTCGGGACGCTTCAGCACTTCGCGCGGTTTGGGGCCGTCGGCGGCGCCGACGATGCCGTCCTGCTCCATCAGATCGATGAGGTGCGCGGCGCGGCCGTAGCCGATGCGCAAACGACGCTGCAGCAGGGAAGTCGAGGCCTTGCCGAACTCCACTACAAGTTTCACGGCGTCTCCATACATCGGATCGTCTTCAGGCTCGCCGTCCGCGCTGAGATCCGCGTCATTGGTGCCGATCGCCGGCTCGCGCTCGCCCCTTGGAGCTTCCAGGAACTGCTGCTGATATTCCGCGAGCCCTTGTGCCTTCCAGAATTCGACCACCGCGGCGATTTCCTTTTCCGTGACGAACGGAGCATGCAGCCGATGTACGCGCGCCGAACCCGACGGCAGATAGAGCATGTCGCCTTTGCCGAGCAGCGCTTCGGCTCCGTTGGCGTCGAGAATCGTGCGCGAGTCAACCTTTGTTGCAACGCGGAACGAAACGCGGGCAGGGAAGTTGGCTTTGATCAATCCGGTGATCACATCGACAGAAGGCCGTTGCGTTGCCAGAACCAGATGAATGCCAACCGCGCGCGCCATCTGCGCCAGGCGCGTGATCGACTCTTCCACGTTGCTGGAGTCGAGCATCATCAAATCGGCCAACTCGTCGATGATGATCACGATATAGGGAATCGGTTTCTCGTCGGACTCTTCGGCGAACAAACTTGGCGTGCCGTTCTGATCGAACAGCCGGTTGTACTGGTCGATGTTGCGCACGCCTTTGGCGGCAAGCAACTTCAGCCGGCGCTCCATTTCGCGCACCGCGTTGCGCAGCGCGTTAGCCGCGAGTTTCGGCTCGGTGATGATCGGCGTGTAAAGGTGCGGAACGCCTTCGTAGTTGCCGAGCTCGAGCCGCTTCGGGTCAACCAGAATCAGACGGACTTGATCGGGCGTGGCTTTATACAAAATGGACATGATCATCGCGTTGATGGCGACGCTCTTGCCCGCGCCCGTGGAACCGGCGATCAAAAGATGCGGCATTCCCGCCAGGTCGGCCGTGACGATGCGGCCGTTGATGTCCTTGCCCATGGCGATCGTCATCTTCGATTTCGATCCCATGAACTCCTGCGACTCGATGTTCTCGCGCAGCCAGATGATTTCGCGCTGGCGGTTCGGCACCTGAATGCCGACCGTGCTCTTGCCGGCCATGCGCTCGATCAGAATGCTCTCGGCTTTCAGCGCGAGACAAAGATCGTCGCAGAGATTCGTAATTCGGCTGTACTTGATCCCGGCTTCGGGCTTGAACTCGAATGTCGTAACGACTGGTCCGGGATTGATTTGCGTGATCTGGCCGTGAATCTCGAACTCAGCGTATTTTTCGGTGAGCACCTGCGCCAGCAGTTTGAGTTCGTCAGCATCGACCTGTTGATGCTCGTCGGGACGCTGCAGCAGGCTGCTCGATGGCAGTTTGTATCCGCCGGCCGCGATGCGGGGCATCGTAGTTTTGGCTTTGTTGCCGCTGTCGGCGCGTGCGGTGACTTCAGGATCGGTGGTCGATTCCTCCGCCGCATTCAGGCCCAGAGGTTCGGCCAGAATTCCGCCGATTGCGGACTTCGTCTCAGACTTGGGCGCATCCTCTTCCATCATGCGCTCAATGCCGGTGCGGCGCGGCTCGGAAGCTGAGGAAGTCTGCGCGAGCGGGCGCGACGGGATCAATTGCGTCTTCACGATCGGCTTCGAAATCCGCCGCTGTTCGAGTTCTTTCTGCTGACGTTTCTTGGCGCGCTCTCCTTGCCAGTCTTTGTAGCGATTCCACAGCGCCGTGACGAAAGCGAACCGCGTCGGAGCCCACAGCTGAATTGCCGAGAACGAGAACGCGGTCGAGAGATACAACGCCACCGCGAGCACAGTCCCGCAGACGATGTAAGCGCCCACGAGATTCAGGTAGTGAATCAGCACGTCGCCGACGACGCGGCCGAGCAGGCCTTCGATTGGGATAACGTGCATCCAGCGCAAGTGTCCGGGCAGCAGCGCGAGCATGGCGGGGATGAATATGACCAGCCAGATTCCGCCCAGGCTCTTCGCCAGAGGGGACTGCACCTGCAGGGAGCGGAACCAGCGCATGCCCAACATGGTGGGAAAAATCACCAGCAGGAACGCGCCGACGCCGAAGAACTGCAGCAGCATGTCGGCTGTGAATGCGCCGACCACGCCGATCCAGTTGCGGGCGGCGTGCGAACCGGTCAGCACGGAGGCGCTGTTCCACGAGGGGTCGAGCGGGGAGTACGAAGCGAGCGCGAGGAAGAGGAGGAGCGCGAAGACGCACATCAGGAATCCGATCAGCTCATTGAGCCGCCGGTTCCCCGTGGGCGAAAAAATGCGTGCCAGATAATCCATATAGGCCAGATTTCACACACTGAGGACACGACATTCCTCGGTGCCGCAATCGGCCAGAGCCTTACTATTATGCCAAGAAGCGGGGGATCCGACAATCGAGAAAACGGTCGTAGTATCCAGTTAGCTTCCCATGTGAAAGCCCGGCGAATTCCGCGCTGGAAGCCGGATTTGTTCCCTTTTGCCGCCTTATTGAAGATGCCAGACGTAGGCCAGAGCGATCACAACCACGCCGAGAACGATGCGGTAGACGATGAAGATCTTCAGGCTGTTCGACGAGAGATAGCGGACGAGCCACGTAATCGCGGCGTAGCCGACGATTGCCGAAACCAGAATGCCGACCAGAACCGGCATATGCATTCCCGCGGGCAGACCTTCTTTGTGGAGCTCGTGAGCTTTGACCAGCGCTGCGCCGGCGATGATCGGCGTTGAAAGCAGAAAGCTGAAGCGCACCGCGGCTTCGCGCGTCAGGTTGCGGAACAGGCCCGCGGTGATGGTTGAGCCAGAGCGGGAGACGCCGGGAATCAGGGCTGCGGCTTGCGCGATGCCGATGAGCAGTGCGTCCGCGAGAGAAATGCGAGTCAGCGGCTTTTCCATGCGGCTGACTTTTTCGCCGAGCCACATCAGAAGCGCGACCAGGATCAGCGCGGCGGCGATCAGCACAATGTGCTCGCGGAAATAGTCCTCGGCGGAATGCTCGAGCAATTTGCCCGCAATCGCTCCGGGAATAGTCGCCGCGGCTAGAAACCACAGGAGCATGCGTTCTTCTTTCTGCTCGTCGGCGGTGAGGTTCACGTCGGAATCTCCGGCCTCGGAGAAGCGCACGACTTTTCCTCCCAGCGCGGCGCGGAAGATCTGAAACCAGGTGCGGCGGAAATAAAAGAGAACTGAGAGCAGAGTTCCGAAGTGAAGGGCTACGTCGAAGGAGAGTTCGTGAGCGGGCGAAAGTTCGTTCCATCCCAGCAAGCGCCGCACGATGATCAGATGGGCGGAGCTGGAGATGGGGATGAACTCAGCGAAACCCTGGACGATGGCGAGAACGACAGCTTGATAGATTGGCAAGGTGGTCCGCGTTTCTGAAAGGTTGGTATCGCCTGATGAATGTAAAACATCAGCGGTGCGGCGCGCAAATGAACTGGTGCTGCGAGCGAGATTCCATCGGTTGTCGTCCTGAGCGAAGTTGCCGTTCGCGAAGCGAGCGGCAACGCAGTCGAAGGATCCCTATGATGCAGGCTTCATTCCCGCGATTGTTGGGCGCTCTCGATCCGAGCGCGTTTTAGGGAAGTCCTGGCGCAATCCTGGGTTTGCGCACTGGTGAAAGGGATCCTTCGACTGCGTGACTGCTTCGCCTTGCGAAGCAGTCACTTCGCTCAGGATGACAAAACGATTTAAGGATGGGCAGACGGAGAAAACGTCTCAGTCGGTGGCGTTGCCAAATGTGGGGACATTCTGCTGGATGTAGAAGACCAGCATTTGGGCGCGGGAGGACCAGTCGCTTTGGGGATATTGGCTGATAATTCTTTGTGCCAATTCCAGCGAACGGGTTTTTGATTCCTCGGATTTCTTCTGGTTGGCTTCGGTCTTATAGATCTCGATCAGGTTGGAGCGGCGCCAGGCGGCGTCGTACAGGGCCTCGGGTGCGGACGGGGACTGTTCGTGCTCCTTCGCATACTTCTCGTACATCTCGGCTTCCTTGTCCGGGCATTTGGACGCGCCCTGCCAGTCGCCGCAGAGTTTATTTTCGAGGAGATGGAAGGCGGCGATATCGGCCCACTTGGTGCCGGGGAATTTCTTTATTACCAGCTTCATCCACTGTTCATCGATTTGGCCGCGCATGTAGGAGTCGCGCTCGCGGGCTGAGGGACGCGTCAGCACATCGGACCGGTCGACCTGCCAGCGAATATCAGCGGCGCGGTAAAGTCCCTCGGCTGCGAGCGGCGAGGTCGGAAATAAATCGTAGACGCGGAAATAGAGACGCATGGCGTCCTGGGCGGCGTCGCGGCGTCCGCGGCGGCGGCTGGCCTGATCTTCGGAGTCGGCGGCTTCGCCAAAAATAATTTTATCGCCGTTGGGCGTGGACAGGTTGACGAGAGCTTTGCTGGAAACCCATCCGGTGATGGTCTTGCCTTCGGATTCGGGATCGTCCTCGTCGGCGTCTTTCTTCGGCTCGCGAATAATGGCTTCGACGTGCGTCCAGTCGCGGCTGGTTTCGATGATGACGAGTTCATGTCCGCGGCCAGCCTCGCCGAGTTTGGCGGAGTCGGTGCTGGGGGCGACGCGGATGGTTTCTTCGTGGACGAGAGTGCCGCGCTGCGCCTGCGCGGAGGCAAACGACGCCAGCGCAAGTATCGTGGCTGCGAAAAAAGCGAGTCGGAATCTCATATCCATAGATTATTGGCTGCGGCGGCGTTGGATGCAACGTCTCACTTGCCGCGGATTTCTGCCAGCATCTGGGGCTCGATGTTGCCGCCGGAGATGATGGCTACGTTCAACTTTGTTTTCGGCAGTTGATCGGCGCGGAAGAGGAAACCGGCGGTGGCGACTGCGCCGCTGGGTTCGGCTACTGTTTCGGGATTCGACGCCAGGAGTTTCATGGCCTCGCGGATTTCGTCTTCGGTAACGGTGACGATTCCATCGACGAAACATTGCATGTGATCGAAGTTGATGGGGCCGACGCTTTGGGTGCGTAGTCCGTCGGCGAGGGTGCGCGTGACCTGGTCGGCGGCGAAGGTCACGATTTTTCCCGCGCGGAGGCTGGCTTGCGCATCGGCGGCCAGTTCGGGTTCTACGCCGAAGACGTTTACTTTCGGGTTGGTAAGTTTGATGGCGGCGGCGACGCCGCTGATGAGGCCTCCGCCGCCGACGGGAGCGAGCACGGTTTCGACGTCGGGCATATCTTCGAGAATCTCGAGTCCCATGGTGCCTTGGCCGGCGATGATGTATTCGTCGTTATACGGAGGCACGATGATGTAGCCATGCTCGGCGGCCAGTTCTTCGGCCTTGAGCTGGCGTTCGGTGCTGCCGGGGCCTACCAGTACGATGTCGGCTCCGAGGGCGGCAGTTGCCTCGCGCTTGATGGCGGGTGCGTTATTGGGCATGACGATGACCGCTTTCACGCCGAGCGCGCGGGCGGCGTAGGCGACGCCTTGAGCGTGATTTCCGCTGGAGTAGGTGATGACGCCGCGTTTTTTCTCGTCGTCTGATAGGGAAGCGATTTTGTTGTACGCTCCGCGCAGTTTGAAGGCGCCGATGGGTTGCTGGTTTTCGGGCTTGAGGAAAAGGCAGCGGGACGGATCGGCGTGATGGAATTCGATCAGGGGCGTGCGGACAGTAATGCCGCGGAGGCGTGAATGGGCTTCTTGGATGTCTGTAAGAGTGACCATGCCTAAGTTGAAGTGTACTGGTTTGTCAGTGGGATCATCGCGACATTCGGGTCTTCAGCAGTCGCTTCACGTTCCGTTTGCCATGCAGGACGGCAACGATCTCAACCAGCTTCGTTTGACGGTACACGATCATGTATTGATATACGCTGAAGAAGAAGACGTTCAAGCTGGTTAGATCGGACCGCCTGTGACCTTTGCCAGGAGCATCGGCCAAGCCCTCGAAGGCGTCCACCAATTCACCCTGAATCCGGTTGGCAACGGCCAGTCCGGCCTCGCCGAGCAGGTAACGCCAAATCTGTTTGAGGTCGGCTTCGGCGTCAGGAGCGACGACATAGGACTTCACGACTTGGATCGATCCCCAAGCCAAGCTGCCTTGTCGGCTTCAAGGCGACCGCGTAGTTCGTCCCCAGATATGCCTTCACCTCGGTCGAGTTGGGCCAGACCGCGCTCGATCCTAGCGTTTATGGCTTCTTTGTTCTCTTGGAGCCAGGCTTCACGCTCGCCTTGTATTTCCAGGGCGTCGAAGAGCACATCTTCGACGCTCTCGAACGCGCCGCTGTGCAGACGCTGCTGAATGAGCGCTTCAATTTCGGGACGGTTGATTTGGATGGTCATGGCTTACCTTGAGCATGAACTAATATCTTCTTCCTCTGCTGTGGAGCGTTTACCGCATGCTGAGACATAAGAATTGTTCCGTAGGCAATAGGAATTACGATCGCCAATCCCGAATTGTACCCTAACGACGAATCCTTCCACTGATCGTTAGTCGGGTCCTGTTCTTTGACCGACGTCGGCCTAAACGCCGAGCACACTCCAATCACCTCGCCCGTCAACGAGTTATAGACTGGCCCTCCGCTATTTCCTGGATTGACTCTCATGTCTGCTTCGTACAGATCGAACGTCACTCGTGCCTGCAACTGATCTGTAGCCGAATTGAAATAAGTCGGCAAGTCGCGATCCCGCGAACTGTGGATTGATGCAACAATCCCAGCATTTGTATCGAATACTGGCTGATTGCTGTCACGAAGGACTGGATATCCAGAAATAGCTATGGCTTCACCTTCGCGCGGCTTGCGTGCTCCCAGCATTGCTATCCCAAGGCGTTCTAAAGCGAGTTTCTTTCCATTCAAGGTGTACCCGGAATCGATAATATTCTTAAACGGATTCCGTGAAATCTTTAGGAGAGCCACGTCGTGAATGTGATCGGACTCGATGATTTCTGCTTGTACATAGGTGAAATTCCTTCTTGTATGTGTTTGATCAGTCGTAACGTGCACGACGGGGATACCCACCAAGGAGCGTTGCGCGGTAAGCGGTTGGGGAGAGTTAGATCCCTGGATAACAGCGTTTGCAGGGCAGTCTACGACGTGAGCTGCCGTCAATGCAAAACCATCTCGATTCACTAGAAACCCAGTTCCGCTACTGGACATCACAGCATTCCCGAATGTGCATTCTTGCTTTATCTGAATAATCGCAGGTCGCAACTTGTCGATGGTGTCGGGAAGGCGTTGGCCAAGTACGTAGCGCGAAGTCAACAATATGAAAAAGATAGAAAGAAACTTCGCGCCAGATTGGCTGACTTCGGATCTCACAACGCGTTCCATCCTGTCGGAAGATTAATGCTGCGCACGATAGACTACTACTGAGAACGTCCTGTGAGCATAACCTTGCGACATTCCTTCTTCGATAATTTCTAAACGCTTTTTATATGAGGCGACCCAGATTGGGAAGAACTCGTGCATAGGGGCGGATGTATCTCCGATGGTCAAATCTCCAGTATTACCGGCATGATCAGCGGGCGTTTCTGGGTTTGTTTGGAGATGTAGCGCTTCAGGTCGGCGCGAATTTTTTCTTTGATTACGCCGTAGTCGCCTTTTTCTTCGTCGCTGGAGTGGGCCAGCGTGTCTTCGACGATGCGCTTGGCGCCTTCCATCAGGCCGTCGTCGCCGGGGTTGAAGCCGCGGGTGACGATTTCGGGAGCGGCTTCCACGTGGCCTGACAATTTATTAATGGCGATGATGGGCAGGACGATGCCGTCTTCGCTGAGGTGCAGACGGTCCTTAACAATTAAATCTTCAACCACATCCGTTCGTGAACCTGAGTCGATGCAGACGCGGCCGACTTTGATGCGGGCGGTTTTGCGGGCGCCGAGTTCGTCGAATTCGAGAACGTCGCCGCTTTCGATCAGCATGACCTTGCCGACCGAGCCGTGCATGGCTCCGGCCATTTCGGCGTGCAGCTTGAGTTGACGGTATTCGCCGTGGATGGGGATGAAGAACTTTGGTTTGACCAGGTTGATGATGAGCTTGAGTTCGTCCTGGCTGGCGTGGCCGCTGACGTGGATGGGCGGCGAGGTGCCATCTTCGTAGATGACGTGGGCTTCGCGGCGGAAGAGATGGTCGATCATCCGGTAGATAGTTTTTTCGTTGCCGGGGATGATGCGGCTGGAGAGGACGACGGTGTCTCCCTTTTCAATTTTCGCGTGCTTGTGGTTGTCGACGGCGGCGCGCGACAGGGCGGACATGGGCTCGCCCTGAGTTCCGCTGATGAGCACGCAAAGTTTTTCGGGCGGGAAATTCTTCATCTCGCCGGGATTGATGACCAGGCTGTCGGGGACTTCGATGTAGCCGAGGTCTTCGGCGATCTCGGCGGAATTATTCATAGAGCGGCCGAGGAACGCCACTTTGCGGCCGTGCTCGTGCGCCAGTTGCACGGCGAGATTGATGCGGTGAATGGACGACGAGAAGCAAGAAATGAAAAGGCGCTTCTTGGTGTGGGCGAAAACCTCGTCGAACTTTCTTCTGACGGCGCGCTCGCTGGGCGTGTAGCCTTTGCGCTCGACGTTGGTGGAATCCTGGAAGAGAGCGAGGACGCCGTTTTTTCCGTACTCGGCAAAGGTGTGCAGATCGAAAAGTTTGTTGTCGGTGGGCGTGGGGTCGACTTTGAAATCGCCAGTGTGGATGATGACGCCGAGCGGCGTGTGGATGGCGAGGGCCACGCAATCAACCAGGCTGTGGGTTACGTGGATGGGGTGGACGGTGAAGACTCCGGCCTTGAAGCGTTCGTTGGGGCGCATTTCGCGCAGGTCGGCGTCGTCGAGCAGTCCGTGCTCGTCGAGTTTGTCTTCGACGTAGGCGAGCGTGAACTCTGTGCCCCAGACGGGGACATTGAGTTCCGAGAGCACCCAGGGCAGGGCGCCGATGTGGTCTTCGTGGCCGTGGGTGAGGATGATGCCGCGTACGCGCTGGCGGTTTTCGATGAGATAGGAAATGTCGGGGACGACGATGTCGACGCCCAGGAGTTCGGCCTCGGGGAACATCAGTCCGGCGTCGATGACGATGATGTCATCGCCGAAGCGGACGGCCATGCAGTTCATACCGAACTCGCCGAGGCCTCCGAGGGGGATAATCTGCAGTTTTCCGGTGGGCATTGAGTAAAGATGATGCTAGCACACGTGTGTCGGGTAGCGTACGGAGCGGAGACGGGAAGAATCTTTGGGGCGAGCGAACGCGAGAGCCTTTGACCGCAGAGATCGCAGAGAAGAGCCGCAGAGGACGCAGAGAAAAAGACAGCCATTATTTTCCTCTGAGAACTGAGAATGGATTCTACCCGATGGATTTCTCGACCGGCGTGCGGTAAGGTTGAGGCAATGGCAGAGCAGGGCAAATCGTGGCTGCGGCGGCGTGTGGAGGGCGCGCTGGTGGGAGGGTTCACGCGCGCTTACGAGACGGTGCGCGTGGATCCGGCGAAGTTTTTGCTGCAGCTGCGGGCGGCTTATCGGGTGCCGATCAGCGGATATCACGGGGTCTACTCGCTGGACATCGGGGAAATCGATGCGGTTGCTGATTCGATTATTCGCAGCGGAATGAAGGTCGCAGCGGTTGAGGGAGCGGGATTCGGGCTGGGCGGGCTGATCACCATCGTGCCGGATCTGGGGATTTTGTCGGCGATCACGATGCGGACGATTCAGAAGTTGAGCCTGCTGTACGGATTTGAGTTCAACACCGATGACGAGATTGCCGAGTTGTGGATTGCTGCGGCCAGCGCGGCGGGCGTTGACATCAGCCGCGAGCTGCTGGAGAAGGAAGTGGTCAACAAATTCGTGCCGCGCGTGATCCAGAGAATTGCGGCGAAGGCAGGGGCGGAAGTGGTGGAGAAGTGGGCGGGGCGGGTGATTCCGCTGGCCAGCGCGGCCATCGGCGCCGGACTGAATTACTGGTTCGTGCGAGCCTGGGGAGAACGAGCGAAGGCGCATTTCCGGGAACGGCACTTAGGGGTGCGGCAGCGAGCAGGACAAAATTCG
>Ga0210400_10001719_pt1 | contig 21400 bp, 18 predicted proteins | sample IncBWH26MmetaG_FD_155456 | JGI IMG/M metagenome (GOLD analysis project Ga0210400, IMG submission 155456) | Forest soil microbial communities from Barre Woods Harvard Forest LTER site, Petersham, Massachusetts, United States - Inc-BW-H-26-M | ecosystem: Environmental > Terrestrial > Soil >...
GGCAGCGTTTGCGGCGGCGGAAGACGTGGTGATATTTTCGGACGTATGGCAGTTTCTGTGGAGATGCATCACACGGGCTGCGTGCCTGTGGTGCGGTCGGAGATTGGGGTCATCATTGAACACGCGTTGGCGGATCGGACTGGGAATTGGCGGGTTTCGATCATCGGGTCGCAGGCGAATGACCGATGGGAGATGAAGATTACGGGCCCGAGTGCGTTCGAGCGCTCTTATTCGCTGGAAGGCTCCGCCGGCGAGCATGAGCCGCAGGTCATCGGGAAGCTTGTGGCAAGGATGGTGCCGGGAAGGAACCCTTGAGCGAAAATTCCGGCCATTGCTTGTGGCTGTATTGGTGTCCGGGCCTGACGCTGGAGCGTTGGCAGGAGGAGTGCCGGTTGGTCGAGGAGCGCTTCTCGCTCTTTCGGCCCTTCGCGGAGGCGCCGTTTTTTGGGTTTCGCCGGATCGTCTCGAGATCAGCCTCTATATATAACATCACGGTTGCGGCGGAGATGGATATGTATCCGAAGTATGTGCCTTGGGTTTTTGTCACCCCGACCATTCTTGGTGCGCGCGAGGATGGAAAGTTCGCGATCGAAGAGATGGATGGGTCGGACTGAGTTCTGGCCCCAACGATTAACAGCGAGCCCAGGTTGGAAAGCGCAAACCTTCAACGAGAGCGAAATGGCGCTCTTTTCCGAGCCCACGCCGTAGTGTGCTCCGAAAGAGCTTGACACCGCAGACATGGTTAGAGATGGGGATTTTGTCTACAACTACGTTAAGGCCAGATGTTCGCCAGTCGTCTTGGGCCGGCCGTTGAGCTTTGCATGGATTCGCGGGCGGCGGCGGGTAATTGCTACCCCCAATTTAGCTGGCTCGCGCTGAACGCCCCCTTTGCAGAAGCAAATTGCTCCGCCCCGATCATTGTCAAATTACTGCTTTCGCGGTTGCACCCTATCGTCGCGCGCTCGCAACTTTGATGCCGTGGGAGCTACCGGCATAGCTTGCAATGCCTTTGTACAGCGCTTCGGCGACCTGTTCGCGGTAGCCATCGCTGCGCAACTTCTGCTCGTCGGTGGGACTGCTGACGAACGAGACTTCCGCCAGAATCCCTGGCATCGCGCTTTCCGTCAGCACCACGAAGCTGGCTTCCCTGATGCCGCGGTCGCGCAGACCCGGATCCTGCGCCGACAGTGTCCCGTACAGGGAGCGCTGCACACTCTCCGCCAGCCTTCGCGACTGCTCAAACCGTTCTTGCAAGTCGGCAGACGAAAGGGGTGCTGTCGCCGCATTGCTGACGCCGCCTGCGCCTGGCCGCATATCCACATCTTTCGAAGCCGGCATAATAAAGAGGTGTGAGTAGTACGTTTCCACTCCGCGCGCGGAAGAAAGATCGCTGTAGTTGGCGTGCACCGAAACGAATAGATCGGCTTGCGCCTGGTTGGCGATGCTGGCGCGCTCGTCCAGAGAAATATAGCTGTCATCCGGCCGCGTGTAGATTACGTCCATTCCCAATCGATCTTCGAGCAACTTGCCCAGCCGCTGACCAATCTCGAGCACCAGATCTTTTTCGAGCAAGCCGTCGCGCCCCACCGTGCCTCGGTCCCGACCACCGTGGCCCGCATCGACCACGATGCGCATCTTGGACACTCGCCGCTGCAGTTGCAAATCCTCCTGCGGCGAAGGCTGGATTGGCGCTACCACGATTGGCGGAACCACGATTGGTCGTCTGTTTATCTCCGCGATCGCACTCGGAAACCGATTCACCGCACCCTTGGGGCTCGCCCCGGCCTTGCGCACTTCGACCACTAGCCGGTAGGGATTCGGCTCCAGGCTCACCGAGAAATCTGTTCTGGCCTTTGTCTCCAGCACAAGGCGCGTTATGCCGGTCACGGGCTGAGCCACGCGGATGCGTTTGACAAGTGCATCGCCCACCTCGATTGATTTCCACCCAAGGTTGGAAGCCAGTTGCGTGTCCTGCAGATCGAAGTAGATGCGATCAGGATTGGCCAGGCGGTGCGCTTCGTACTGCACCTGATCTTCAAGATTGAGAACTACCGTACTCGAATCCGCCGACGACCAATGCTGGATTCCGGTGACCATGGGAAACTTCGACAATTCCCGCGGCTTGGCAGGTAAATTGGCCGCTTGGCTTCCATTGGAAGTCGCGCCGGGATTAATGTTGGCGGGACTCGCTGCCGTCCCGGCGGATGGAGCAGCCGGCGCGTTCTGCGCCGCGGAGCCCACGGGTTTCGGCGTCATCTCTTCGGTCCGCACCATCTTGTTGGCCAACTGCGACGGCTTCAGCTTCCGCCAGACTCCTCCCGCTAATGCTGAGGCAATGACAATAGACACAAGCAGAACCAGCATGCCCGTCCGGCGGCTCACGCGATCCCGATCCTCGGCTGGCATCTCGGATTCAGCGACGGGTACGGCTTCTGGCTCGCTTGGAGCCGCTTCTAACTTCGTTGCCGCGACCCGCGCGGACTCTGCCAAGCGGTACTCATCCTCCGGCGTGAGCGCGCCCAGCGCCAATTCGGCCAGCAGGCTCAGTTTGCGTACATCACTGTCGTTGAATCCGAACGGCTGCGCTGAAAACGCCTGCAGCACCCCAATCCCGCGCCTCCGCCCGCACAGCGGCACCGCAACCATTGAGCGTGCCCCTAAGTGCCGACACGTTTGCAGGTTTACCCGCGCGTCCGTTTCGGTGTCGTCGCAGATCACGATCCGAGCGGTGAGGAAGCAGGCACCGGAGAAGGCCGAATCGCGGTCGATGCGCGCGCCCAAGTCGGGCCGGACCGTGCCCACAGCCGCCCGTAGAACAATCTCGTTGTTTTCCGCCAGCGCAATCGCCAGGCCGTCCGCGCCGGTGATCGCTACCGCTCTGTCTGCGACGAGTTGAAGTACCTCACCAAGAGTGAATTGCTCTCTTTTTTCAAGCTCCGTCTCTGGAACAGCCCCATCGTCCCCGGTCCGGCGAGTTTCCATGGTTTTCCTCCGGCGCACCTGCTCGTGCAGAGCCGAGAAAGCCAGTAACGCCTGCAACGTGTTGCGCTGCGATGGTTCTTGCTGGGAATCCGCAGGGGCGGTTTGCCACGGCGGGCAGAGAGGTACTACAACCCCGGTAGACGGAATCTTCCCTTCATGGCTCGGGTTGGTCGCTGTCGCCATTCCAAGCCCAAGTACACAATTCAAACGGTACAGTATGTACACCGAGCAAAATGATAGTCAATTAGTCACTTAGCCTAGTCCATCTGGCGATTTGCACCCCGTCTGGTCTTGATGCTCAAAATCCCTCTGATCATAGTGGTGCAGCATCGCGCGCTGAATGTGCGCTGGAAGAGGCTTCCGAGCCCTGTGGTGTTATAACCTAACTCCGATGGAATGCCGACAGGGTTCCGGCCCGAGTCAAGGACTACTCGGAATGTTTGGTCCGCCGTTTCGTTGCAAGCAAAAAGTGAGCGTGACAGGTTGGTCTGCGCAAATGTATACGGCCTTTTGTTAGAGGTAATCAACTCCTGGCCAAGTAGCGAGATTCGGCATAGCTAAATTTGGGCCTCAGTTGACGTTAACAGGCAATCTTCGCCACGACGGGGCGGGGACGCAACTCGGTTCCGCACGAGGACGATCGCTGGCGGAGCGGACCACGTTTCTCACCGAATGGAAGGTCTGATTACTGGATAATTCTCCCTAAACGTTAGTGGAATGTCGAGGTCCCACTAGTCGCCAGTGCCGCAGGAACAAGTGCCTTTGCCGCTTCCGGCCTGCTTAACAAAGTTACACTCATTCACCAGGTTCGTCGCTTCCCCGTCGCTCAGCGGGACCATTTCAAACCTTGTTTCCGTGACTTGGAAGGTGCTGTCTGAGAGAGCTTGAACATTGCTCCCCCATCCAAGTATGACTCCAGTCGGGGTTAAGGAGCCGGGATCACATTGTGGATTCTGCCCGATATCGGATGGCACGACCTTGACGACTCCCGTTTGAGGTTTTGTTCCTGTCAGAGGATTTGCGGTGAGATCCAGGAGCAAGGACATGCTCCGCAACCCGCTGTCCGTTACCATACACCCACAACACTCGTTCAGTGCCTGATTCTGGTCGAACACGTAAACCATCGCGCACAGGCCTCCGGGCGCGAAGCCCGGATTGGTAAGCCGAACGGTGCCGTCAGCACCCGATTGTTGAGCCGTGGCAAGATCAAAATAGTTCGCGGCAATGAGTGGCATTACAGAAAGATCGGCTGACCCGGTGATCCCACTGCCCTCTGCGAGGATCGTCGTCGAGCCAACCTGCTCAGCAATTGCGAGTCCGCCGCTGCTCACGCCAGCGATAGCTGGCTGCGTCGAACTCCACGCAACGATTCCGGTGAGGTCCTGTGTTGTCCCGTCGCTCAGCGTTGCAATCGCTTGGAGCTGACGGCTACTCCCCAAGCCCATGGATAATGTTGCCGGGATGATATTGATGGCGATTACTGCAGCGGGAGTCACCGTCAGGCTCGCGGATCCGGTCAGGGATCCGGCGGTCGCGCTGATCGTGGTCGTTCCAACCGCATTGGCAATAGCCGTACCTGCCGGGTTCACGTTGGCTATTCCTGACCCGGATGAGCTCCATATCGCGGATTGGGTCAGATTTTGAGTAGTTCCATCGGTGAAATTCCCGGTCGCGGTAAGCTGCTCAGATTCACCTATAGCCAAAGAAGACTGGTTCGGACTCACCGTGACACCGACCAATGCGGGTGGTCCGACCGTGACCGAGGTGCTGCCTGTTACCCCCTGATAGGCTGCAGATACTTGCGCGACGCCTTCGCCGACGCCCGTCACGTCGCCCTGAGTGTTGATTGTGGCAATGGCTGACTGGCTCGTCTGCCACGCTACCAAATTATTCAAAGCTTGCTTGGTCCCATCATCAAAAATCCCCGTAGCGCTGAGCTGCTGATGTGTACCTTTCGCAATGAGCGAGTTAGCGGGAGCGATTATGATCTGTGTGAGCGTTGGATTTCCGCCCCCTCCTAGTGATTTGCTGCTTCCGCCGCAGTTCAAGAGCAATCCCAACCATACGAGCACACTAAGAACACTAATCGGGCGCGCGGCTGAACCAAATCTCATGGTGACACCTCCTGGCAACTCGGGGGAGAGAGCAGGGCACGAACTAACCGGTTGGAACTATATCGACAGGATTATTCCGCGCAATTCCCAAGTGGTACTAACCCGTTGGGAGTAGCGTATCGGCGTAGATCGAACGACGAAGTCAAAAAGCGCGATTGTTTTCCGACATTGTTGTCGCGCAGTTAGACGACGAATTGAAGGCCACTGATGTAGCTCGGAGATTTGCGTCCGCGGCTGGCAGTCCATCGCACCTGCAAGAGCGTGGGAATCGAAACCGGAACATCGGATATCGGGAGTTCACAGCACAGGAACATGGCCGCCTGAAGTGGACAAGAACTAAGCATGCAAGCGCCGCCATTGCTCAGATTGTGAATGCGACCGTGAAATTCCTTTGGCGGAGTGCCCGTCTTCTGACCCGATAGCAAACTCCGTGCATGCACTTCAAGCGCCTGCGGGAAACGCGCATATTGGCGTCGCTCTCGATCTGAAGAATGCATTACGGTATCGCATAATGCCCGAAGACGCTAATCCCGTATATTCCTCAATCGAACTAATTCGCGGTTCACGCCGAATGCGCGCACTTAATCGTTTGGTGTGGATCCAGCAATTTTCCCAGCAATGCCAGAACGTGTTGAAACCTTCATTTTGACCATTACCAATCGAAGGAAGGCCTTCACGGTGTTAGGACTGATCTTCATGCGGGTTGCGATCTCTTTACTGGTGAGACCTTGTAAGAGAAACTCAATTGTTTCACATTCTCGCTGAGTCAGATCAAACTGTTCCGAGATTTCTTTGAGCACAGAACTGCATGCCGCATCCCGCTCCAGCAGCACAGCGAAAGCGGGCTGCACGGAGTAGCGTCCGTCGCAGTCGACTCGAAAACTCTTGCAGATGTAGCGTCGTTTACCCGACGTGAATTCTTTGACGAAGGTCCGTCCCTCGTGATTCCGATGGTCGACGAGGGCGGTGCGTACCCGATCCGCAACGAATACTTTCGGTTGCTTGATCCGGTCCGCCTGGCTGGGGAAGCAGAGAATTTGAAGGGCGGGTTCATTCGCTGCGAGCAGATTGAATCCAGTGTCCAACAGTAAAAAGCCGTTGGCGCTAGGAGCCATTGACACGGCACCCTCCTAATATGTTGACACGGGTTGTCCCCGTCACGCCCCCGAACTCCAACGTGGAGTTCTAAGCGATGGGCATAACCGGATGTGTCCCCGTCGACATCGCGATCAAGTAGAGTCTTAACTTGAGTTCCGGCTTTGGGGGGAGTGTGGCGCGCGAAAGCCAGAGCTATGCTTAGGGGCCCGAAATCAGATGAGGCAGTATCTTGCACAATACGCGCCTTGTCAAGAGGTAGCGGCTCATCTACCTGGGTCACTGCATTTGTTCTAGCCCAAACGAATTAAATCGGTATCGTCTTAAACGGATTGGCTAGTCCAATCGTGGAGTTGCTGCCAAGCGGTTTCCGTAGTTTACTGTCCGTGCTCAAGCATTGCCACTAACAGCCGGGTTTCCAGGGATAGAACATGCAGCGGAAGGATCACGCGCGGTACCCGAGTGACCGACATTGGTTCTCCGCAGGCAGTCGTATTCTTGTTGCGGCTTTGCTCAGCGCTTTTCTTCTTCCGTCTCCTGGCTATGCAAGAAATCCAAAGCGTGTTGCTCGCACGTCGTCCGTTCGCAAACAATTACCAGAGTGTGCCCCAATTGAAAGCACTCTCGAGAAAGACGTCTCCAATGGCAGTGCTGTGTCAAGCAATGCGACTACAGAAGTAACCGATGAATCGCGGATCCAGGACTCCCCAGCCAGCGATTCCACGAAGCTCGAATCCCCTGGGAAGGGTGACGTTCAGTCCAGCGATCCTGAATGCGAACCAGGCCAGACCGGTACTGTCAGTGCTCGGTGCCAAGCGACTAAGTCAAAGAACAGTGCGTTGCAGTGCATACAGGATCCTGCCCCGAAACCGGATCTGGCGCTGGACCGCGAGCCCGCAAAGTAGCGGGAGGTAGAGTATGTGTGGACTTGTTAAGTTTTTCTACAAGCGTGCCGTTGTTGCGATGCTGCTCGTAATCTGTTTATGGTTGCCTTCTCAGGGACAGAATGTTGCCGGCAGCGCAGAATTACCACCGCTGCCGGATGTGGCTGCCACGACCCCAGTTGGAACCGTTGTCTCCACCCAAGATTCGCCCGTGGTCACGTATCGGGATGGCCAACTCACGATTGATGCGGAGAACTCAACACTAGCCGCAGTGCTGGGATTGGTTGCTGAGAAGACCGGGGCTGTGATCGATGTTCCGGCGGGAAGTGGCCTTGATCGCATTGTTGAACACACAGGACCGGGACGAGCAGATGACGTGCTGGCGCGGCTGCTCAACGGTTCTGCGTTCGATTTCATCATCGTGGGTTCGTCGGAGCGCCCGCACGATCCGGCGCAAGTCTTACTGTTCCCCCATACAGTAGACACACCTGCCGGGACGCACGACGCGGTGACACTTGCTTCTTCCGCGTCCGCGGGTGGACAAGAACCAAAGTTGTATGGCGCCGGCTTCCGGGTTGATTCCTCGACCGCTGACTCCACAGAGTCGTCTGAGAGTGTGGCCATGATTGCAAGTCAGCCACCCCAGGTCGCTTCTGGCGATTTTATTCCTGGTGCCGTCCTCGACCAACTTCAAAAAGAGCGCCTCCGTCAGCGGCAGCAAGTACAGCAACAGTCGCAAACCAACCAGCAACAGACCAACTCCAATAACTCTCAATGACACGGAATGCGAGCGTAAGAGTTCCATTTATTGAGGAGAGAAACTGGAGTCGGAGCATTCATGCTAGTGCCTTTGACTTAGTTCAAATAAGCGGTCTGACGGCGTAGTACGAATAGACGATGGTCTGGCTAATACGTTTGGCTTAACATCGGCACGCTAACAGTTATGACTAGTCAACGTGGGTAATTGTAAAACACTTAGCTGAGAATAAAGTGGTCCAGCGCGACCCAGCTGCTCTCCCTCCCCACAGCAAGGCGCGCCACTAAAACAGGAGGGTCTCTCAATGAAGCGTCAAAGCCTTACCATTGCCTTGATTATTCTGGGCATCTGTACGCTGGGTGTTATCAGCGCGTCAGCTCAGGATGTTTTCAAGGTGAATTACTTCGCCAACAACGGCGTCGTAGGTGCTCCAGATGCGACGGTTCGGGTCACAAACCCCGGCACATCTAATGGCAACCTGTGCGCCATGGTGTATGTGTTCGACAACGATCAGCAAATGACTGAGTGCTGCGGTTGCATTACGACCCCGGATGGCCTGCGCACATTTTCGGTCTACAAGAACCTGACTAGCAATCCGCTGACCGGTGCTGTCTCGAACAACGGAGACATCAAGATCGTCTCCGCAGCCGTTAACAACTCGCCGTGTGACGCAACCTCGAATGTGACTCCCACGCCAACTCTGCGTGCGTGGGCGACCCACATTCAGAACAAAGTAGGAGCGGCATACCCGATCACTGAGACGGAGTTCAGCGACGCCACGCTGAGCGCCGGAGAATTGGCCAGCCTCCAAGCTGACTGCTTCTTTGTAAACCGTCTGGGCAGCGGCAGGGGTATTTGCAGCTGCGGCACAGGCGACTAACCGTCATGCTGAACTCAAGTGAACCTTGGCGTTCGGCACAACATGCTGCCAGGCGACGCCGACCAGTCGCCTGGCACACTCAGTCTTGAACGCAATTCCTGGGGAGGATTTGTGAATACCATCGCACGACTTTGGATCCTCACGTTCGTCTGTCTGCCCGCCGTTGGGCAGGTAACGCCCGCAGCCAGCAACCCTTCGCCTTCTTCCGTCGTGGCCGAAGTAGACCGCCGGACACTGACCAGCATCGATCTTGAACAGAGAAAATCTGGCAGTCTTCTGCAAGCCCGCTACCAGTACTACACGAGCCAGCGCAAGGCTCTGGATCAACTGGTGGACGAGGAATTGCTTGCCCTTGCGGCTGAGCGTCAACACCTCACCGCGGAAGAGTTGCTGGAGAAGAAAGTCTACAAAGACATCAAGGATCCTACCGAAGATCAACTCCAGGTCTATTACGAAGGAATGGAAAGCAATGAGCCGTATCCGGCGGTGCGCGATCGCGTTCTGGAACATATCCGGGAATTACGGCGCGACAAGGCACGCGCGGCTTATATCAAAGAGTTGCGTTCACAAGCGAGGTTGCGAATTTTGCTGTCTCCTCCCGTTGCCGGCCTCAATCTAGAGAATGCGTTTGTTAAAGGCTCGAAAGATGCGCCCGTGCAGCTCGTTGAATTTGCCGACTACGAGTGCCCGTATTGCCAGCAGGTCAATCCGCTGATCCAGAAACTACAGGAAGAGTACGGCGACAAATTGTCATTCGCCTACAAAGATTTTCCTCTTCCTATGCATCATCGCTCTCAAAAGGCGGCCGAAGCCGCCCGCTGCGCCGGGGAGCAAGGCAAGTACTGGGAGTATCACGACGTCCTTTATTACAGCCGCATGCTCGACATCAACGACTTGAAGAAGCACGCCCAAGTCCTGAAACTTGACGAAAACCGCTTTGCCAAGTGCCTCGACGAAGGAAAGGAAGCAGAAGCGGTGAAGAAGGACCTGGAGGAAGGCAAGAAGATGGGTCTCCCCGGGACGCCCAGCTTCTTTGTGAATGGCCACTATTTTCACGGATCGGTGGATTACAGCACACTGAAAGAGATGGTCGACCAACAGTTGCCAGCGAGGCCTTCTCCGCAGGCGGTAGCGCAAGCCGCGTCTACGAAGTGAACTTACGCGCCACCGTGCGCAGCGGTCGATGGCTGCGCACGGAAGTGAGGCGGTTATGCTTACGGAAACTCGAGCAAAGTGCGATCGCAGCAGATATGGTTTGCGAAGATGGTCTGTTCTCCAATTCTTCGCTGACATTCGAGGCGGCGCGCGCATCGTGGTCGCAGTCGGCCTGCTGGCCTGTTTTGGATTGGACGGACTCTGGGCGTCAACGCATGCCGTTCCACACAGGTTCGCCGTTCATCCAAATGGAGCAACCGTCGCAGCAAAGCAAACTCAGCGCTTCAGAGTTACTGACGCTCAAGGAAGACCCGTTGCCGTACATTGGAACATCTCGGGACTCGGCTGTTCCGGCTTAGCCTGTGGGACCATTGACGCCCGGGGAGTCTACCGGACGCCGTCTTCACTTCCGCAGCCGCCCGTTGTTGCACTGGAAGGCGTTCTAGTTTCGGACCCCAGTCACTCTGTGTTGACGCAGGTCCGGCTTGAGCAGGCCGTCTCCGTAACTGTGAGTCCCGCTTCTGTCCAAGTCACCACCGGGACTGCACAACAGTTTACGGCCACCGTGGTTGGGAGCGGTAATCAAGTCGTTATTTGGTCGCTCTCGGGAGCGGGCTGCGTAGGGATCAGTTGTGGCAGCATCAGCGGTTCCGGTCTCTATACGGCACCGGCAAAGGCCCCGAGTCCCCCAACAGTGACCGTAAAAGCAACGTCCCTCGCCGATCCTTCGGCTTTCGGGACCGGGATTGCCACTGTGGTATCGCCACCGCCCATTACGGTGACGGTATCACCGACCACTGCAACGGTTTCGCCCGGAGGCAAGCAACAATTTACTGCCACCGTCACCGGCACCAGTGACAAAAGCGTGACTTGGAGTGTGACTGGTACGGGTTGCATAGCCTACAACTGCGGGACGATCACATCCATTGGCTTATACACCGCGCCGTCCACGGTTCCAAACCCTCCGATCGTAACCGTGACTGCCTATTCTCATGCGGATCCATCCAAATCTGCTTCAGCTACCGTCACGCTGTCGGTGCCAATTGTCGTTACGGTATCGCCAGCTAGCGTTCAGCTTGTCGTTGGGCAACAGCAGCAATTCAGCGCAACCGTGACCGGCACGGGCAATACCGCGGTGACATGGTCAGTCTGGGGCGCGGGATGTTCTGGGGCCGCGTGCGGAACCATCACGACCCAGGGACTCTATACCGCGCCCGCGACTGTTCCCGCCCCGCCAACCGTCACCGTGACCGCCACTGCAGCGGCGGACTCATCCAAGACCGGGAGTTCCGCCGTGGCCCTCATCCCATCAGTGTCGGTCAGCGTAACCCCGGCGTCGATCCACGTTGCCCCCGGCGCCCAACAGCAGTTTTCGGCGACCGTCGTGGGAACCGGAAATCAGGTGGTGACATGGGGTTTGTCTGGACCGGGATGTACCGGTATGGCTTGCGGCCAAATCAATGGGAGCGGACGGTATACGGCTCCCAACAACATCCCGAGTCCGAATGTCGTCAATGTCACGGCTGTTTCTGTTGCCTATCCAGCGGCATCGGGTACGCCGTACCCGATGCCGGGCGCAGGCTCGCCGGTAGTGGTCACTGTTTCGCCGTCCTCGGCCACTGTTTTAGTTAGTCACACCCAGCAGTTCAGTGCTCAGGTCACCGGGACCAACAACACGGTGGTTACCTGGAGTGTGAGCGGAATCGGATGTGCGGGCACGTCCTGCGGAACAGTATCGCAGAACGGACTGTACACTGCGCCGTCGACGCAACCCACACCCTCCAGCGTAACGGTGACCGCTACCTCCCAAGCCGATCCCACGCGCTCCGGTTCCGCCACCGTGATGATTGCCCTCAATATTGTTGTTTCAGTTTCGCCAACGACAGTACAACTTACAACCGGACAGCAAGCGCAATTCACGGCTACGGTCACCGGCAGCAACAATACAAATGTGAGCTGGAGCATCAGCGGAGCCGGTTGCTCGGGTAATGCTTGCGGCACCATCAACGCGTCAGGCTTGTACACCGCTCCCGGCCAGGTTCCCAATCCACCGAACATTACGGTTAAGGCCACTGCTCAAGCGGATCCGAGCAAGTATGCTACGGCAACCGTCACCGTGAACGCACCTGTCACCGTGACAGTCACACCTCAAACTGCCCAGGTCGTCGTCAACGCGCAGCAGCAATTCATGGCTACCGTAACGGGAACCAGTAATAAGTCCGTGAACTGGAGTCTTTCCGGCCCAGCATGCCCGTCTTCCTGCGGAACTATAGATACTTCGGGCCTGTACACAGCCCCTGCTGCGGTCCCCGGTTCCGCCGTCAAGGTCACCGCAACCTCGCAGGCGAACAGCAACAGTTCGGGATCAGCCACCGTCCAAGTGATCTCTAGCAATGACAGCAGATTTAAGGGGCAGTACGCCTTTCTCTTCCGCGGCACGGACACGAACGGGCTCTATGAGGCGGCTGGCTCCTTTAGCGCCGACGGTCAAGGCAACATTACCGCAGGCCTGGAAGATATCAGCCGCGTGTCCGGCCCGCTCTCGACCGTTGCCTTTTCCGGTACGTATTCGGTGAAGGGCGACAATCGGGGCACGCTGGTGGTCACCAGTTCTCAGGGCACGTACTCATACGCCTTCGCATTGAATTCAAGCGGCAAGGTCGCACGGATGATCGAAATCGACAACACCGGCATTCGCGGTGCGGGAGTGATTAAGCGGCAAGATCCGAGTGCTTTTTCGAACGCCGCGCTTACGGGTGGTTACACGCTGAACCTTACCGGGAACGATTTCGCAGGGGGCCGCATCGGGATTCTGGCTTCTATTTTCCCGAGCGGCAGTGGAGTCATCGCGGGGAGTTCGATGGACGTGAACGACGCGGGCAGTATGCTGCCGACTTTCGTTAATTTCCAGGGAGCCTACAACGTCACATCCAACGGACGCGGGACTCTAAGCGTGAACGTCCTTAACTTCGGGAACGGTAAATTCAACTTCGCGATCTACGTCGTTTCGGCGAGCGAGTTCTTCCTGGTTTCGGCCGACGTCCTGAACAGCGGAAATCCTCTGTTCAGCGGCTCCGCGCTGCAGCAGTCGGGTGCGCCCTACAGCAACGGCTCTTTTAGCGGGCATTCCGTTTTCCAGCAGACCGGGGTGAGCGGCGGCGCCCCAGATGTCTCCGTGGGCTTGTTGACTTACGACGGACACGGGACCGTCACGGTCCAGGTCGACGAAAACGCCGGCGGCACAGTGCAGATCGGAACCACTCTTACTGGGGCCTACGCCGTCTCTTTGAATGGCCGCACAATTCTCAATCTGGTGAATTCGCAAACCCACCAGGCGAGCACTGCGACCATGTATGCCATCTCTCAAAACACAGCGTTCATCATGGACAGTTCTACGTCTGTACGTTCTGGATACCTCGAATCCCAGGTTGTGGGGCCACCCTATGGTGACGCGGACCTTGTGGGGAACTACACGTTTGCGTCGTCGACTCCGTCGGGGGCGAACTTTCTCCTCACGTCGGGAGTCGCCAATTTCGATGGCAACGGGAACGTGCAGGGCAACGAGGATGAGGATTTCGTTTCCGGTCCCGACTTGAATCAGTTGATGAATGGAACGTACGCGGTATCACCGGTTTCAAAGAACGGGCGAGGCGTTATTCTGCTCACGTTACCGCAACCGGAGACGATCGCGATCTGGCTGGCGACCTATACCCGAGCCTACGGGATTCCGGTGGATGCCAGCGATGTGGATCCAACGGTGATGATTTTCGAGCAGTAATTCATGGCGGCTATACCGCTCCGGCCTGCCGGAACGCAGATCGTCCAGGGGAGGATGTATGAAGAGAAGAAGAGCGTCATTAATCGCGTGCGGCTTAGTCTTACTGGCCTCGGCGGGTGCCCAGGAAGATATAAGTAATTGGATGAACAAGGCAAAAGCCGGTGACCCTTCGGCCCAGGTCAAAGTGGGCCAGATGTACATTTTCGGCCAGGGCGTCGGCCGGGATTCGTCCGAAGCCGCAAAATGGTTCCGGAAGGCGGCGGATCAGAACTACGCCGACGCGCAATACCGTCTGGGTGTGCTGTATGAAGTCGGTCGTGGAGTGCCTTTGGATCCAACAACGGCCCTTCGTTTGTACAAGCTTGCTGCTCGCCAAGGCCACGTTGATGCCCAATATGATCTGGGCGTAGTTTATGAACAAGGCCGAGGTGTCGCGAAGGACGAGATCACAGCTGGCAAGTGGTATCTACAAGCGGCGCAGCACGGTAAGAAAGAAGCCGAATATAAAATGGCCGAACTGTACGAACAGGGTCGAGGAGTCCCGCAGAATTATGCAGAAGCCTTTAAGTGGTATTCCGCAGCGGCAGCGCATGACGATTCCGAAGCTAAATTCAAGTTGGGACACTTGTATGAGCTAGGCCTTGGAGTGCCACAAAGCAACGCCCAAGCGATCCAGTGGTACCGCCAAGCGGTCGAGCAAGGGAATGCCGAAGCTAAGCTCGCACTTCGTGCGCTCGAAAAATGATTTGAGATTCGGCATGCTAGTTTCCGCCCTCGCCGGGCACAATCACGCACGAGCACACCGCGACTTGAGAGGCTCCAAGTGCCGCGATGGCAACCGCTGCGAGCCGAGGTTGAATCTTATCGAGGTATCTGTCTTCATTGGGCAGGCTATCCCCAATTATGCCGAAGGTCTTCAAGTCCAACAACAACACATCCATAGTCATATACTTTTCCTCCAACAGTGATTGTCAACCCTGTGAGCTGGGTACTTTCCGTTTGCAAAGTTGTCAGATAAAGATGACCAATCCAGAGCACCAAGCGACACAAAATATCAACCCCATCAATACCCACAGGGGATGCTCAAGGCGGGCTTCGTAGCTGCCATATCAGAGGCCTAGCGCTTTGTTGACCTGATATAGGCGCGCGCCAAAGAAGAGGTCAATATTGCGAACATCGTCAATTCGCTGAGCAACGGCGCCATGAGGAAATTGAAGAGTAGTGCCTTGTTCGATCACGTCACCGCCCAGGTTCGCACGAGTCCTCAGATCTTCATCAATGTCGGCTACCGCATAAAAAAGCATGAAAAAACTCTTAGACTGGGTGTCTGAAGAAACCTATCCATTGCAGGGACTGATCATGGAACTGATGGCAGCTGAGCCCTTCATTCCAAAGTACTGGCGGAGAGAGTGGGATTCGAACCCACGTTACCCTTTCGAGTAAACACGCTTTCCAAGCGTGCGCCTTCAGCCACTCGGCCATCTCTCCGGCACCGCGCAAAGTGATTGTTTTGATTCTAACAGCGCTGCGCAGCCCGCGAGCCGCTGATTCCCCACTTCGTTCGGTGACAACTGACACCGATGCGATCGCCAAACCTCTACACTCGGCCAATAGTAGCCGGGCCGGCAGCCCCTCTGGGACAAGGAATTGTACTAGAAGAAAAAAATCAGGAACGCGAGCCCGAAGCAGCGGCTGCGGCATTGGCTGTTGCGGGCGCATCCGGAGCAGCCTGGCCGTTCGTTGGCAAGGTGGGCGGGGCGGGTGGGATTTGCGCGGGCTTCGCCTGACCCACACCTTCCACCACACGATGACTCAGGCAATAGAGCGCCAGTTCGAGACGATCAGCTACTCCCAGCTTGTCGTAAACTTTTCGAAGATAATTCTTGACCACCTGTTCGGTCGTGCCAACCCGCAGGGCAATCTCTTTATTCTTCATCCCTTGCGTAACGCAGGAGACGATGAGCGACTCTTTTGGGGTGAGCGACACTTTGGGACGTGACCCTGCCGGACGCACGCTTTGTGTGCGATAGGCCTCCATCACCCAGGCAACCGCGCGGCTTTCGAGCCAGGGTTCACCATGAGCGACTTTGCGCAGACACTCCACCAGCATTTCCGGCTCAACTTCGCGCGAAACGATGCCATGCGCGCCGCGCCGGAACAAGTCGAGCGTCATCTCCTGATCGGGCTCCTGCAGCACAATGACCAAGCGGCAGGTGGCGCTCAGCCGAAGCAGATCGGAAACTGCGTCCGCCGGATTCGGCGCGAGGGCAGCCTCAAAGATCACAATGTCGGCGGAGAACTTTTGAATGGCGGCAATGGTCTGATCGAGGCTCTCGGCTTGGCCGACAACCCGTATGTCGTCCTCGAGCGCAAAGATTTTTCGCAGCCCGACGCGGAAAATGGCCTGGGTATCCGCCACAATTACGCGGATCGTGCCTTTGCCGTCCTCAGGCTGAACGCCTTCGCCTGGCTCGACACTGCCCGTAGTGCTGACCGAAGTGCTGCCCATCCGTCCTCTTTTCGCGCCCTACCAGCGCGGCCGAACTGCGCACAGACTACCTGCGCTCAAAACGGTATTCGTCAATCACCACACCGACTCCGCGCCGGCCACCATCTTCAAAACTGCGCACCACTCGTCCGCGGCAATCCACCTGCACGTCGGCTTCTGCGCCCACGACATCGGCGGGAAGAGAAAGCGTAAAATCGACTGCCGAGCCTACAGGCACATCGGCATCCATGCGGAACAGAACGCCGTTGGCGGAAATATTCTCGGTTTCGACCGTCTTCCCTGAGACGCCCTGGCCGTTGACTCCAGCCTGGTCGACCGCAGACGTCGACTTCAGTGCCACCGGCAGTTTTATGGGAAAGCGCGGCGCGCCTTGCACGTCCGTATAACCCCGACGATTCTTGCTGACTTCAGCAACGGTTTCCTTGGCGGTTTCAGACACGTTTGCGACGACCTTCCTTCCGGTTCGTGCCGTGCACCACTCCCATTGAGCATGTGCACATTTCAGGCCGAGATTACACCCCAGCACACGCGATGCAAAGTTACGGAAGTCATGGAACAAAGGCGTCGAAGTGCCACTGGTACAGCGACTTAGGGGCGTACTTGAGATGCTGTGAGCGCTGTCACTGCGCCCGCAGCACTTAGCCTTTAGCATTTAGCACTTAGCCTATCCGGCTGGCCACTGGAGGCACTCTTGAAGGACTTTCACGATTTGCAAGTTTGGGAACGATTTCATAGGCTGACATTGGCGATTTATGCCGCCACCTTGAAATTTCCAAGAGAGGAACTTTATGGCCTGACAAGTCAGATTCGAAGATGCGCCGTCTCGGTCGGTGCGAAAATCGCAGAGGGCTGCGGAAAGATGGGGAATAACGAGTTTCAACGTTATCTTCAGATCGCGGCCGGCTCAGCCAGTGAACTGGATTACGAATTGCTCCTGGCCAAGGACTTGGGTTACCTGGCGAAACCCGATTACGCAAAAATCGCAGATGAACTGTCGCAGATCCGAAAAATGCTGAGCTCTCTGTTGCGAAAAGTTAATATCGAACGCAGGAGCTAAGTGCTAAATGCTAAGTGCTAAGTGCTGACTGCTCAGAACTTCGTCGCTTCCGTAAAATTAAACTCCCTCACCTTCATCGCCGGCACCACCATGTCAAACGATTCCTCTCCGCTGGCGCGTACCGGCACGCTCATCGCCTCGACGTTCGACAACATCGAAATCAGACTTTCATTGAACCGGAAGTTTCGCAGACCGCACTGCACCTTGCCGTTCTCCACCAGGAACGTTCCGTCGCGAGTCATGCCGGTCACGATCTTCTCGTACGGATCCACTTCACGGATATACCACAGCCGCGTCACGAGCACACCGCGCTCGGTTGAGGCGATCATGTCTTCAACGCTTCGCGGCTTTTCCGGCGCCCCGAAGACAATGTTCATCGGCATCTCTCCCACTTCGTTCGGCAGCGGAAACCCGTGCCCAGTGGGTTCGATGGGACCGACCTTGCCGGCGCACTCCGAATTCTTCATCTTCTGTGCGGTGGCGCGCGCATACACGACGCGCCTAACCATGCCGTTCTCGACCAATTGCACGCGTTGACGCCGCATCCCCTCGCCGTCAAACGGCGAACCCGCCTGCAGAGGATGCGCCACGTCATCCCAGATGTTGATGTTCTCGCCGAAAAGTTGGGTGCCGATCCGGTCGTTCAGAAACGAACGTTGATCGAGAATCGCCACCCCGCTGAAGTCCCAGAACAGGAAGCCAACAATGTCGAGCACAGCCGCCGGTTCAAGAATCACCGTGTACTTCCCCGGCGCAATCTCTCGCGGGTGGGCTGAGTCGACCGCCTTTTGCGCAGCCGTCTCCGCCAGCCATGCGTGATCGAGGTTACGGACATCGGGCGAGTTCGCCTTCTGCCAGCCGGAAGAATCATCGGCCAGCATGGTGATGGAAATCTCCGCCAAGGTCTGGCGATGCCAGGTCGCTAAGCCGCGTGAGTTGAAGACTCCCTCCTCGGATTCCGAGTTCGAGTAGATCCCCGCCGTCGTCAGTTTATGTTTGCCGGCAACCAACACAATACTCTTGACCACCTCCGCGCGATCGGCCGGAGTAATCGCGGTTGTCTGCTTAAAAAATCTGGATGATGGAGCGACGGCCGCCCCGCCCGTAATTCCGACAGCTTCCCGGGCATCCGGCATCGGCAGCAAGTCCGGATCCGGCGCCTGCACTCGCGCGAGATTCTCGGAAGCGCCAACCGCCCGGCGCAGACTCTCGTCATCAAACTGATTGGCAGTAGCGCGAGCCGTCCGCCCCGCAAAATTCGTGCGGACCGAAACAACGGAATTCTCTTCCTCCACATTCTGATGAATGACGTTGTTGGCGAAGCGAGTCAAAGCAAAGCGCGAGCCGTTGAAAATGGCTTCAACCTCGTCAGCAGACGAGAAGCGCCGAATTCGGTCAAAGATGTCGGTGGCTTTTTCTTTGGTAAGCATTCCCAAATTTCCCGTAGAGACGCGGCTTGCCGCGTCTTTCCGCCGCAACGGCTTCGTCGAGCTGCCGAGACGGGGCAAGCCAGGTCTCTACGAATACGCCGACCCGACGCGAATATTCCGAAACCGCGCCGGACTTGCCCCATGTCCGGTGCCCACGACCTGCTGCGGCTGGCCCTTACCGCAATTCGGAGTCCCCCACAGCGTCCACTCATCGCGCGAGCAAATCGCGTCCATCGAATTCCAAAACTCCGTGGTTATCCCGGAGTAAGAAGGATTTTTCAGCATCCGCGCCCGCTTACCGCGCTTGATCTCCCACGCAATCTCGCATCCGAACTGAAAGTTGTAGCGTTTGTCGTCAATCGACCAGGACTTGTTAGTCTCCATGTAGATGCCCTGGTCGGTCGCGGCAATGAGCTGTTCCAAACTTAGCGGCTTCTCTCCGGGCAGAATGCTGACGTTGGTCATGCGAATCATGGGCAGCCGGTTCCAACCTTCAGCGCGCAGCGTGCCACCCGATCGCGCCGCGCCGATCGTGTGCGCGGTTTCGCGCGAACTCAGATATCCCGTGAAACGTCCATTCGTGATAATCGGCGTCGACTGCGCAGCCACACCTTCGTCGTCATAGGCGAACGTCCCCAGGCCCGGCCCGTGTTCCTGCCGAGCATCGGCCACGACGTTGACCAGTTCGCTGCCATAGCGCAGATTTCCCAGCTTCTCGAGAGTAAGAAATGATGTGCCCGCAAAATTTGCTTCCATGCCCAGCACACGATCCAGTTCAATCGGATGCCCGATCGATTCGTGAATCTGCAAGCCCAGTTGCGATCCATCCAGAATAATTGTCGCCGTACCCTCCGGGCATTGATCTGCCTGATGCAACACGACCGCTTCTTCCGCCACGCGCCGGGCGTTCTCCGCCAATTCCATTTCTTCGATCTGTTCATACCCGCGGTTCTGCCATTGCCCGCCGAACGAGTTCGGATAAGACCGCTTCTGAATCTCGGAGCCGGCAAAGGCATACGCCGTATACCCCGCGCCCGTCGAATACTTTGTCTGATGAATATCAGCGCCCTCGGAAGAAAGAAACCACGACTCCTCCCGCTGGAAGTTCATGCCGGTTTCGGCAAGCGTGACGCCCGGAACGGCGCGCATCTCCGAGTCAACCTTCAACAACAGCTCGAGATTCTGCTCCACCGACGTGATGAACGGATCAACCTTAAACGGTGTCGTCCACTCCGCCACCGCCGTAGGTTCAGGCGCCAGTCGCACGTCTTCCCGCTTCACGCGCGCCGAGGCTTTCGCAATTTCGATTGCCTGCGTGGCGGCCGCTTCCACCGCGGCACGGCCCAAATCCGCGGACGCGGCAAACCCCCACGCACCGCCCACGATCACGCGCACGCCGAGGCCAAGCGACTCGGACTCCAAAGCATGACCCACCCGTCCATTCTTAGTGGCCAGTGAGCGGTTGCGGATCAACACCACCCGCGCATCAGCGTAAGTCACTCCGCGCACAGATGCGGCGTCCAGAGCGAGACGGGCAGCGGTCTTCATTTCAGATTTAACGTATCACGAGAGTCGGCCCGAGATCGGAGATTAACGATTCTTAATGATTCAAATAAGAAGTGCGCCCGCTGAAACGTCTGCAGCCCCTTGCCCTTCGAATTTTTCGCGCAGACCTATCTTCTCTAAACGTGGAATGACCTCATCGCGAAAGTATGGAAAGTCTTTTACGTAGTCCACAAAACTCAGGGTCGTTCCGGCAAAGCCGGATGCGGGAATCTTTTCCATCTCTCTCACGATGGTGTCAGGATCACCGACCAGCGGATAGGTGCCGTGTCCGGCGGCAAAACGATCGCGCAGCATTTGCAGCGCCTCGGCGGGGAAGGATTGCGCGTGCATGCCCTGAAGGCGCATCAGGTTGTCCACCGCGCCCCAGTCGGCATTCTCATGGGCATAATAACGGTAATATTCTTCGGCTTCCTTTTTTGTTGGGCGGCAAACCACGTGACACAAAGTAAAGACGCCGGTGTTCCGCCCCAACTTCGCAGCGTTTGCCTTGATCGCATCCACTTCAGTTTTGGATTTCTCGAGATCGACGGAGATCGCGAACAGAAAGTCGGCGTTGCGCGCCGCAAATTCGCGCCCCTCGCCCGATCCGGCCGCATTCATGATGGGCGGAATGCCGTCGTAGGGGCGTGGAAACCCATACACGCCCTTGAGATGGTAGAACTTCCCGTTCCAATCGGACGGCCCATTGTGGCTCCAGATCGCCTTGACCACGTCAAACCACTCCTGCGCGAGCGCGTAACGGTCAGCGTGCTTCTCCGGCAGATCAATGCCGAACGCATCGTACTCGGGCTTGTTCCACCCGGCGACGATGTTGAGGCCTAGGCGCCCGTGGCCGAGTTGGTCGGCGGTCGCAAGTTGCTTGGCGGAAACCACAGGATGAATGAACGCCGTGTGCACTGTGGCGAAAACGTTGATCCGCTTTGTGTTCGCCAGCAACCCGGTCGCCCACGTAAGCGTCTCCAGCACGCTGCCGTGGAAGTCGGTTTCACCGCCGTACCCGATCCAGCGCGCGATGGGCAGCAGGAATTCGATGCCGGCTTCGTCGGCAAGCTGCGCCAGGCGGATGTTGTTGTCCCAGGAATTAACCCAGCGCTCGGGAACTTTCGTGACCGACATTCCGCCCGAGCAGTTCGGAGAGAAGAAGCCTAACTTCAATTTGTTGTTGTTCAAAATAGGAGACTGTTTACGGCCCA
>Ga0210400_10001720_pt1 | contig 21399 bp, 17 predicted proteins | sample IncBWH26MmetaG_FD_155456 | JGI IMG/M metagenome (GOLD analysis project Ga0210400, IMG submission 155456) | Forest soil microbial communities from Barre Woods Harvard Forest LTER site, Petersham, Massachusetts, United States - Inc-BW-H-26-M | ecosystem: Environmental > Terrestrial > Soil >...
AGACCTTCTCACCCCAATATGCCGTCGTTGATCTCAAGCTCGTCAGCGGCTCGGGGCTGGAATGCGTTAAAGTACTTCATGACCACGATCCCAACATCAAAATTGTCGTGGTTACAGGATTTGCGAGCATCGCGACCGCAGTGGAAGCGATCAAGCTCGGTGCCTGTCACTATCTTGCCAAGCCTTCCAACACGGACGACATCGAAGCCGCCTTTCAGCGAGCCGACGGGGACGCTTCAGTGGAGCTTTCCAGCCGGCCGACATCGATCAAGAACCTCGAATGGGAGCACATCCATGAGGTCTTGGTGCATTCAGATTTCAACATCTCGGAGACGGCGCGCCGCCTTGGGATGCATCGCCGCACCTTGGCGCGAAAACTGGCGAAAATGCGGGTGAAATAGCAGCCGATGATTGCACAGGGCTGCTGGACCATCCAGAGCGGAGGCGACGGTGGCACGCGCGGATCGGGATGCTGCGAACGCTGAACCGGAACGCCATCGACGGCTGGCAACAGCCCGGTTCCGGTCCCGTATAATTTTAAAAAGTTAGCGGGCCTGACTTTTAATGAAATTCGACGGGCGTTAATCTCAGCCCGGTGGCTGCCTCGGAAGTTTTGATCAAAATTTTTGGGGAGATGTTCTGATGATTGAGTGTCGAGCCCTGGAGCGCATTGAAATTAATCAGCTCGCAATGCTTCACCTTGACGGTGTTCGCGGCGTCTACCCCTGCGTGGTGGTCAATTTCCACGATCGGGGAGCCAGACTTCATTCATCCACGTTTCACACTGTCGCCGGCGAATTTGATCTGTCATTCGATGGTTTCAAAACGGCAAAGCACTGCCATGTAGTGTGGAGCGACGGGAATACTTGCGGCGTCGAATTTGTCTGATGCCGTACAGGGGTCCTGAGCAGCTCGGACGCCGCCATCAACCCGCCAAGACTTTTAGTCCTGCCGCTAATGGTCTGAATTTACTTCCGCTTTCGGCGGCATGGCGGACTTAGCTGGACTTGCTACTGGCTCGACCCGCAGGACGCCGGGGTTGAGCATGCCATGCGGATCTAGTTCCCGCTTAGCTTAGCTGCCCGTAGTACGGCGGCGAATGGCTCCGGTCGTTGTTACAGGCCACTTACGGCGCGACCTCGGTGCCATGCAGGCCGCCCCCGATCTTTCCTGGACCACCAGCCAGTAGCAGAGACTCGACGGGGCGTAGCGCGACGTGGCTGCAATACCGTTGGCATGTACGCGTCCACGTCATGTTGCCGACTATCCAGGAATTGATGTCGTCAAGGAAACGTCGAAGGTGCGGGCCTGCCATATCCCGCATGCGGCGTTCCAGCTGCTCGTATCGTCCGACCTCGTCGTCGTGCATCTGGGCGGCACGATCGATCGCTTTCTGGATATCGATGTCCAGGTGATGCTGCAGGATGGTGGGCAGCGAGTGCACGATGCCGTTGCGGACCACCTCCTTGGCATAGGAGAAGATGTCATTGCTCCAGCATATGAGGTTCGATGCGAGCCGGACCAGCGTCACCGTCTCCGGACGGTAATAGTCGTCGGCAGGGAGTTCGAATTCGTTCACCGTGTCGATGAGCGTGAGGCAACTGGGAACGGCGCCGCCATGGTATCGCATGTGCCGGTAGGTCTCGACGGTCGGATATGTCGATCGGGCGCGATTGGCCGCTTCCCAGATGAAGGCATGGAAATAGCTGCCGACCGAGGCGAGGAAACGGCCTCGCTGAACCGGTGTCGCGCAGGCGGCGAGTTCGCCCATGAAGTCGGCGAGCGTCACTTCGAACGGCCCCTCCGGCCTGCGATGGGGCACGCCGTCGAGAATGCCGAGCATGCGGGTAACAACCGTGATGGTTTCTGCGGGATCGAAGCCGATGGCGGATTCGTCGCTGAAGTGGTCATCGAACGCAAAAAGCCACATCAGCCATTTGCCGGCGAGCGTCAATCCGGCCAGGGATCCGCGTGGATGCGCAAGACCAGCGAGCCGCCCGACCTGGATCCGCTCGTAGTCGGCCGGATCGCGCTGCATAGAGGCCGCCGCGCGCGGCCCATCCGCGCACCGCTCTTTCGACGGCATCGACATGGGGGCTGATGACAGCGGATTCGAACGGATAGGCGAGTGCGGGGATAACAAGAGAACTGGTCATGGGGGCCTGCCTGGGTAGGATCCATGCCGGGATGGTTTCCGGCGCGCGTTAGTGAAATGCTTTCCACGGAGCGCGTTCACAGCCCCCGAAACGTATGTCTGGAACTAAATCTTCGTATAGGGGGCGTTTGCGGGAGTGGGCGCAATTCTACGCTAAGAGGTTGGCCAGCTGTATTCACCGGTCAGATTGATGTGTTCCCAGCCGAGCGGCGATATGCGGCAGCGAGGAGGTTCATGCACGCGATGCGCCCTGAACCCCGCCGCACGCGGGCGCGTGAGAGTCCGTTGTTGGCCCATCGCGTCATTTGGCTGCGCTGCAAACTTTGGTCGCTACCCGTGCTGGCGGACTTTGGCAAGGCGTCCGACCGGCTGATTTATGGGTTCACGGCCTAATGTCCGGGCACTTTTCGTGCATGGTGCGATATCCCGCGTGAGTCCGTGATGCGCTGCAAAGCGGACTTCGGCCGACGAGCCTGAATGGCGAAGCAGGCTGAGAAGAAACTCGCCAGAGTTTCATGTTGAGCGAGACTGATTTGCGCGCTCCGAAGGCGACGTTGGCTGCGAGGTGACCGGCCTGAATGGCTGAGTCGCTCTCATTCGATAACGTCGTCGGCGCGGGCAAGCAGCGATTGCGGCACGTTCAGGCCTAACGCCTTGGCAGTCTTCACGTTGACGACCAGCTCGAACTCAGTCGGCTGCTCCACCGGCAGATCGGCAGGTTTCGCGCCTTTGAGAATGCGATCGACGTAATAGGCCGTGCGCCGCATCCCTGCTGCCTGTCGGGCGCCGTAGGTAAACAATGCACCGGCCTTGGCAAACGCGGCCCAATCCGAAATCACCGGCAGCCGATCCTTCATTGCCATTGCGACGATCTCGTCCTGGTATCCGATGAAGATCGGCTGCGCGATGATGGCCTGACTGCCGTCGCCCTTCATGGCCTCGAATATCGGTTGGACGAGCGCCTGCGGGCCATCGATCAGCTTAACCGCCAGCTTGATGCCCAGTTCGTCCGCCGCCCCCTGGGTCTCCTTGACGAAATTGACGGCGTTGGGGTCCTTGGTCGAGCCAAGGAAGGCAACAGTGTGCAGACCGGGCTCGATCTGGCGAAGTAATTCCAACCGCTTTCCGGCCGTGTCGGTGAGCAACAGGGAAACGCCCGTTAGATTGCCACCCGGGCGCGATAAGCTCGGCACAAGGCCCGTGGCGAGCGCGTTGGCGGTGAACATCACGATCGGTATCGTCTGTGTTGCTGCCTTGACGATATGAATCGCTGGAGTCGCGACGACAACGAAAACGTCGACTGGCTCCTCGACCAGCTTCCGAGCGATATCTCGGGTCAATTGCGGATTTCCGCCGGTGAAATGGCCTTCGAGCTCGTAGTCTCGTCCGGTGTATCCGACTTTTTCCATTCCCTCGCGGAAGCGGTCCAGATCGTCTTTCATCGATTCCGGAAACCAGCTCAAATAGCCGATCTTTGGCTTCTGTCGATCCGCGAACGCAGGCCGGGCCATCGCAAGAGCAGCCCCAGAGAGAAGGAGGAACTCGCGCCGCGTAGATCGATGAGTTCTGTTGGTTTGAATGCCCATCCGGCCCCCCAAATCGTCGTCGGGGTCAATCTACCCTGAGTCCAGTCGCTCGGCCAGAAGGTCGGCTCCTGGCCCATCGCGTCATTTAGCTGCGCTGCAAACTTTGGTCGCTATCGATGCATAGCGGACTCTGGCAAGGCGTCCGACCGGCTGATGTATGGGGTCACGGCCTAATGTCCGGGCACTCTTCGTGCATGGAGCGATATCCCGCGTGAGTCCGTGATGCGCTGCAAAGCGGACTTCGGCCGACGAGTCTGAATGGCGAAGCAGGCCGAGAGGAAACTCGCCAGAGTGTCATGTTGAGCGCGACTGATTTGCAGGCTCCGTCCAGACCCATTTTCAAAAATATTTCTCTTCGTCGCCCACCCAAATCAAATCCATATTCTCCGCCGTCTCGTTCCACAAAGGGGCGTATCGCGGTCGTCACGGACGCGGGATGGGATGCGGTGGACGCGAACGGCGCTTCTGACGAGGGCGCCAACTGCGGACGGCGAAGTCGTGTGGTTCTGACGCCTCGACGCTGGCGTTCAAGTTCGCGGAAGGCGATGTCGGCCCTATCGGGCCCGACACGCCGATATCCGCGGATGACGGTGACAAACAAGCCCGATCACCGGGAAGAGCACGAGGGAAACCGTTAAAACCATTGCGTGCGGGAATGCCGGGTGAACCGGTGTATCCGTGGTGACTAACGCGCGTGTTTACTACACACCACGCGCGGCTGCGGGTGCGCCGTGCACCCGGCATTCCCCACGCCCTTTGTTTCGGGCGGATATTTCATGCACAACCCGGGCGTAACGCGCCGCGGGAATGCGGATGTGTGGCTGGAAATAGAGGGCGTCATTCCGGGATGGTCCGCAGGACCAGACCTCAGACGCGCAATTGCACATCGCGGTTCGCTGCTTCGCATCGCCCCGCAATGACGAAGGTCGAACTGCATCTTGGTTGTTTGAAATTTGAATCGCCGATGCCAGGGCTCTTCCAATCAAACCGGCTTCGCCCGGTACGCCGCGAGGAACATCTGCGTCGCGCTTTCGACCACTTGCGTGATGCGCTGGGGCGACGGCGGCGGCTCGGATTGAAAAATGAACGGCAGAAACAGCGACGCCTGACAGAGCTGGATGAACTGCGCCGCCGCGTGCCGGCAGTCCTCTATCGCGAGGTCGCCGCTCCTGACATGCGCGTCCAGATAGGCGGCGAGTCCGTTGATTCGGTTCTCGATCACGCATTGATAAAAACGGCGGCCGACATCGGGCATCCGTTCGGCGATCGACATCACGGTGCGGATCGCGGATCCGCCGCCTGGCCGGCACAGCAAATGAATGTAGGTCTGGCCGAAATCCCGCAACGTCGTGGGGACGTCGCGCCCGGGGGCGTAATTGAACGTGACCTTGCCCTGTTCGAGCGCTTCCTGCTCGACAATGGCCTCGAACAGCCGGTTCTTGTCGGCGAAATAGACATACAGCGTTCCCTTGGAGACGCCGGCAGCACGGGCGATTTCGCCCATGCTGGCGCCGTCAAAGCCGAGATCCATGAAGATTTTGCCGGCGCCTGCGAGAATCTGCCGGCGTTTGGCGCTGTCCTCTTCGCCGGCGGTGAGGGGGCTGTGGGGTGTGGGTGCAACCATTGGTTTAGCTTCTCAACGAAAATCGCGCCCCCGGGAAGGTCCGGGAAGGAACTTCCGTTCTATAATCAATGAATATAGCTTGACCGAACCGTTCGGTCAATGTTAATTTAATAATCCGCGGTGCGGCCTGGGGCTTTTTTGGCCTGATTGGCATCGCGACATTTTTTAATGGAGGCCGTTATGGCCGTAGCGAGAGACCAGGCCGCGCGCATTGTTCGACCCGAGCCGGATCTGGCCGAGGGCGAACCGGTACGCGACGCTTCCGCTGTGATGGCCGAGTCGCTTCGCGCGCATCTTTCGGAAGAGACCGCGCGCCGCTCCGCAGACGCGCCGGAGCCCGCTATCGCCGAACCGCCGGTCGCGCCCACGGCTTCTGCCGCGGCTGCTGCCGCGCCGAAATCCGGCAAGCTCAAAAAGATGGTTCTGATGGGGGTCGGCGTCTTGCTCGCGCTCGCCGCCGCGTCCTACGGCGTACACTATATTCTCGTCGGCCGTTTTCTGGTCTCGACCGACGACGCCTATGTCCGCGCCAACGCCACCACGCTCGGCGCGCGCGTTTCGGGACACGTCGCGACCATCCTGTCCGGCGACAACACGCTGGTCCGGGCCGGCGAGGTGGTCTTCAAGATCGACGATGGCGATTATCGCATCGCGGTGAATGCCGCCCGTACCAGGATCGAGACTCAGCAGGCCACCATCGAGCGGATCGGCCGGCAGGTCTCCGCACAGGAAAGCGCGGTCGAACAGGCCAAGGCGCAACTGGCCTCCGCGGAGGCCGGACTCAAGCGGGCCGGACTCGACTACGACCGCCAACAAGCACTCAGCAACAAGGGCTTTGCCTCGCGCGCGACGTTTGAGCAATCAGAAGCCGGACGTGATCAAGGCGTCGCGGGGGTGAAATCATCCCAAGCGGCTTATGATACGGCGGTGAGTAACGTCGAGGTCACCAAGGCGCAGCAAGCCGAGGCCCGCGCCCAACTGGCCGAATTGCAGACATCGCTGGCCAAGGCCGAACGCGACCTCGACTTCACGTCCGTGCGGGCACCCGTCGACGGCACATTCTCCAACCGTCTGGTCAACACCGGTGACTTCATCGTGGTCGGACAACGGCTCGGCAATGTGGTGCCGCTCAATGACGTCTTCATCGACGCGAACTTCAAGGAGACGCAGCTCAACCGCATTCGTCCGGGGCAGCCGGTGACGATTTCGGTGGATGCCTATGGCCATCGCAAATTCGCCGCCGTCGTCGACAGCATCTCGCCCGCCGCGGGCTCGGTGTTCACGCTGCTGCCGCCTGACAACGCCACCGGCAATTTCACCAAGATCGTGCAGCGGCTTCCGGTTCGCCTTCGGGTGCCGAGCGATGTCGCCCGGCAGAACCTGTTGCGCGCGGGCATGTCGGTCTATGCCACCGTCGATACCCGCGAAGGCGCCAGGGATGCCGACAGCGACGCCGACCTTGATGCGCCGGCGCTGATCCACCCGCAATAATCCGCGCAACGGGCGTTGCGCCCGATGCGATTGAGTGGAATGCAATCACGTCCAGACCGGGCACCTCATGGCTGACGCCACCGCCACTGCACCTGATATGATGAACGCCGCGGCGGCGCCGTCCGAGCACATCGCGCCGCGGCGGCTGTTCGCGTTTCTCATCATGGTGTTCGGGATGTTCATGTCGATCCTGGACATCCAGATCGTCTCGGCATCGCTCACCGATATCCAGGCCGGCCTGTCGGCGAGTTCGAGCGAAATATCGTGGGTGCAGACCGCGTATCTGATCGCCGAGGTGATCGCGATCCCGTTGTCCGGCTTCCTGTCGCGCGCGCTCGGCACGCGGCTGCTGTTTGCGATTTCCGCCAGCGGCTTCACGCTCGCGAGCCTGTTGTGCGGATTCACCTCGTCGATCGAGCAGATGATCCTGTGGCGCGCGATCCAGGGTTTCCTGGGCGCCGGCATGATCCCGACCGTGTTCGCATCGGCCTATACGGTGTTTCCGCGCTCGAAATTCTATATCGTCGGCCCGATTATCGGTCTGGTTGCGACGCTGGCGCCGACCATCGGCCCGACCGTCGGCGGCATCATCACCGACGCGATGTCGTGGCACTGGCTGTTCTTTATCAATGTCATTCCCGGCATCGGCATCACCGTGGGCGTGCTGGTGCTGGTCGATTTCGATCAGCCGAATTTCAAGCTGCTCGATCATTTCGACTGGTTTGGCCTGATCGCGATGGCGGGCTTTCTGGGCGCGCTGGAATATGTGCTCGAGGAAGGGCCGCAATACGAATGGCTGCAGGACACCTCGGTGGCGGTCTGCGCCTTCGTCTCCGGGATTTCCGCGGTTGCCTTCTTCTACCGGGTGCTGACCGCGAAGGAGCCGATCGTCGATATCAGGGCTTTCAACAACCGCAATTTCGCGATCGGCTGCCTGATTTCGTTCTGTGTCGGCATCGGCCTTTACGGGCTGACCTATATGTATCCGCGCTATCTCGCGGAAGTGCGCGGCTACAGCGCGCTGATGATCGGCGAGACCATGTTCGTGTCCGGCATCACCATGTTCCTGACCGCGCCGATCGTGGGGCGCCTGATGCAGAAGGTCGATATGCGCGTGATCATCGCCGCGGGCCTCATCATCTTCGCGCTCGGCTCCTATCAGATGACGTGGATCACCCGCGACTATGATTTCTATGAACTCCTGGTGCCGCAGATCCTGCGCGGCATCGGCATGATGTTCGCGATGGTGCCGACCAACAACATCGCGCTCGGCACCCTGGCGCCGGATCGCGTCAAGAACGCCTCAGGGCTGTTCAATCTGACGCGCAACCTCGGCGGCGCGGTCGGGCTTGCGATCATCAACGAAGTGCTGAACGATCGCACCGACCTGCATATCTCGCGGTTGCATGACAGGGTGACCTGGGGCAACGCCACCGCGACCGAAACGCTCAACCTGTTCACCCAGCGCCTGCAAGGCATGGGCGACGCCGCGCTGATGGCGATGAAGCAACTGTCCCAGATCGTTCACCGCCAGGCGGTGGTGATGGGATACAGCGATGCCTTCTTCATGCTGACGCTGTTCTATTTCGGTCTCAGCCTCCTGGTCATGCTGTTGAAGAAGCCGGCCGCGCTGTCGTCCGGGCCCGCGCATTAAATGGTGGGATATTGTCTGCCACCGCGGTTCATGCTTGAACGGCGCCATGATGCGCGGCCTTTCTTTCCCTCACCTGACATTACTCTTGCACGTGCAGGCGGTGTCCGCGCGATGGATCGCCGCCGCGCTGGCGCTGACGGCCGTCATATGGCTTGCGGTCCTGGCGGGATTGCTGGCGCTTGCCCATCGCGTCCATGACGATGTGCCGGCGCTGCTGGCGGTCAAGTTACCGCTGTTGGCCTCGCGACCGGAATTGATCTTCGCCGGCGAGAGCCGCACGGTCTATCAGGTCGATCCCAATCTCGCCGCGCAACTGATCGGCAAGCCGCCGGGCAGCGCGGTCAATATTGGCTATGACGCCGGCGAGCCGCTGGCGGTTGAGGCCGCGATGCATCGGTTGCCCGATCGGTTTCGCAATGCGCACGTCGTCATCAGCGTCGCGCCGTTCCTGTTCAATGAAGGCGTGCGCTCGGCCACGGTCTATCCGCAGGACGTGGCGGCGCGGCTGGGTGTCACCGAGCTGATGCGTTCGTTCCTGCCGCTGCGCGTGGGCACGCTGATCCGCTTCATTCGCGAAGCCTTCGTCGCGCGGCTGGCGGCGGATCAGAACGTCGCTGAACTTGGCGCCCAGCCCACAGCCTTCGGTCTGCATATCATCGACCGTACCCAGCCCGACGACCGCTGGCCGGCTGACATCGGTTCGCATGCGCATTACGCCCATTGGGATATTTCCGGTCCGAAGGCGCGCTTCGAGATCGGCGCGCTCTGCGGCATGGTGGCGCTGACGCGCAAATTGACCGTCGTGATCCCGCCATGGGCGGCGCGCTACGACCGCGCGCGTGATTCCGAATGGCGGGACAAGGACGATCAATACGTCACGCTGGTCACCGAAGCCGGTCGGCGCTGCGGCTTCGACGTCCTCAACATCCCGTCGATCCCGGGACTGGAGCAGGGCAATTACGCTGACGAGATGCATGTCAACGCCTCGGGCGTGCCGATCTACACGCGCTATCTCGTGTCGCGGTTGAAGCGTTAGCCGCGCGCGATGCTTTTCAGCTCCTACACGTTCCTGTTTCAGTTCCTGCCGGCCACCGCGCTGGCGTTCGCCGCGGCGCGGCGGCATTCCGCGCGCGCCGGCATCCTGGTGCTGGCAGGCGCGTCGCTGTTTTTCTACGGCGCGTGGCGGCCGGTCTATCTGCTCCTGCTGTTGGCCTCGGTCGCGGTCAATTTCGGACTGGGCCTGAGGATGGAGGATCCGCTTCGACGCCGCGCCACCGGTACGTTCGGTGTCGCGCTCAATCTCGCGGTGCTGTGCTATTTCAAATACACCAACTTCATCCTCGACAGCCTGAACGCGCTGACCGGAGCGCCGCTGCCGTTCGTCAATATCATTCTGCCGCTCGGCATCTCGTTTTTCACCTTTCAGCAGATTGCCTATCTGGTGGACGTGATGCGCGGCGCCAAGGTCGAGCGCGACATCGTCAGCTACACGTTATTCGTGTCGTTCTTCCCGCATCTGATCGCGGGCCCGCTGGTGCATCACGCCGAGATGATTCCGCAGTTCAAGCGCGGCCGCACCGGACGCTCGTCGGTGCTGGCGGCGCGTGGACTTGCGATCTTCGCCGCCGGCCTGTTCAAGAAGGTGGTGATCGCCGACAATCTGGCGCAGTTCGTCTCGCCGGTATTCGCGCATCTCGATGCCGGCGGCGGCGTCACCACGTCCTGGGCGTGGCTCGCGACATTGGCCTATACGCTGCAGATCTATTTCGATTTCTCCGGCTATTCCGACATGGCGGTCGGGCTGGCGCTGTTGTTCGGGATCCGCCTGCCGGTGAATTTCCGTTCGCCGTACAAAGCAACATCGATCATCGAGTTCTGGCGCCGCTGGCACATCACGCTGTCGCGCTTCCTGCGCGACTACCTCTACATTCCACTCGGCGGCAACCGGCTCGGCGAGCAGCGCCGCTATCTGAACTTGCTGGTGACGATGCTGCTCGGCGGGCTTTGGCACGGCGCTGGTTGGAACTTCCTGATCTGGGGCGGCCTGCATGGCCTCTATCTCTGCGTCAATCATGTCTGGCAGGCGTGGCGCGGCGGCAAGGCATCCGCTTCCGTACGCGGCGCGTTGCCAAAGGAAATCTCCTGGGCGATCACGTTCTTTGCGGTGGTCATCGGCTGGGTGTTTTTCCGCGCCAGAACTTTTGCTGGCGCTTGCCAGATGCTGGGCGGCCTGTTCGGAATCGAGGCCGGCAGCTCCGCCTATGCTTCTCCCGGCGTCCTGCGGATGATGGATCTGCCGCTGCTGGTGGGCGAGCCGCTTCTCTTGCTGATCGGCGGCGCCGCGGTGGCGCTGGCACTGGCAATCGCGCTTGGGCTGCCCAACGTTCCGCAACTCTTCGGCTATCGCGAATACCGCCGCGCGCCGGAACGTGCGAGTTGGCTGCGCTGGCGGCCGAACGCGGCGTGGGCCCTGGTGGCGGCGCTGGCAATGGCGGTCTCGCTGTTCGGCATGTGGCAGCGGCTGGAATTTCTGTATTTTCAATTCTGAGCGCGCGGTTCGGCGGTGACATCGAACGGCTGTGTGTCCCGCGCGAGAGGCTGCCTGCGAATGCGGGTGCGCGCGCTGATCGCCACGGTGGCGACGACGGCCGCGGCGAACACCAGGATTCGCAGTGTGATCGTCTCGCCGTTGAAGAAGGCCGCCAGTGCAAAAGTGATAAAGGGCTGCAACAACTGCACCTGCGAGACCCGCGCGATACCGCCCATCGCCATGCCGGCATTCCATGCGAAGAAGCCGATCCATTGCGAAAACAGCGCGACATACAGCAGCGCCAGCCATGGCTTCAAGGCGATATGCGTCACATCCGCCGGCATGGTCAGCGCGGCTGCGCCGAACACCACGACGCCGATGAATCCAAGCAACAGACCGAGATGTTCGCGCGAGAATGAAGGGGAGGGCATGGGCGCGCAGGGGTAGCGAGTTTGTCCGCGCGCGTACAGTGTTCGCGGTCCCCGCATGGCGGCCATGCATGCCTCGATCAACAGAGTAAAAGCGCGGCCGAAGCGTGAGTGAAATTATTATAGCTTAGCGCGTGAGATGTCCGCGAGCCGGGCCAGGCGCCCGGTATCGTCGCGGGCATCGCGCAAGCACGCTTACTGGCCGTCGCGGCGCCGGGGTCCGAACAACTCTGTGAACAGATCGGTGGTCGGCCCGTTGCTTGTGATGCCGTAGGCCGCAGGCGTGTCGGGTTCAGGCGGGGGCTGTGGCGCGGCGACCGGCTGTTGCGCGACTTGCGTGGTGGGGAGAGGGGCGGGTGCAGGCTGAACCTGCCGGTTCGCCGCAGACGCGGTGGTGCGCTGCCCCTGTTTGTTGGTCGCCGATGCGGTTGCCGGTTGAACCTGCTGCGGTGGGGCAGCGGCTGTCACGGGTTGAGCCGGCTGCGCCGTCGCCGCAGGTGCGGCCGCATTTCCGTTGTCGCGCTGGCGGGAACCGAACAATTCGGTGAAAAGGTCGGTCGTAGGTCCGTTGCTCGTGATGCCGTAGGCCGCAGGCGTGTCGGGCTCAGGCGGGGGCTGTGCACCCGGTGAGGCGTCGTTTGCGGCCAAACGCGAATCCGCGCAGCCAGCGATGGTGATCGCGGCGGCGAGTACGACCGTGATGCGGGTACAACGCGATGAGCGGTTCAAGACAATCCCCCCGGACCGAATGACCGGTCCTACGATGCAGCATTACTGCCAAGGTATGGCGCCCGCAAGGCAAACGGCGATCAGGCAGCGCAGGATGGAACCGACTCCGCGAGATGGTCGCCATATGGTCGAGCGGAATTAACGGTCATTCCGAAGTGGCGAGGGGTCCGGCGTGGTTGCGCCGAACCCCTCATTCTTGGTTAATAAGACGCGTTTTCTTCACACGAGCCGGAAGTCCACTTCGCTCGAAAACGCTTTGCTTTAGAGCATCAGCCAGCCTGTAAGCCGGGTTTTGTAGGGCACCGCCTGCTTGCGCAGACGGTACGTGACGGCCATTCCTCTGGGACAATGTTTGCACATTGCCTCGAGCAACCTACCCGGACGGCGAGCCTGACAACGCCCTGCGGTGTTATCGCCCATTGGGCGAACGTTCCCGCGTTGCCGTCCCTATTCGGTTTTGCTCCCGGTGTGGTTTGCCATGCCGTTTCCGTTGCCGGACCCGCGGTGCGCTCTTACCGCACCTTTTCACCCTTACTGCGCCAAAGCCCGAAGGGCGAAGGCGAGCGGTTCGTTCTCTGTGGCACTATCCCTGGGGTTGCCCCCGCCGGACGTTATCCGGCACCGTATGTCGATGGAGCCCGGACTTTCCTCCCCAGCCACCTTTCGGTGATTGCCGGAGCGGCCGTCCGGCCGACTGACACCCTAGGCATGAGGGCTCAGGGTGGTCGCGTCAAGCCGATTACCTCGGCGGAAGCGGCTAAAATAAATTATCCTGAAGATGTCGTTTGACGATCGGTCCGATCGACTGGATGTCGGCACCTCAGCCGATCACGTCAGCCGATCAAAGGGAGTTAATGCGATGCAATATCTATTGATGATCTATCGAAACGAAGCCGAACTCGGCGGGATGACCGCAGCGGACCGCCAGAAGATGATGGCGGACTATGGCGCGTTCACCCAGTCCATCATCCAGAGCGGCAATTTCAAGGCCGGTGATGGGCTGCAGCCGACCTCGACCGCGACCACCGTGCGGGTTCGCGACGGCAAGACCTTGACGACGGACGGTCCGTTCGCCGAGACGCGCGAACAACTCGGCGGCTATTATCTGGTCGAAGCCAAGGACCTCGATGCCGCACTCGCCATTGCCGCGCGCATCCCCGGCGCCAAGACGGGCTCGATCGAGGTCAGGCCGATCATGGTCTATGATAACTGAGGGCGATGCGAAGCCGTCATTCCGAGGTGCGCGAAGCACGAGCCCGGAATCTCGAGGTTCCCGGATGTGCAGTTGCACATCCGGGTTCTACGCTTCGCATAGCCCCGGAACGACGGCATTCTCTCAACGGCTCGTGGATGACATCGACCGACATCGAAAAAATATTTCGCGATGAGGCGAGCCGGGCGCTGGCCACGCTGATCCGCCTCGTCGGCGATTTCGATCTCGCGCAGGATGCGTTGCAGGATGCCTTCGCGGTCGCGCTGGAGCGTTGGCCGACCTCCGATCCGCCATCCAATCCGCGTGCGTGGCTGGTCAATGTCGGACGCAACAAGGCGATCGACCGGATCCGCCGCCAAGCCACGTTTCGCGACAAGCAGTCGGAACTGACGCACGAATTGCTGAACAACGCCGCCGCTTCCGACGAGGTTGGCGAAGCCGGCGTGCTCGACGATGACATGCTGCGGTTGATCTTCACCTGCTGTCATCCGGCATTCGCGGCCGAGGTCAGGGTGGCGCTGACGCTGCGCACGATCTGCGGGCTGACCACCGCGCAGGTCGCGCGCGCCTTTCTGGCGAGCGAAGATGCCATGGCGCAGCGGCTACTCCGCGCCAAACAGAAAATCCGGCTCGCCGGAATTCCCTATGAGGTGCCGGATCGCGAGGCGCTCGCGCCGCGGCTGCGCGGCGTCCTCGCGGTGATCTATCTCGTCTTCACCGAAGGCTATGCGGCAACGTCGGGCGAGGATTTGATGCGGCCCAGCCTGGCGCGCGAAGCAATCCGGCTCTGTCGTTTGCTCGATGCCCTGATGCCGCAACGGCGCGAGATCAAGGGATTGCTGGCGCTGATGCTGCTGCACGACGCGCGCCGGGCTGGCCGCGAAACCGCCGGCGGCGATATCGTGCTTTTGGAAGAACAGAATCGCGGACTGTGGAACCATGCGCAGATCGCCGAAGGTCTCAAGCTGGTGGAAGACGCCTTGCAGTTGCCGGGCCCGCCGGAATCCTATGCGGTGCAGGCCGCGATCGCCGCGCTGCATGCGCGGGCGCCGAATTATGGCGATACCGACTGGCCGCAGATCGCGGGACTCTATGAAGTGCTGCTGCGGATCAGCCCGTCGCCGGTGATCGAACTCAACCACGCCGCCGCGGTCTCGATGGTGGACGGACCGGCCCGCGCGCTGGATTTGATCGGCGCACTGGAAGCCCGTGGCGGACTCGACGGCTATGAACTGTTGCCGGCGGTCCGCGCCGATCTGTTGCGCCGACTCGGCCGCCGCGATGCGGCCCGCGCGGCTTATCTGGCGGCGACCGCCGCAACACATCTCGAGCCGCTGCGGCGGCTGTACGCACGCCGGATGGCGGAAATGGATCGTGAGGAAGCCGGATAAGCGGGTGCAGTTATTGCGCGGCGACCGCCTTGGTGTCATCCGGGAGACTGGCCAGCAGCGATTGCAGGGTGGTCAGCGTCGAATGGTCGGCGACGCCGTCGACGCGGGCGGGGCGGAAGTGGCGCTGGAAAGCGGTGACCACTTCCATGGTCGTCCCGTCGTATTTTCCATTGACCGGGATGCCGTAACCATATCTGGCCAGCGCCTGTTGCAGATCGCCGACGCTGTCGCTGATGGTGCCCAGTTTGAGGGTCTCGCCGCGCACGATCGGCGCCGGTTGTACCCAGTGGCCGACGCCGGAATTGGCCAGCGAATGCCATGGAAATTTCTCGCCGGGGTCCTTCTTGCGGGACGGCGCGACGTCCGAATGCGCGAGCACGCGATGCGTCGGCACGTTGCGGCGGAGCATGATGCCGCGGCACAGCGCGATCACGGCGGCGGTCTGGCGCAGCGGAAATTCCGGATAACCCCAGTCATGGCCGCGGTTGACGATCTCAACGCCGATCGAACAGGAATTGATATCCTCTTCGCCCGCCCAGGATGCCGCGCCGGCATGCCAGGCGCGCTTGGCCTCGGGGACGCATTGCACGATGCGGCCGTCTTCCAGCACGATGTAATGCGCGGAGACATCGGTGCCCGCTGTGCAAAGTCGCGCGATCGCGCCTTCCACGTCAGGCATGCCGGTGTAGTGCAGCAAAATCATGTCGGGCAAGCGCCCTTTGTTCCGGTCGCCATAATTCGCAGACGGAATCACGTCGGAAGCGATCGATGAATCGGGGGTGAATGTCTTCATATTCGCGTTGGCACGGGGAAGCGGGACGGCGCGTTGACGTCTCGAATCGACACCAGCCGACGCGAACGAACCAAAAGACATCTGAAAGCTCAATCCTGGCAAGAGAACGGCAGCCGTGCGTTTTCAGGTCGAACCCCGTCACTATTCCTTCACGGTGCCGTCACCGCAATGCAAGAGGCCGCGATGACCTCGCATTTTGGCCGGGTGTGTGCGGGGAGCATCACCTGCTGAGCGCCCATCGCGCCGTTCTGTCGCGCAGCCAGGTGAAAGGGCGCGGATTGGGCGCGGCGTATCGGGATACCGGCCCGTTCGCCGAGCCCCAGATCCTCCGAATCCGTCAACGCTTTCTTAACGCTAACTGACGTTACTAAGTGGTGAAGAGCCGAACCCGTTTGGGGACGGCCGAGGCCCTTTTTCACGCTCGAAATCCCATGGCAGGCCACCAAATTCCGTCGGGAAGTCAGGGGTTGCGGCTCGGGGCGTCCGGGATCGGCCATCCTGCCTGGCCGGGATATTTCGTAAAGAGCTGCCTTTTCCAGACGAAAAGTCCGGCGAAGCACAGATATGTGAGGCGCAATGGCCCCGCTGGCGTCCGATTTCCGTTTTTTAGCCCGGATTTCGCCGGAAGCCGGCGCATGAGCTCGCCTGCCCCGCGTCATATTCCCGTCCTTGGCCGCGAAGCCGTGGCGCTGCTGAACCCCGGCGATGGCGGTGTGTATGTCGACGCGACGTTTGGGGCCGGCGGCTACAGCCGGATGATCCTCGATGTCCAGGGAACCCGTGTCCTCGGCATCGACCGTGATCGCACGGCCATCGCGGGCGGGTTCGATCTCGTCGACCAATCGGCCGGCCGGCTCACGCTGGTCGAGGACCGGTTTTCGAATCTCGCCGAAGTTTGTGCAGCGCAGGGCCTCCAGGAGGTCGACGGCGTCGTGATGGACATCGGGGTGTCCTCGATGCAACTCGACGAGGCCGATCGCGGCTTCTCGTTTCGTCTCGGCGGCCCGCTCGACATGCGAATGGGCCATGACGGCCCGACCGCGGCGGATGTGATCGCCCGCGCTTCCGAGGCCGATCTCGCCAACATCATCTATATCTTCGGCGAAGAGCGTCATTCCCGCGGCGTCGCCCGAGCCATCGTCGCCGCGCGCAAGGAAGCTCCGATCGCGACCACGCGCGCGTTGGCGGATATCGTCGCCAAAGTGGTGTGGCCGAAGCCGGGTGAAATTCACCCGGCGACGCGGACGTTTCAGGCGCTGCGGATTTTCGTCAACGGGGAACTCGACGAACTGCATCTGGCGCTCGCGGCCGCGGAGCGCGTGTTAAAGCCGGGCGGCCGGCTCGTGGTGGTGTCCTTCCATTCGCTGGAAGACCGCATTGTCAAGAATTTCCTGGGTGAGCGCGCCAGGGCCGGCGGCGGATCGCGCCATCTTCCCGAACTCGCGCAGGCCGCGCCGAGTTTTGCCGTCCTGACCAAGCGCCCGGTGACCGCGAGCGAAGAGGAGATTTCGGCCAACCCACGTGCGCGCTCGGCCAAGCTGCGCGCGGCCGAGCGCAGCACCGCGCCCGCGCACATCGCCGCGGCATTGCCGGCATGGCCCGTTCTCGCCGATGTGATGAGGGGAGGCTGACCATGCGGATCCTCCATCTCCTCGTGATCGGCGTCCTGGTGTTCGCCGCCGCCTATGTCTACCGGATCAAAATGGAATCCACCGATCGCACCGAGCGGGCGCTGCGGCTGCATGCGGAAATACGCGAGCAGCGCGACGCCATCGCGCAGTTGCGCTCGGAATGGGCAAAGCTCGACGCGCCCTTGCGCCTGCAGGGACTCGCCGAACGGCATCTGCCGTTAAAGCCCATCACGGCTACCCAATACGATACATTGAAGAACCTGCCCGAGCGGCCACCAAACTACAGAAAATCGGGTGAATTCGATCCGATCGGCGCCATGCTCGAGACCATCGACGCCAATGCCGTGACCGGCTCGGTCGCGGCGCCGGAGCATCAGCAATGACCGGCCGGACGCGCGCCACCACCAAGCCTGTCGAACCATGGCGTCAGCGGCTGATCCGCAGCCTGCTGTACGGACGTAATGTCGACCGCGCCGCCAAGGCGCGCGCCCGCGTCGGATTTGCGATGCTGGCGTTCGCGGCGATCTACGCGGTGATCGGCGGCCGTCTGGTGATGTTCACGATCAATGGTGACAGTCACGGCGCGCACCGCACGGCGGCGCAGGACGCCATCGCGACCGCACGGCCGGATATCATCGACCGCAACGGGGAGATACTCGCCACCGATGTCAAGGCACCCAGCCTGTTCGGCGAGCCGCGCCGGATCATCGACAAGGACGAGGCGATCGAACTTCTGACCGCGACCTTGCCCGATCTCGACACCGGCGAAGTACGCGAGCGGTTGTCCGGCAAGAAAGGTTTCGTCTGGCTGAAACGCGAAATCTCGCCGCTGCAACAGCAGGAAATTCACCGCCTCGGCATTCCCGGCATCGGCTTCCTGCGCGAGAACAAGCGTGTTTATCCCACCGGCGCCGAAGTCGCGCATCTGATCGGCCTGGTCAATATCGACAACCAGGGCATTGCCGGGATGGAGAAATGGCTCGACACCAATGGTCTTGCCGATCTGCATCGCGCCGGCTTCGCCACCGACCGGTTGCAACGGCCGGTGGAATTGTCGGTCGACCTGCGCGTCGAACACGCCCTGCGCGACGAACTGCTCAAGGCCAAGGAAAAATTCCACGCCAAGGCCGCCTCCGGTCTCGTCTCCAACGTCAAGACCGGCGAGATCGTGGCGATGGTGTCGGTGCCGGATTTCGATCCCAACAATCCCAAAGAGGCGCACGATCCCGATCGCATCAACCGGCTGACCACCGGCGTGTACGAGATGGGCTCGACCTTCAAGGCCTTCACGCTGGCGATGGCGCTGGATTCCGGCAAATACGATCTCAACTCGATGTGGGACGCGCGCGGGCCGCTGCATTTTGGCAAGTTCGCAATCCATGACGACGAGCCGAAGGGCCGCTTCCTCAATATGAAGGAGGTGTTCACGTTCTCCTCGAACGTCGGCGCGGCGCGCATTGCGCTGTCGCAAGGCGTCGAAGCGCACAAGGCGTTCCTGCGCAAGATGGGACAGCTCGAGCGATTGCGCACCGAACTGCCCGAGAGCGCGTCGCCGATTTTGCCGCGGCACTGGAGCGAGTTGAACACGGTGACCATTGCGTTCGGGCATGGCGTCGCGGTGGCGCCGCTACAGGCTGTGATGGGCATCGATGCGCTGGTCAACGGCGGCTATCTGATTCCGCCGACCTTCATGAAACGCACGGAACAGGAAGCGATGGAGGTCGCCAAGCGGGTGATCAAGCCCGAGACTTCCGAGAAGATGCGATTCCTGATGCGGCTCAATGCCGAGATCGGCACCGCGAGAAAAGCCGACGTCAAGGGCTACTACATCGGCGGCAAGACCGGCACGGCCGAAAAAGTCATCAACGGCCGCTACGTCAAGAAGCGCGTGCTCACGGCCTTTACCGCAATCCTGCCGGCCGACCATCCCCAATACCAGCTTCTGGTCATGCTGGACGAGCCGCAGTCGCTGAAGGAAACCTACGGTTTCATCACTTCCGGCTGGAATGCGGTGCCGACCGGGGGCAATGTGATTGCCCGCATTGCGCCGCTTCTGGGCATCGAACCGCGTTTCGATCTGCCGCCGTCCGACCGCCTTATTCTTGCGGCATCCAAGACAACCCAGTAAGGCGTACTTCACCCACGCGCCGGCGGGACTGGAGACAATGAGACTTCGCGACCTGTTCAGCAATGACGATGCGACCAAGGTCACTGGCGCGACCGGGGTCACGGGTGCGACCGGGATCACTGGCGCGATCGAGGTGACAGGGCTGGCTGTGGACAGCCGTAGCGTGAAGCCGGGCGACCTGTTCTTCGCGCTCGCGGGCAGCAAAACCGATGGCACCCGCTTTATCGACGCGGCAATTGCGTCCGGCGCCGTGGCAGTCGCGGGGGACCATTCGCCTGCGGGCGAATGCCGCGTGCCGTTTGTCGTCACGCCCAATCCGCGGCGCGCGCTGGCGCTGGCCGCGGCGAGATTCTATCCGCGGCAGCCGGCGACAATCGCGGCCGTCACCGGCACCAGCGGCAAGACTTCCGTTGCCGCCTTTACGCGCCAGATCTGGCAGCGGCTCGGTCATGCCTCCGCCAGTATCGGCACCATCGGGCTGGTGTCGCCGAAGCGAACCGTTTACGGCTCGCTGACGACGCCCGATCCGATCGCGCTGCATCGCCAGCTCGACGAAATCGCGCGCGACGGAGTCACGCATCTCGCGTTCGAGGCTTCGTCGCACGGGCTCGATCAGTATCGGCTCGACGGCGTGCGCATCGCCGCCGGCGGATTCACCAATCTCAGCCGCGACCACATGGATTACCATCCTGACGCCGCGCATTACCTTGCCGCCAAGCTGCGGCTGTTCCGCGATCTCGTGATGCCGGATGGCGCTGCGGTGATCGCGGCCGATCATGATTGCTCGCAGGCCGTGATCGACGTGGCGCGCGCGCAACAGCTGCGGATCATCACGGTGGGCAGCAAGGGCGACGGCGCAGGCGAAGGCATTTGTGTCGCTGCATCCGGCATCGACGGCTTTGCGCAGAACCTTGAGCTCGTGCATTGCGGGCGCCGATATTCAATCCGACTGCCGCTGGTCGGCGAATTCCAGATCGAGAATGCGCTGGTCGCCGCGGGACTCGCGATCGGCACCGGCAGCGAACCGGATCAGGTTTTCGCTGCACTCGAACATCTCGAAGGCGCCAAGGGCCGGCTGGAGCAGGTCGGCGAGCGCAATGGCGCTCCGATTTTTGTCGACTATGCACACAAGCCCGATGCGCTGGCCAAGGCGCTGCAGGCGCTGCGTCCCTATGCCAAACGCAACCTCGTTGTCGTGTTCGGCGCCGGGGGTGACCGCGACGCCGGCAAGCGTCCACTGATGGGCGCGATTGCGGCCGAGAATGCCGACAGCGTCATCATCACCGACGACAATCCGCGCAGCGAAAACCCGGCACTGATCCGATCGGCGATTCTCGGCGCGGCCAAGGGTGCCAAGGAAATCGGCGACCGCACGGAGGCGATCCGCACCGCGATTGCCGGGCTGCAGAGCGGCGACGCGCTGTTGATCGCGGGCAAGGGCCACGAAACCGGGCAGATTGTCGGCGACCGGGTGCTGCCGTTCAGCGATCATGACGCCGTTGCAGCCGCGCTCGCGCCGAGGGTCGCATGAGCATTAAACCGTTATGGACATCAGCCGCGATGACGGCGGCGATGCGCGCACAGGTGAACGGCGCGTTGCCGGAAGGCGTGAGCGGCCTTTCGATCGACAGCCGCACGATCGCGCCGGGCGAGGCTTATTTCGCGATCAAGGGCGACGTCCATGACGGGCATCATTTCGTTGCCGCCGCGTTGAAGGCCGGTGCCGCGCTGGCCGTGGTCGAGGCCGCGCAGCGCGACAAGTTTGCTCCCGATGCTCCGCTGCTGGTGGTCGATGACGTGCTCGCCGGTCTGGTCGATCTCGCGCATGCCGCGCGCGGGCGGCTGGATGCGCAGGTGATCGCGGTGACAGGTTCGGTCGGCAAGACCTCGACCAAAGAGGCGCTGCGGCGCGTGCTCGGCGCCCAGGGCGAGACCCATGCCTCGGCGGCGTCGTTCAACAATCACTGGGGCGTGCCATTGTCGCTGGCGCGCTGCCCGGCGTCGGTGCGTTTTGCGGTCTTCGAGGTCGGCATGAATCACGCCGGC
>Ga0210400_10001721_pt1 | contig 21397 bp, 18 predicted proteins | sample IncBWH26MmetaG_FD_155456 | JGI IMG/M metagenome (GOLD analysis project Ga0210400, IMG submission 155456) | Forest soil microbial communities from Barre Woods Harvard Forest LTER site, Petersham, Massachusetts, United States - Inc-BW-H-26-M | ecosystem: Environmental > Terrestrial > Soil >...
GCGCCGGTACCGGCGCCGATCAAGCCGCCGCCGATCGCGCGCTGGCCGGGATCATAGGGATTGGTGCAGCCGGATAAGCCGAACGCTAAACCCGTGGCAAGCGCCCCGGATAGAATGACGGACCTCACACTCCGCTCCTTTTGCCTTACGCGCCGAAAACGGCGCCTTAACCGCCAGTTTATATTCAGGCGGAGTGGATCGCGAGTTTGTTTGGTCGGCCTTTTAAGGGCTGTTAAGACGTGGATGCCCCGGGACAAGCCCGGGCAAGGCGGTTTGTTAAAGTGATAAAGCTGTCGTCCCGGTGCAGGCCGGGATCCATCGATCCGCTTCCGAGGCAGCTGAAGAGTGGGCTCCGGCGTGCGCCGGGACTGCGATACCGCTAGTTCACCCGCAGGTGACAGGAGACGCCGTGGCCGGGGCTGATCTCAACCAGCTTCGGCATCTCGACCTTGCAGCGCGCCTCGGCATAGGGGCAGCGGGTGTGGAAGGCGCAGCCCGGCGGCGGGTTGATCGGGCTCGGCACGTCGCCCTGCAGCAGGCGCTTGGCGCGCTTCAATTTCGGGTTGGGCACCGGCACCGCCGACAGCAATGCCTCGGTGTAGGGATGCTGCGGGTTGGTGAACAAGGTCTTCTTGTCGGCGTATTCGACGATCTTGCCGAGATACATGACCGCGATGCGGTGACTGATGTGCTCGACGACGGCGAGGTCGTGCGCGATGAACAGATAGGACAGCCGCTTCTCGCGCTGCAGATCCATCATCAGATTGATGACCTGCGCCTGGATCGACACGTCGAGTGCAGAGACCGGCTCGTCGGCGACGATCAGCTTGGGATTGAGCGACAGGGCGCGGGCGATCGAGATGCGCTGCCGCTGGCCGCCGGAGAATTCGTGCGGAAAGGCGCTCATCTGGCTGCGCCGCAGCCCGACCTGGTCGAAGATCTCGCCGACCAGCTTCTGCTTCTCCTTGCCGTGCGCGATGTCATGCACCTGCAGCGGTTCGCCGACGATGTCGCCGGCCGACATGCGTGGGTTGAGCGAGGAGAACGGGTCCTGAAAGATGATCTGCATCTGCCGGCGATAGGGTCGCATGTCGTGCTTGCCGAGCCGGGTCACGTCGTGACCGTCGAGCCGGATCGACCCGTCGGTCGGCTCGATCAGGCGCAGGACGGTGCGCGCGACTGTCGACTTGCCGCAGCCACTCTCGCCGACCATTCCCAGCGTCTCGCCTTCGCCGATCTGAAAGGTGACGTCGTCGACCGCGTAGACCTGGCCGACCGTGCGGCGCAGCACGCCCTTCTTGACCGGGAAATGCTTTTTGAGATTGGTGACCTCGAGCACCGGCGGGCTGTTGTGCCCGACCCTGCCGCCGACCGCGATCCCGTTGCCGGTGGCGGCCTCAACCATAAAGCTTCTCCGAATGCCAGCATGCCGCCCAGTGGCCGGGACGCTTCTGTTCGTAGGGCGGATAGAACGAGCGACATCGCTCGTCGGCATAGGCGCAGCGTGGCGCGAAGGAACAGCCCGGCGGCAAATTGGTCAGGGCCGGCACCATGCCGGGGATCTCCTTGAGCCGGCCATTCGCCGCCGCCGAGGTGGTGTCGCCGGCGATCACCTCGAGATGCGGGATCGAGGCCAGCAGGCCGTGCGTGTAGGGGTGCAAGGGCGCCTCGAACAGCTCCTCGACATCGGCCTCCTCGACCTTCTTGCCGGCATACATGACGATGACGCGCTGCGCCGTCTCGGCGACGACCGCGAGGTCGTGGGTGATCAGCACCACCGCGGTGCCAAGCTTCTTCTGCAGATCCAGGATCAGATCGAGGATCTGCGCCTGGATCGTCACGTCGAGCGCTGTCGTCGGCTCATCGGCGATCAGCACCCGCGGATTGCAGGCCAGCGCCATCGCGATCATTGCCCGCTGGCGCATGCCGCCCGACAACTGGTGCGGGTACTCCTTGGCCCGCTGCTTCGGCTCCGGGATCTTGACCAGCCGCAGCATCTCGATGGCCTTTTCCATCGCCGCGGCCTTCGAGAGATCCTCGTGCAGCCGGATCGTCTCGCTGATCTGGTGGCCGATCGTCATGACCGGGTTCAGCGAGGTCATCGGCTCCTGGAAGATCATCGAGATCTCGTTGCCGCGGATGTCGCGCATCTCAGCCTCGTCGAGGGTGACGAGGTCCCGGCCGTCGATCTTGATCGAGCCGCTGACGATGCGGCCCGGCGGGCTCGGCACCAGGCGCAGCAGCGACAGCGCGGTCATCGTCTTGCCGCAGCCGCTTTCGCCGACGATGGCCAAGGTCTCGGCGCGGCGGATCGAGAACGACACGTCGTCGACCGCCTTGACGACCCCGAGGCGGGTGAACAGGTAGGTCTGCAGCCCCTCGACCTCGAGCACCGTCTCGGCGTTGTGGCCCGGACGGGTCAGCGGCGCATAGTCGGCTTGTCTGGCTTCGGTCACGGTCGCCAAGGGAGCGGTCTCCAATGCACCTTGTTGCGCGGGGGGACGGTGCGTGTCGATCAGCTACGTTGCCGTGGATCGAGCAGGTCGCGCAAGGCATCTCCCAGGAGATTGGTCCCGAACACGACGAAAGAGATAGCCAAACCGGGGAAGACCACCAGCCACGGCGCGGTGCGCACGTACTCCGCCGCCGATTCCGACAGCATGCGGCCCCAGGACGGATGCGGCTCGGGAACGCCGAGGCCGAGAAACGACAGCGTCGCCTCGACCAGGATCGCCGAGCCGAGCTGGGCGGTCGCCAGCACGATCAGCGGCGACAGCGTGTTCGGCAGGACGTGACGGATCGCGATGCGAACTTCGGACATGCCGATCGCCTTGGCCGCCTCGACAAAAGGCTGCTCGCGCAGCGTCAGCGTGCTGGAACGGATCACGCGGGCGACATAGGGCACCAGCGGGATCGCGATCGCGACGATCGTGTTGGGCAGCGACGGCCCAAGCGCCGCCGCCATGATGATCGCCATGACCAGCAAGGGAAGGGCCTGCATCATTTCGAGGATGCGCTGGGTGATCAGGTCGAACCAGCCGAGCAGGTATCCCGACAACAGCCCGACCGTCACCCCGATGCCGGAACCGAGCAGCATCGAGCCGATGCTGACCATCAGCGAGATGCGGGCGCCGTACATGATGCGGGCCCAGACGTCGCGCCCCATGAAATCGCAGCCGAGCCAGTGGGCGGCGCCCGGCCGGGCCAGCGAGGCGGCGGCGTTGGTCGATAGCGGGTCGTACACGGTAAGCCAGGGCGCAAAGGCCGCGGCGAACAGGAAGATCCCCATGATCAGCGCGCCGGCCGCGCCCAGCGGATAACGCCGGATGAAGAAGCGCACCGCGCCCCAGCGGCCTTTGACGTTTGCCCCCGCAGCCGCCAATTCGGCATTGAAATCCAGCGTGCTCACATGGCTCTCCTGATCGCGAGAAGGCTGCCTGTTCTAGTCCGAATATTTGATCCGCGGATCGAGCGCCGCGTACAGCATGTCGATGATGAAGTTGATCGACACGACGACGATGGCGATGAACATCACCAGGTTCTGCACCATCGGGTAATCGCGCCAGCGCACCGCCTCAACCAGGAACCGCGCGACGCCGGGAATGTTGAAGACGGTCTCGGTGACGATCAGCCCGCCCAACAGAAAGGCGGCCTCGATGCCGATCACGGTGACGACCGGCAGCATCGCGTTCTTCAGCGCGTGGTAATAGTTGATGGTGACTTCGGAGGCGCCCTTCGAGCGGGCGGTGCGGATGTAGTCCTGGCGCAATACTTCGAGCATCGAGGAGCGCGTCAGGCGCAGCATCAGGGCCGAGCTGCGGAACCCGACCGCCGCTGCCGGCACGCTATACATCAACACGGTGTTCCAGAAGCCGGTCGGCGCGTCGCTATAGATCGGGATCGTGCCGAAATAGGCGACAAACCCCATCAGGATCAGCAGCCCGAGCCAGAAGGCGGGCATCGACAGCCCGGTCAGGCTGATGACCCGCAGGATGTAATCGAGCCGCGTGTTCTGCTTGACCGCGCTGATGACGCCGAACGGCACCCCGATCAGCACCGCGAAGGCGAGCGCCAGGCCGGCGAGCTTCGCGGTGATCGGGATCCGCGGCGCAATCTCCTGGAGGGCCGGCCGCTCGGTCTGATAGGAGATGCCGAGATCGCCAACGAGCAGCCCGCTGATCCATTTGACGTATTGCACCGGTATCGGCCGGTCGAGCCCGAGATCGGCTTCGATGCGCGCCTTGTCCGCCGGATCGACAAAGCCGCCGGCGTCGAACAGGATGTCGGCGATGTTGCCGGGCGTCAGCCGCAACAGCATGAAAATGATGATGGAAATGCCGAACAGCGTCAGCACCATCAGGCCGAAACGTCGCACCAGATAGGCTCCCAACGCCTTCCTCCCTCGTTTCGCCAGCCCGTTCGCCGACTGATCCCCGAGCCATACGCCGAGCCGTATGCCCAGCCATATGCCCAAGGGACCGTCTATTGTTTTAGAGGCTGCCGCCCTGCAAGACGAGCGTTTTTGCAAGCCGGCCGCCGACGCGCTTGCTTCGGGTATCATCTGACCCGTTCCGCAGCCGAAAACCAGCGTTCCAAATGGCTTCTTTGAGTTTGTTTCTATCACATTCGAGTGATGGCCGGTGGAACATGTTGCCGGCCTGCGATTTCCGGCACCGATCGACCGCTGATCCTGCCTATCCTTGCGCGTGGGATTAAGGCATGGCGGATAAACGTTTTCCCGTCCTAGGCCAATCAGGGGAACCAGTATGAAGACGATCCAGGCATTGCTGGCCGGTTTGCTCCTCGCGGGGTTGTGCTGGCCGCTATCGGCATCGGCACAGGATGTGCCGCCGGGCACCTATCTGAGAAGCTGCGGCGAGGTCCATCTGCGAGGCGACACGCTGGTCGCGACGTGCCGGGGCATGGACGGCTCCGCGCATCGCAGCTCATTGCCGGCGGTTCGCGGCTGCGTCGGGGATATCGGCAACATCAACGGCCGGCTCACCTGCAACTATGCCGATGCGCCACAGCAGCAGCCGTATTACGGCGGTGCGCCGCAGCAGCAGCCCTACTACGGCGCGCCACAGCAGCAGCCCTACTACGGCGCGCCACAGCAGCAGCCCTACTACGGTACCCCCGGCTATGCGCCGCCTTACGGCAGGTAGCAGGCCGCGCGACGGTGAGACCCGGGAGGTGTTTCCCTCGTATGCGCGCTCAAGGCCCACACCCGAACCCACCGCCGGGCACGCCACCGGTTCCGCCGCGGGATCCGTCGCGGCCGCCGCCCATAACCGAACCGCCGCCACCGATACCGGTGCCCCGACCTGAACCGCCGCCGCGGCCAATAAACGATCCGCCGCCGGCCGCGGCCTTTAAAGCACGCACCCCGCCGCGCGAGGCGGCGGGGTGGGGATGCACGCAACACGCCTGGTTTTCCTCGGACGGAAGAACCGGCTCAAGTCGAATACGACGGAGTTTGTGAAGAAAGGGTTACTTTGCTTCCACCAGATGTAAATAACGCCCTATTGTAAACGGACAGGCTGATCGGGTCCCATTGCTGCGTCCGGGAGTCGCGCGAATGGCTGTTCGCGGTGACGTCACTCCGGCTGTTACATTCCGACAACGGCTGTTACCGGCTTTTTACATTTACTTGCTTTTTCGAGGCCATTCTCGTAGAATACGCATGGCGGGCGGCTCACCCGCGCTGGCAAAATTGTAAAGCGACAGGGAGCGATGGCAACATCGACGGTGGTCGTGGCGCGCGAGGATTTAACGATCCACGGCGCGACCGAGGCAAGCCCCGGGGAAACCGACCCTGCGCAAATCGAAAACCATTTTTTTAATACTATCGAGCAACATAATGCGGATGCCGTCGTGCTCGACCTGACCGGTTCGCACGACCAAGGCGTCATGGCAATCCGCAGGATCCGGCAGCGCAGCCCTGTGCCCATCATCGTCGTCTGCGGCCCCGAGGACAAGTCGATGACCGACTATCGCCGAGCCGGTGCCGTTGCCTGCATGACGCCGCCGGTCGACCTGATGCAGCTGAAAGAGACCTTGCAGCAGGCTGGGCAAAAGGACCCGGAGCTACCCTTCGACGCGCCGTCCCACGGGATCGAAGCGGGGATCGAAGCGCTCAGCTTTTCCGGGTTCGTGCTGCGGCCACAGGAGCAGCGGCTGACCGCGCCGAATGGCACAGAGGTGAATTTATCGAGCGCGGAAAGCCGAGTGCTGCAACACCTGGCCGGCACCCCTGGGGTGGTCTGGCCGGCCACGGCGATTGCCGAAGCGGTCGGCCCCGATCAGCGCGGCAATGCCGATCGCGCCGTCGGGCCGGTCATAGCCGGCCTGCGCAAGAAGTTGGGAAAGCTGGCCGGTCCGGCCGGACAGCGTCTTATCAAAACCGAAATTGGCCGCGGTTATATGCTGACCGCAGAAGCCGTGCCGGCCTGGCCTGCCGCGTTCCCTGCCCGCAGCGCCTGACATCTGCGGAGTTCTGCTGAACATGACCACTCCTTCGTCCGATCAGGAAGTGCGCCCCGTGACCCTGGCGTTAAACGATACACCGGCATCGAACCCGGCAGGCAATGCCCGCGGCCCCTCGTCGCTGCTCGGCAGCTTCGTCATCGCGGCGCGGCAGCGCGGCATCCACCTCTCGGTGGCGCAGCTCATTCGCGACCATCAACTCGCCTCGGGCGAGGTGTCGACCGAGCAATTGCTGCGCATCGCCGCGGCATCCGGCTTGCGCGCCCAAGCCACCCGTCTGCGCTGGGCCAGCCTCGTCAAGATGGGCACCGCGCTGCCGGCGATCGTGCTGCTGCGCAACGGCACCGCGATGGTGCTTCTGCGCATCCATGTCGAGGCGCAGGGCCGGCCGCCGATCGTCGTCCTGCAGGACCCCAACGCACCGCAACATACCCCGCTGACGCTCGACGAGGCCCGCTTCAGCGCGGCCTGGGACGGCGAAGTCATCCTGATCAAGCGCGATTACCGGCTGCGCGACGAGAACCAGCCCTTCGGTTTTCGCTTCGTCCTGGCGCAATTGCTGCGGGACAAGCGGGTCGTCCGCGACCTCGGGATCTGCGCGGTCATTCTCAGCATCACGGCTATCTCGCCGATCATGTTCTGGCGCGTCCTGGTCGACCGCGTCATGTACTACGGCAGTCTGAACACCTTTACCCTGATCTGTATCGCGTTCGGCGTGCTGCTGCTCTTCGAGACGGTGTTCGGTCACCTCCGCCGCTATCTGGTCGTGTTCGTCACGACCCGCGCCGATTTGAAATTATGGACCTACACGTTCGACAAGATCCTCAATCTGCCGATCGAGTATTATGAACAGCGCTCGACCGGCGAGATCGTTCACAATCTCCACGAGATGGGGAAGATCCGCCAGTTTCTCGTCACCCAGCTGTTCGGTACCGCGCTGGACGCGATCGTCATCCTGTTCTTTCTGCCGGTTATGTTCTTCTTCAGCACCGTGATGACGGTTTGCGTGCTGGCGCTTTGCGCGCTGATCTGCCTGTGGCTGATCGCGATGCTGCCGGCAATCCGGCGGCGCGTCGGCGCCGTCGTCGCCGCCGAGACCCGCCGCGGGTCTTTCCTCGTCGAAACCGTCCACGGCATCCGCGCGGTAAAATCGCTGGCGCTCGATGCCCGGCAGCGCCACCAATGGGACGTCCACGTCGCCGAGGTCGCGGAGAAGCGCTACGCCGAAGGGGTCCTGTCGAACTGGGTGCAGACGATCGTCCATCCCTTGCAGGGATTGATGACGAACGGCGTCATCGCGGTCGCCGTATATCTCGCGCTGGCCAACAAGGACCCGATGTATATCGGTGCGATCATCGCGTTCATGATGCTGACCAACCGGGTGGTCGGTCCGCTGATCCAAGCCTCGCAGGCGATCGTTCAGATCGACGAGGCGCGCAGTGCCGTGCAGCTGGTCGGCGACATGGTCAACCGGCCGGCGGAAGAGGGCCGCTCGGGCCGCGGCATCCGTACCCCGCTGGTCGGCCGGGTCGAGTTCAACGAGGTCACCTTCCGCTACGAGGGCTCGACGACGCCAGCGCTCGATCAGGTGTCGTTCAGCATCCCTGAGGGAACCGTGTTCGGCATCATCGGTCGCAGCGGATCGGGCAAGACCACCGTCACCCGGCTGCTCCAGCTGTTGCACAGCAATTATCAGGGGCTGATCAAGATCGACGGCAACGATCTGCGCGAGATCGATGTCGACCATCTGCGCTCTAGCCTCGGAGTGGTGCTGCAAGAGAATTTCCTGTTCCGCGGCTCGATCCGCGACACGATCGCGTCCTCCAAGCCGGATGCCAGCTTCGAGGAAGTGGTCCAGGCGGCGCGGCTCGCCGGCGCCGAGGAATTCGTCGAACGCCTGCCGCGCGGTTACGAGACCTTCATCCAGGAAGGGTCGACCAACCTGTCGGGCGGGCAGCGGCAGCGGCTGGCGATCGCGCGCGCGCTGATCGGCGATCCGCGCATCCTGATCCTCGACGAGGCGACCAGCGCCCTTGACGCCGACAGCGAGGCGATCGTCAACGCCAATTTGCTGCGCATCGCGCAGGGCCGCACCTTGATCATCATCTCGCACCGCCTTTCCTCGCTGGTGAACGCCGACGCGATCCTCGTCCTGGAACGCGGACGGGTTTACGACATCGGCACGCACGAGGAGCTGCTCGACCGCTGCGACATCTACAGCGGGCTCTGGCACCAACAGCACCGGCACCTCATCACCAGGCCTTCGACGCATGAAATCATTCCGTTCCCGACCGCGGCGCAGTAACGCCGGGCCGGACAATCTGGTCCGGGTCTTCCAATCGGAAACCCAGGAGATCCTCGATACTCCTGAGCCGCTCGGCGTGCGCGCGACGCTCTACGTCCTCGTCGGGTTCATCGTCACGCTGGTCGCCGTCGCCGCCTTTACAAGGCTCGACCGGGTCGTGTTCAGCACCGGCCAGATCGTCACCGTCCAGTCGACGATGATCATCCAGGCGCTCGACCCATCGATCATCAAGACGATCGATGTGCGCGAGGGTCAGCGGGTCAAGGCCGGCGATGTGCTGGCGACGCTCGATCCGACCTTTGCCTCGGCCGATGTCAGCGCCCTCAAATCGCAGGTCGCCAGCCTCAACGCGCAGATCGCTCGCTGCGAGACGGAGCTCGCCGGCAAGTCCTCCTATGAGCCGCCGACCAGCGACGATCCGGCCGCGGCGCAATACGGCGCGTTGCAGAAATCCTACTTCGCGCAGCGCAGGGCACAGTTCGACGCTCAGTCGCGCGCCTATGACGAGCAGTTGGCGCAGCTCAAGACGACCATCGCCAAGCTCGAAAACGATCAGTCCCGATACGGCGATCGCGCCAGGCTCGCTAAGGAAGTCGAAGAGATGCGGGCGACGCTGGCGGCCGCCCAGGTCGGCAGCCGTCTCAATCTGTTGGCGGCCACCGACACGAAGACCGAGCTGTTGCGCTATGCCGAATATGCCCGCAACAGCCTGATCGAAAACCAGCATCAGCTGCAATCGACGATCTCGAACCGCGAGGCCTTCGTCCAGCAATGGCTGGCCCAGGCCAGCCAGGAGCTGGTCACGGCGCGCGGTCAGCGCGACACGGCGGCGCAGCAGCTCGAGAAGGCGACAAAGCACAAGGATCTGGTGCGTCTCGAGGCGCTCGAGGATTCGGTTGTTCTGAAGATGTCGAAACTGTCGGTGGGTTCGGTCCTCAAGGAGGGCGATCCGCTGATGTATCTGGCGCCGCTGAACTCGCCGGTCGAGGCGGAGGTCAAGATCGCGACCCGCGATGTCGGCTTCATCCGCCCCGGCGATCCGGTCAAGGTCAAATTGGACGCCTTCAACTTTATCGAGCACGGCATGGCCGACGGCACCCTGCGCTGGATCAGCGAGGGCGCCTTCACCACCAACGACGACAATGGCACCGCGGCACAGGAGCCGTACTACAAAGCGCGCATTGCGCTGACCAATGTCGATCTGCGAAGCGTTCCGGACAGCTTTCGCCTGATCCCCGGCATGACGCTTACCGGCGACATCCACATCGGCACCCGCTCGATCCTGATGTACATCGTCTCCGGCGCGCTGCAGGGGATGGGCGAGGCGATGCGTGAACCCTGATCCATCCCAGGCGGCCATGACCACCGGCGACCGACGGGCGCGGCACCCGCTGCGAGCCGCGCTCGTGGCTCATGCGGCGGCCGAGGATGTGGCGGCGGCGGCTGCATCGACTCCGGACATATCGACATCGCCGGAGGTCGGATCCGCGGCAGACATGCTGGCGGTGACTGAACCGGTGTTGAATCCACCGCCGCTCGATACGTCGGCCGCGGATGTACCGGTAGTGACTGAACCCGTGGTGACTGAACCGGCGGTCTCCGTGCCGGCGGCAGCTGCACGGCCGGCGATTACGGCGGATCGCCAATCATCCATGTCGCGCGCGCTCAGGACGGCGCTCGCGGCCTATGCGCGCGAAGATTATCCGGCGGCGGCGCGGATGCTGACGAAGCTCGCCCAGGCCGGCGACCGTGAAGCGCAGTATCACCTCGGGCTGCTTTATGCTCGCGGCAAAGGCGTACTCGGCAATCTGGGCGACGGCATCGTGTGGTATCGCCGGGCTGCCGAGCAGGGGCATGCCGAGGCGCAATTCCAGCTAAGCCTCGCCTATCTGTACGGCGGTCACGCGCATTACGAGGTCGGTCGCTGGTACGACGGCGCCGCCGAAATCGACAAGAACGCGGCGGACAACAATCTCGAGCTGATGTTCCCGAACGGCATCAACGTGCCGCAGGATCATTCCGAGGCGTTGCGCTGGAGCATCGCGGCGGCCGAGCAGGGGCTGGCCGAGGCGCAGGCCAATACCGGGATGATGTATGCGCGCGCTTTCGGCTGCGAGACCGATTACGAGGCAGCCCGGCGCTGGTATCTGCTGGCGGCGGAGCAGGGCGTCGCCGCCGCCGAATTTGGTCTCGGCGTACTGCATGCCAACGGCTTCGGGGTCGAGATCGATCTGGCGGCGGCAGCCCGCTGGTACGGCAAGGCGGCGGCGAAGGGCTATGGCGACGCGCAGGTCGCCTTGGCGCTGATGTGCAGCTCGGGGGCCGGCATGGAGCGCGATCCGGAGCGCGCCGTCCTGCTGTTTCAGCAGGCCGCCGAGAACGGCAATCCGCGCGCCCGGCACAATCTGGCGCTCCACCTGCTGCAAGGCGATGGCGTGCCGCAGAATCTGGTGATGGCGGAAACTTATTTCCGGCAGGCCGCGCGGCAGGGACACACGCCGGCGATGCTGAACCTCGCGCGCATGTACACGCTCGGCCAGGGCACCGCGCAGAGCCAATCCGAGGCGGCGCTGTGGTATCGCGCGGCCGCCGAATCCGGCGATGCCGAGGCGCAATTCATGATCGGCGCGCTGCATGCCCGCGGCGACGGCGTCCCGAAGCGGTGGTCGATGCCGCGCGGTGGTTCGAAAAGGCCGCCGAGCAAGGGCATGCCGCGGCACAGTTCAATATCGGCGTTTTTTACCGCGACGGCAGCGGCGTCGAACGCGATCCGGTGCGGGCGGTGGCGTGGTTCGGCCGTGCCGCGGAGCAGGGGATGGCGGTGGCGCAGACCAGCCTCGCCAAGCTCCATTTGTCGGGCGAGGGCGTGCCGCGCGACTACGACACCGCGGCGATGTGGCTGCGGCGCGCCGCGGCGGCCGAGGACGGCGACGCCGAGACGACGCTCGGCATCCTGCATCTGCATGGGCATGGCGTCGATCGCGACATGAGCGCCGCCGAGCAGCTGTTCCGCCAGGCGGCGGAGCGCGGCTATGCGCCGGCCTATTTCCAGCTCGGCCATTTCTATTCCGAGGATCGCGGCGCCGGCGCCAAGCCGGCCGAGGCCGAGCGCTGCTACCGCGCGGCGGCCGAGGCGGGGCATGTCCCGTCGCAGCTGATCCTGGCGCGGAATTACATGTCAGGCGCCTGGGGCGCGCGCGACGAGGCGGAGGCCGCGGCGTGGTTCTACCGCGCCGCGGAAGCGGGCCATGCCGGCGCGCAACTTCAACTCGCCACGATGTTTTGCGTCGCGCAGGGCGTGCCGAAGGATCTCGCCATGGCGGTCGCCTGGTTCCGCCGCGCCGCCGAGCAGGGCGAGCGCATCGCGCAATACAACCTGGCGGTCATGCTGATGAAAGGCGAGGGGGTTGAGGCCGACCCGGAAGAGGCGCTGAAGTGGTACCTTCAAGCGGCACAGCAGGGCGTTCCGGAAGCCCAGATCGCAGTCGGCGATTTTTATGCCGGCGGCCGGGTGGTCGCCGTCGATCATGACGAAGCCCGCCGCTGGTTCGAAAAAGCCGCCAGCCAGAGCCATGACGCGGCCCAGCCCCGGCTCGCGGCGCTCACCCAGTTGCAGGAGCGCCAGCCGGCGGCCGGGCCGGCGACCGGAATCGGGCCGCAGCGCGCCGGCACCGGAGCCTGAACCGCCCGGGCTGAACGAACCTATCGAGTGCTGCTGGCGGATCGGGGGCGGTGAGCTTATCTTTCGGCCATGCTGCCGTTGCTCGTTGCCGAACGCCCGCAAGCCGATATCGAGAAGCCGTTTCAGCTCCATTCGGAGTTCCGCCCGGCCGGCGATCAGCCGCAGGCGATCGACGAATTGTGCGAGGGGCTCGAACGCGGCGAGCGCGACCAGGTGCTGCTCGGGGTCACCGGCTCGGGCAAGACCTTTACGATGGCGCATGTCATCGCCCGCACCGGCCGGCCGGCGATCGTCCTCGCGCCGAACAAGACATTGGCGGCGCAGCTCTACGGCGAGATGAAGAGCTTCTTTCCGGAGAACGCCGTCGAGTATTTCGTCTCCTATTACGATTACTACCAGCCGGAAGCCTACGTTCCGCGCACCGACACCTATGTCGAGAAGGAATCCTCGCTGAACGAGCAGATCGACCGGATGCGCCATTCGGCGACCCGGGCGATCCTCGAGCGGCGCGACGTCATCGTCGTCGCCTCGGTGTCGTGCATCTACGGCATCGGCTCGGCCGAGACCTACTCGAAGATGACCGAGTCGCTGGAAGTCGGCAGCCGCATCAACCGCAACCGGTTCCTGTCGAAGCTCGTCGAGCTGCAGTACCGGCGCAACGACCACAGCTTCTTCCGCGGCAATTTCCGGGTGCGCGGCGATACGATCGAGCTGTTTCCGGCACATTACGAGGACCGCGCCTGGCGCATCTCGCTGTTCGGCGACGAGATCGAGGCGATCCATGAGATCGACCCGCTGACCGGCGAGAAGACCTCGGCGCTGCACTCGATCAAGATCTACGCCAACAGCCATTACGTGACGCCGCGCCCGACCCTGCTGCAAGCGGCCGACCAGATCCGGCGCGACCTCAGGATCCGCCTCGACGAGTTCCACGCTCAGGGCAAGTTGCTCGAAGCGCAGCGGCTGGAGCAGCGCACGACCTACGATCTCGAGATGATCGAGGCGACCGGCTCCTGCGCCGGCATCGAGAACTACTCGCGTTATCTGACCGGCCGCCTGCCGGGTCAGCCGCCGCCGACCTTTTTCGAATACATCTCGCGCGACGCGCTGGTCATCGTCGATGAGTGCCACGTCACGGTGCCGCAATTGGGCGGCATGTTCGGCGGCGACTGGACGCGCAAGACGACATTGGCCGAATACGGTTTCCGGCTGCCGTCCTGCACCGACAACCGGCCGCTCAAATTCGAGGAATGGGACACGATGCGCGGCCAGACGATGTTCGTCTCGGCCACCCCCGGGCGCTGGGAGATGGAGCGGGCCGGCGGCGTCTTCGTCGAGCAGATCGTGCGCCCGACCGGGCTGGTCGACCCGCCCTGCATCATTCGCCCGACCGAGAACCAGGTCGATGATCTGATGGCGGAGTGCCGCGAGACGGCGTTGCACGGCCATCGCGTGCTGGTCACGACCTTAACCAAGAAGATGGCGGAGGCGCTGACCGAATATCTGCACGAGGCAGGGTTGCGGGTGCGCTACATGCATTCCGATGTCGACACGATCGAGCGCATCGAGATCATCCGCGATCTGCGGCTCGGCGTGTTCGACGTGTTGATCGGCATCAACTTGCTGCGCGAAGGCCTTGATATTCCTGAATGCGCGCTGGTCGCCATTCTCGATGCCGACAAGGAGGGCTATCTGCGGTCCCGCACCTCGCTGATCCAGACGATCGGCCGCGCCGCGCGCCACATCGACGCGCGCGCTATCCTCTACGCCGACCGCATGACCGATAGCATGAAAGCGGCGATCGACGAGACCAACCGGCGCCGCGAGAAGCAGCAGGCCTACAACGCCGCGAACGGCATCACGCCGGAAAGCGTGCGCCGCGGCATCGCCGACATCCTCGACAGCGTCTACGAGCACGACCACGTCACGGTGGGTCTCGGCGAGAGCGACGCGGCGCACTACCAGGGCAAGGATCTGAAGGCGGTCATCGCCGATCTCGAAAAGCGCATGCGCGGCGCCGCCGCCAATCTCGAATTCGAGGAAGCCGCCCGGTTGCGCGACGAGATCCGCCGGCTGGAGCAGATCGAGCTCGGGCTTACCGACAGCGCGGAGGGCGGACTGCGCGGCCGCTCGACGATGGGCCGCGCCGGCATATCGGCGCGCGAGGCGGTGCGCGCCAAGGTACGCGCGCGCGGAAAGGAACGCCGTGCCCGCCGCTGACCGCGAGCCGCCCGGGAATGACGATGCCGCACTGACGGGCGCGTTGCCGACCCTGCCGGTGCCGCGGGCGGCGCTGGTCACCGGCGGGGCGCGTCGGATCGGCCGGGCGTTGGTGCTGGCGCTCGCCGAGGCCGGCTACGCCGTCGCGATCCACCATCACCATTCGCGGAAGGAGGCGGAGACGCTCGCCGCCGGGATCGTCCGATCCGGCGGCAAGGCGGTCGCGCTCGCGGCTGATCTCGCCGATGAGGCGGCGGTCGCGGAATTGCTGCCGCAGGCGGCGGCGGCGCTCGGCCCGATCGGTTGCCTGGTCAACAATGCCTCGATCTTCGAGAACGACACGGTGGCGACGACGACCCGCGACAGCTGGGACCGCCACTTGGCGGTCAATCTGCGGGCGCCCTTCGTGCTGATGCAGAGCTTCGAGCGGCATCTGCCGGCGGAGGCCGGCGGAATCATCGTCAATCTGCTCGACGAGCGGGTGTGGAACCTGACGCCCTATTTTGTCTCCTATACCCTCAGCAAGTCGGGGCTGTGGAATTTGACGCAGACGATGGCCCTGGCGCTGGCCCCGCGCATTCGGGTCAACGGTATCGGTCCGGGCCCGACCCTGCCGAGCCCGCGGCAAAGCCCCCGGCAGTTTCTCGACCGATGCCGCAAGATGCCGTTGCGGCGCGGCACGAGCCCCGACGAGATCGCCGCCGCATTGCGCTTCATCCTCGCGGCGCCGGCGATGACCGGGCAGATGATCGCGCTCGATGGCGGCGAGCACATCGGCTGGGCGCAGCCCGGCCAGGGGGAGATCGTTGAGTAGGGTCCCGCGAGTTCAGCGTCCGCGACCAAATGTCTCGGCTAAGCCACGGATTAGGCTCGACTTCGGTCCCTGCTCAAGAGAGTTGTTCACACCGGGTGTTACCGATCGGTGACACCCCGGATATGTCGCTTTTGTGACGTTGCGTTACCATTGGTTTACACTTGACAGGCGAAAAAGATAGATAAATCAATGAGATCAACAGTTTGCCTCTTTTATAGGCAAGCCATAGGAACGCGGGGATTGCTTCATATTGCATCCTGCGCCGCCCGGTTTTTCGACAAACTTATCCCCAGATTCGGTGGATATGGCTGACGCACCGGAAAATACGCTGACGATTGAACCGGTTGGCCCGGCGGTCCCGCCATCCGGCCGGCGGCGCTCGAAACGCGCCATGCCGATCGACCCCCGGCGCAGCCCCGAGAATATCGCCGATCCGTCGCCGGATGTCGCGGCCGGCGAGGCGGTGGGTGAGACGCCGGGTGAGACGATGCGGCGGACCGGCAATGCGGTCAGCATCGCCGGCGGCGTCGCCGTGCTGCGCGCCGCGTTGCGCAACGTGCCGGGCAGCCCCGGGGTCTACCGCATGCTCGACCGCAAGGGCGATGCGGTCTATGTCGGCAAGGCGCGCAACCTGAAAAGCCGGATCCAGAACTATACGCATCCGGCCGGGCTGTCGAACCGGCTGCGGCGGATGGTGGCCGAGACGGCGATCCTCGAAATCGTTGTCACCGCGACCGAAGCCGAGGCGCTGCTGCTCGAATGCAACCTGATCAAGCGCTTGATGCCGCGCTACAACGTGCTGCTGCGCGACGACAAATCCTTTCCGTTCATCCGTCTGACCGACGATCACGAGTTTCCGCAACTGACGAAGTACCGCGGCGCGCGCGACAAGGGCGGCGCCTATTTCGGGCCGTTCGCCTCGGCCGGCGCGGTCAACCGCACGCTGATCACATTGCAGAAGGCGTTTCTGCTGCGCTCGTGCAGCGACAATGTATTCGCCAACCGGACCCGGCCCTGCCTGCTGTTCCAGATCAAGCGCTGTAGCGCGCCCTGTGTCGGCCGCATCGAACGCGACGCCTATGCCGCGCTGCTCGACCAGGCGCAGGGTTTTCTCGCCGGGCGCAGCGGCGATGTGCAGCAGCGGCTGGCGGCCGAGATGGAGCGCGCCGCTGAGACGCTCGATTTCGAAGCGGCGGCGCTGATCCGCGACCGCATCCGCGCCTTGTCGTTGGTGCAAGGGCATCAGGACATCCACGTGCCCGGCATCGTCGACGCCGATGTCATCGCGGCCTATCAGGCGGGCGGCCAGACCTGCGTTCAGGTGTTCTTTTTCCGCGGCGGCCAGAACTGGGGCAACCGCGCCTATTTCCCGCGGCATGATCGCCAGCTTGGGGTCGAGGAGGTGCTGACCGCCTTTATCGGCCAGTTCTACGACAACAAGCCGAAACCGCCGCTGGTATTGCTGAGCCATCCGCTGGTCGAGCAAGCGCTGGTCGAGGAAGCCTTGTCGCTGGGCGGCCGGCGCGTCGTGCTGTCCGTGCCGCGGCGCGGCGACAAGAAAAAGCTGGTCGACCGCGTCGTCCTGACGGCGCGCGAGGCGCTCGGCCGCCGACTCGCCGAAAGCGCCTCGCAACGCCAGCTGCTCGACGGCGTCGCCAGTGCGTTTGGCCTGGAGGGGCCGCTGAATCGGATCGAGGTTTACGACAACAGCCACATCCAGGGCAGCAACCCGGTCGGGGCAATGATCGTCGCCGGTCCCGACGGGCTGATGAAGAACGCCTACCGCAAATTCAATATCCGCAACCTCGACCGCGACCATGCCCTCTCCGCCCTTCAGGGCGGAGAGGGAGGGGACCCGTTGCACAGCAATGGGGAGGGTGAGGCGGGCCTATCCGCGGATGCTCTATCCCCCACCGCACCCCGGTCCTCTCCGCCCCCCATGGGACCGCGACGGGCGGAGACGGAGATCAGCGCGGGCGGGGATGATTACGCGATGATGCGCGAAGTGTTTCGCCGCCGCTTTTTCCGCGCGCTGAAGGAAGATCCCGAGCGCGAACGCGGCATGTGGCCGGATCTGGTGCTGATCGATGGCGGGCAGGGGCAGCTCACCCAGGCGCAGGCGACGCTTGCCGAACTTGGCATCGGCGACGTCGCGATCGCGGCGATCGCCAAAGGTCCCGACCGCAATGCCGGGCGCGAGCGCTTCTTTCTGCCGGGCCGGCCGGCCTTCTCGCTCGAGCCGCGCGACCCGGTATTGTACTTCCTGCAGCGGCTGCGTGACGAGGCGCACCGGTTTGCGATCGGCGCCCACCGCGCCCGGCGGGAAAAGGCGATCCGCGGCTCGCCGCTCGACGAGATCGCCGGCATCGGCGCCCGCCGCAAGCAGGCGCTGCTGCATCATTTCGGATCGGCGCGGTCGGTGGCGCGCGCCGGGGTGGCGGAAATCGAGCGCGTGTCCGGCATCAGCAAGGCTGTGGCAAAAAAGGTTTATGACCACTTTCATGCCGACGGATAAGATGATCGCCTGTCGTTCGCGCCGCCGGCCCGCCTGGAGGGAAGTGTGCCGCTGACCAGTGTGCCCAACCTGTTGACGTTGTCGCGCATTCTCGCGATTCCCCTCGTGGTGGCGAGCTTTTATGTGCCGGGCGATTACGCGCGCTGGTTCGCCTGCGCGCTGTTCTCGGCGGCGGGGTTCACCGATTGGCTCGACGGCCATGTGGCGCGCCGCTGGGCGCAGCAATCCGAATTCGGCCGATTTCTCGATCCGATCGCCGACAAATTGCTGGTGTCGGCGACATTGTTCATGCTGGTCGCCAAGGGCCGCTTCAACAGCGAATGGGCTCTGTTGCCCGCGCTGGTGATTCTGTGCCGCGAGATCCTGGTGTCGGGCCTGCGCGAATACTTGGCGGCGTTGCGCGTCGGCCTGCCGGTGTCGCGGCTCGCCAAATGGAAGACAGCGATCCAGATGGTGGCGATCGGCGTGTTGATCGTCGGCAGCGCCGGTCCCGATCTTCTGCCGGTCGTCGCGATCGGCGAGACCCTGCTGTGGCTGGCCGCGCTCTTAACCATCGTGACCGGCTACGATTACCTCCGCGCCGGCCTCACCCACATGACCCGCGCGCCGCCGGCGGCCCATGGAAAATCGCAGCACCTCGCCTGATTCGGCCGCTCCCGGTTTGGCTGCCTCCGGCCGGGCGCTTGCGGCGCGAGCTGTTGCCGCCTAAGTGACGCAGGGACGGTTCGGGATGCGCATCTTCGGCCTCGCCGGCTGGAGCGGCAGCGGCAAGACGACGCTGCTGGCGGCGCTGATACCCGAGCTGGTGGCGCGAGGCCTCTCGGTGTCGACGATCAAGCATGCCCATCACGAGTTCGATATCGACCAGCCGGGCAAGGATTCCTGGCGGCACCGGCAGGCCGGGGCCAGCGAGGTGATGGTTGCCTCGGCGCGGCGCTGGGCGTTGATGCATGAATTGCGCGGCCTCCCCGAGCCGTCGCTCGACGAATTGGTGGCGCGGATGAGCCCAGTCGATCTGCTGCTCGTCGAGGGCTTCAAGCGCCAGCCGCATCCCAAGCTCGAAGTGCACCGGCCGTCGCTCGGCAAGCCATTGATCTACCCCGACGACCCGCATGTCGTGGCGATCGCCGCTGACGAGCCGCTTGCCGCGCCATTGCCATTGTTGCCGCTCGCCGATGCCGTCGCGATCGCGGCGTTCATCGTCGATCACCTCAGGCTCGCGTGATGGCGCAGCTCAGCGAGGATTGCTTTGCGTTCGGCGGCAAACTGCTCGGCGTCGACGCCGCGCTCGCGCTGATCCAGGAGCGGGTCAAGCCGGTCGTTTCCGAGGAGGAAGCGCCGGTCGCCGAGGCGTGCGGCCGGGTTCTGGCCCGCGATTTGGTGGCGGCGATCGATGTGCCGCCGCACGCCAACAGCGCGGTCGACGGTTACGCGATTGCCCACGCCGATCTGCTGTCTGACCGGGACACGGTGCTGCCGGTAACCGGGCGCGCCGCCGCCGGGCACCCGCTCGGCCATGCCGCGCGTCCGGGCGAGGCGATCCGAATCTTCACCGGCGCGCCGATGCCCGACGGCGTCGATACCGTGATGATGCAGGAGGATTGCGTCGTCGAAGAGGGACGGGTGCGGCTCGCCCCCGGGATCAAGAAGGGGGCCAATCGCCGCCATGCCGGCGAGGATGTCGCCAAAGGCGCGGTCGCACTCGCTGCCGGGCGGCGGCTCAAGCCGGCCGATCTCGGGCTGGCCGCCGCGCTCGGGATTGACCGGCTGCCGGTGTTCCGGCCGTTGCGGGTCGCGCTGCTGTCGACCGGGGACGAGGTGCGCGAGCCAGGACAGCCGCTCGCGCCGGGCATGATCTACGACGCCAACCGGGTCATGCTGGCGGCATTGCTGCGCGGGCTCGGCTGCACCGTCGGCGATCTCGGCATCCGGCCGGATCGCGCCGCCGCACTCGCCGATACGCTGGCCGCAGCGAGCGCCGGTCACGATCTGATCGTGACCTCGGGTGGTGTGTCGACCGGCGAGGAGGATCATGTCAAAGCCGCGATCGAGCGGCTCGGCAGGCTCGATTTCTGGCGGCTGGCGATCAAGCCGGGACGGCCGGTAGCGCTCGGGCAAATCCGCGGCGTGCCCTTGATCGGACTGCCGGGCAATCCAGTTGCCGCCGCGCTGACCTTCGCGGTCCTGGCGCGGCCATTGATCCTGCGCCTCGCCGGAGCCGATGCCGCGCCGCCTTTGCTGCTGCCGGTCAAGGCCGGCTTCAGCTACCGCAAGAAGGCGGGGCGCCGCGAATATTTGCGCGCCAGCCTGGCGCGCGAGAATGGCGCGGCGGTGGCGCGGCGCTATCCGAAAGACGGCGCCGGCATCCTGTCGTCGATCGTCCAATCCGACGGTTTCGTGGTGTTGGACGAGGCGACCAGCGATGTGGCCTCCGGCATGGCAGTCGATTTCCTGGCGTTCTCGGAAGTCTTCGGATGAGCGCGCCGGTGAAGCTCTTGTACTTCGCCTGGCTGCGGGCGCGTGTCGGTCAGATCGAGGAGGAAGTGGCCTTGCCGGCCGAGGTGCGCGATGTGGCCGGGCTGCTCGACTGGCTGCGCGGCCGCAATCCGCGCTATGCCGAGGCCTTGCGCGATCTGTCGGTGATCCGGGTCGCGGTCAACCAGGATTATGTCGGGCTGGAGCATCCGGTGCGGGCCGGCGACGAGATCGCCCTGTTTCCGCCGGTGACCGGAGGCTGAGCCAATGATCCGGGTGCAACGCGAGGATTTCGACATCGGCAAGGAGCTCGAACGGCTGTCCGCCGGCGATCACGCGATCGGCGGCGTCGCGAGCTTTGTCGGGTTGGTGCGCGATATGGGCGGACCGGAGAAGGTATCGGCGCTGACCCTCGAGCATTATCCCGGCATGACCGAAAAGAAGTTGGCCGAGATCGAGGCAGAGGCCAAGCGGCGCTGGCCGTTGTCCGCCTCCCTCGTCATCCATCGCTATGGAAGGTTGGAGCCGGGCGACCGCATCGTGCTGGTGGCGACCGCCTCGCCGCATCGCGAAGCCGCGCTCGCCGCCTGTCATTTCCTGATCGATTGGCTGAAGACCGACGCGCCGTTCTGGAAAAGCGAGGAGACCCCCGAGGGCGAACGCTGGGTCGAAGCCCGGGCCGAGGACGATTCCGCGACCCACCGCTGGCGCTGACCCGGCTATGAACCAAAATTCAATGCGTAGAGCACACCATCGTCATTCCGGGTCGGCGCGTAGCCCGGAATCCATACTCCAGAGGCCGGTGTTCATGTTGGGTGGACGGCCCCCGACGGCATCATAGTGCCAGGCTGTGATTTGCAACGCAGCCAAGGGAGCCGCCCGATGGGGATTATCAGGATT
>Ga0210400_10001722_pt1 | contig 21397 bp, 19 predicted proteins | sample IncBWH26MmetaG_FD_155456 | JGI IMG/M metagenome (GOLD analysis project Ga0210400, IMG submission 155456) | Forest soil microbial communities from Barre Woods Harvard Forest LTER site, Petersham, Massachusetts, United States - Inc-BW-H-26-M | ecosystem: Environmental > Terrestrial > Soil >...
AGGCGATCGCGGCACCTGCGGCGTAGTAGCCGGGCGGATAGGAGAGAGGCGGATATGGATACTCCGGCGCACCGTATACGGCTGCAGGCTCATAAGCAGGCACGTACACAACTTCCGGATTGGCCGGCTCTACCACTACCACGCTCTTGTTTTCAATTACCCTCGTTTCCACTGTCTGCTGTTGAGTGGTGTGCAAAGAGCCCTTGTCCTGAGCCTTCCTGCGCATGCGCTGAACGGCATCCATCAGTTCGCTCTGCTGCGCCAGGAAGGCATTGCCGAGATCCGTAGTCCACTGGATGTTATCTCCCAGCAGTTTCACGACTTCCGGAAGTGGAGCGAGGGCCTGAACGCTTGGATCCCAACTTTGTTTTGCGACAGCATCCGCGAGCCGTTTATCCTTCAGGTCCTTATTCGTCTCCAGCCACCGCTGGAGAAGCACGATTTCGAGGGGGTACGTAGATGCGGCCAGTACCTGAGCCAGCAACGGATCTGGATAAAGCGCGACTGGCGCGACGAGAGAGTCCAGGTGCTCGGACGCAAGTTTAACGGGCTGAGCATTTGGCGGGCGGGCCTGTGCTGCCGAAGATTGCGATGCATACGCCAGGGTATCCCCTGACACAAGAATGATCGTGCACAAAATCGCCACTCGAGACTTGAGCAGTGAAGCCTTCCTGTCGAATCTCATTGACTGCCTCGCTTTTCGCGCCAGCCTGTTGCGCGGGTGATCGATAAGCCGTTACTCGTTAATGGCGATGCGATGAAGAACGAAACGTTTCTTTTGCAGGTTATTCGTATGCTTGTTCTCAAGGGCATTCCAAGTGGGATGCAACCATCGCGCGGCGATTGCTGAGACGGAAAAGGACATGAACCAGGGTCCAACGAAACTAGGCGGTCCAAACGCAAGAAATGCTTGTGTAATGTCAGGCTGCTAAAGCGTTACGAATAAACAATCAACCTCGACGTCTTCTGGGGCGGCGAAGCGGTCGCGAGCATTGCTCTGCGCAGGGCAAAGAGCATTGATGGGGTAAGTTGGAGTCCGCAAAGCATAATCATTTTGGATCATCATTAGCATCATGCTGTCTACTACCTTATCCATGGCCCAGACGGTGAACCCCTCCACGGACTTGCCATCGAATACCTCGCTGCCGAGAACCGCATCCTCAGGGCCCACCTGCCGAGTCGGGTCCGGCTGTCGGATGCAGAGCGGTCCACCTTGGCCGAGATCGCGAAACGACTCGGCCGTCAAGCTCTGCAGGATATCGCACGCGTGGCCAAGCCGGATACCGTGCTCGCCTGGCATCGGCGACTGGTGGCGCACAAGTTCGACGGCACCCGCCGTCGTGCCTATCCCGGCGGCCCCAGGATATCGCCGGACGTGGAAGCGCTGGTGATCCGGTGGCACGGGAGAACCGGGCTGGGGATATGACCGCATCGTGGGAGCGCTGGCGAATTTGGGCCGTGAGGTCTCGGATCGGACGGTCGGCAACATCCTGCGCCGGCACAACATCGCTCCAGCACCGGAGAGGAGCCGCACGACGACGTGGAAGGAATTCATCCGGTCGCACATGGACGTGCTCGCCGGGGCCGACTTCTTTACCGTGGAGGTGCTGACCTGGCAAGGACTGGTGACGTACTACGTGCTGTTCTTCATCGAACTCAGCAGCCGACGGGTATCGTTGGGTGGCGTTACACGCCATCCGGAGTCGTGCTGGATGGAGCAGGTGGCACGCAATGCAACCATGCAGGACACCGGATATCTGAACGGTTGTCGTTACCTGCTGCACGATCGCGACAAGAAGTTCGGCCGCGAGTTCCGCGAAACCCTCGCGGTCGGCGGTGTGCGGTGCACGCCGATACCCGCGAGAAGTCCGAATCTGAACGCCCACGCGGAGCGCTGGGTACGTTCCATCAAAGAGGAATGCCTGTCGAAGCTGATCCTGTTCGGAGAGAAGTCATTGCAACGCGTTGTGTCGAGTTTTCTGGAACACTATCACCAAGAAAGAAACCACCAAGGGAAGGATAATCTTTTGCTCTTTCCCCTCTCTGCTCGGCGAGAGCGCGGCTCGGAAGGTGCGATCCGCTGTCGAGAGCGGCTCGGCGGTTTACTCAAATACTACCGCCGGGCCGCATGAGTATTTCCCCATACGGGGTGGCCTCGTCCCACAGCGGCCCAGCATTACGAACGAGCACGTGATCGGGAATGGCCATGGAGAACGGCTCCTACGCCTTCGCCGGTACCATATACCGTGGTGGTCGCGCCCTCGTGTGCCGAGGTAGTTGGCAGAGCTTACGGCGCGCAACCCTCATCCATCCAGAGCCTGAAGAACCCCAGCCGGTCTGGAGGCCAGGATTCGTCGCAGGGCATGCTCCCGTCCACCAAACGGGCATAGATTTCGGGCGCCCGAGCTTTGACCTTCTCGTAAGAGGAGAGATCGAGCCCGTATCCCTGCATCGAATCCACGTCTGGACTGTCGCGGAACAGTGGCCGGATATCGACAGCGAAACTTGTGGCCATGGCAATGCTCCTGCGGCTGTTGCGCCGCTAAACATTGAGTGTCGAGTAGCCCTACTGACATCGCTCTCCTTTGCAGGGCTCAAAGGATGGGAAGCGATAGAAACCATCCCCCTCGGCACAGCCGGCATTTTCCAGCCGGACGAGTCGAGTATACTACCGCACAACGATACGCGGAGAACAACGAGGATGATCCAGCACATCAGTGCAGTGACCTTCGCCGTCCGTGACATGGCTCGTGCCGTTGAGTTCTACCAGAAGCTTGGGTTCGAGTTGCTGTACGGGGGTGAGCGTGCGGCGTTCAGCAGCCTGAAAGCCGGCGGAGCCTTCGTGAACCTTTCAGCGAGCCCAGGATACGATCACAGGTGGTGGGGCCGCGCCATTTTCCGAGTCGATGACGTGGACGCGCAGCACCGGGCACTGCAAGCACAAGGACTGATGCTTGAGTCTCCGAGAGCTGCGCCTTGGGGCGAGCGCTTCTTTCATGTCTCCGATCCGGATGGGCATGAGCTTAGCTTCGCAGAGCAATTGCCGGTACGACCTTGATCCAGCGAAAAGAGCTACGAGGTTAAGTTCAAAAGGAAAGCCGGCCAATGGTGATGCGCGGACGCGCAGAAATCCGGTAGAGGGTCAGTTTGAGGTAAGGGCCAATGCCGATGGATGCTTCGGCTGGTAGAGACCCCGTAAGGTAAAATACTCGAACGGCCCGTGAATCAGAAACCTGCGATGATGGACGGTTCGCATGAACGGCAATCAATGGGCTCGTCTGCTGGCGTATGTCACGGGGCTGGTGAACCAGGAACTCCTCCTGCAGAACGAATACCTGGCTGCGGAGAACCGTATTCTCCGCGCACACCTGCCGGCACGGCTGCACCTGTCGGATCCGGAGCGTTGCACGCTTGCCGACATCGGCAAACGACTCGGACGCAAAGGTCTAGAAAAGGTAGCTCAGGTGGCCAAACCTGACACCATCCTGGCCTGGTACCGAAGATTGATTGCCCAGAAGTTCGACGGATCCAAACGCCGCTCGTATCCAGGCCGACCGCGTATCGACACCACTATCGAAGCCCTCATCGTGCGCATGGCCCGGGAGAACACCGGCTGGGGTTACGACCGGATCGTCGGCGCACTGAAGAACCTCGGCCATCACGTGTCCGACCAAACTGTGGGCAACGTCCTACGCCGCCACGACATCGCACCGGCGCCCAAGCGGAGTCAGACTACCACCTGGAAGGAGTTCATCCGTCGACATATGGACGTGATCGCGGGGACCGATTTCTTCACGATCGAGGTACTGACGTGGCGAGGCCTGGTGACGTACTACGTTCTGTTCTTCCTGCACCTGGAAACGCGGCGCGTCAGTTTGGCGGGTATCACGCGGCATCCGACCGAAGAGTGGATGACCCAGATCGCCCGCAACGCGGTGGACGAGGACTCCGGATATCTGCGCCGCCATCGCTACGTGCTGCACGACCGCGACACCAAGTTCTGTGCTGAGTTCCGAGACATGCTGGCGAGCGGAGATGTGAAGTGTTTGCGACTTCCTCCGCGCAGCCCGAATCTGAACGCCTTCGCGGAGCGTTGGGTGCGTTCCGTTAAGGAAGAATGTCTCTCCAAGCTGATCCTGTTCGGCGAATCTTCGCTACGCCGAGCGGTGCATGAGTTCATAGCCCACTTTCATGCGGAGAGGAATCGTCAAGGCAAGGGGAATCTATTACTCTTCCCTTCTCCGGCGCAGACAACGGCTCACCGAAGTGTCCGCTGCCGCGAACGCCTTGGCGGTTTACTTCGATACTACTCACGGGCGGCTTGATTCTTTGACCATTACGGCCAACGTTAAGAGGCCAGTTTTGGCGACGTAACGTTCTGTTACACCCGGCTGAGGTGTGAACGGTAAGCCCTGAAGTCTCACGCAGGTCTGGTTTTCGGACATTACGGGATAAGGCAACAATAACCGGCCAAACTGTTTGATCATTAAGACACTTATGCTGACGCCAATGCTCAAAACAGATTTGGCCGGTTATTTTACCCAAACATTAGAATGATGAGATCCGGAAGGCGCGACCTCGACTCTGTACAGCGTTAAGTCCGATACCAGCAACTCCTCGGCAGATTCGCGAACGGGCATTGCTTAATCTCAATGCCCCGAAAACGTCGAAGTAGCTTCTCGCGGGACGCTGGTGTGAACTTGTTCCGGGTTCGCGCGACGTAGATTCGCTTCGAACCCTGATAGCAACCGAAGATGAGCAGCATCGAATTCTTCGCGCCGGCCCAGTCCTCAATCTACCGGGTACTCCGCGCGGCCATCAAATGGGTCCGCAGAACACCTCCAACTATCTCATGGGGACACACTCGTGTCGCCACGCCAGACCGGCGAGGGCCAGCAAATGCTGAAGGGTTCGGAGCAGCTTCGAAATCCGAACTGGCTTCAGAAGATAATCTTCAACGCGAGTTGAACGTTGAACGGCTCTCCCGCGCCAATTCCGGGAGCCCCGTTGAAATCACCCACTGTATCGAACATTCTTCCGAAACTGCTGGAATTCAATCTGGTTCCCGGAGGCGCGGTCGATGAAGGAGTGCCCGACCCCGGTATCGGCAGGTTAACTCGATTGAAGAGGTTGAACATCTCCACGCGGAACTGCGCGTTCACACGCTCGGTAATTCGCGTGTTCTTCATGACCGCGAAATCAACGTTGGCAAATCCAGGCCCAAACAGGGCATTGCGTCCGATATTTCCGAATGTTCCCGGCGCGGGCTGAGCGAAGGCCGCCGGGTTCAGATACTGCACGTATTTCGTGCCGTCCGGATTCGTGATGATGCGCTGGCTTCCTCCGCTGTAGGGAACGCCCACCACGTCCACGCGATCCCGTCCTTCAAACGTCCCGCTGACATTTCGCCCCGAAAAAGCTGTGAAGGGCAGTCCCGTGAAGAAGGACAACAGCGAATTGAACTGCCATCCCTGCACCAGTCTTCTCGGGCCCTTGTTGAATTGCGGGAGCGCGTACACGACATACCCGGTAAGGGTGTGGCGGACGTCGAAATCGGAGTTGCCCCGATCGAAGCGGAGGTCGGCACTATTCGTGGGAGTCCGGCCGCGGACCCCCGACGCGTCGTCGATCGAGTGCCCGTACGTGTAGGAGAACTGCGCCGTCAGCCCTCGCCACATATTTGTTCGAAGACTGGCCTGCAACGCGTTGTACCCGCTATTACCGATACTCTGTAACTCATTGATCGTAGCGAACTGCGGGAATAACGAATAATATGGCCGGAGCGTGTTCTGCACGCTCAAAGTTGCGGCGGCGCCGAGCGGTGACACCGGCGGCTGGTTGATGTCGCGGATCACCAGGAGACGGCGGCCCAGGCTGCCAGCATAGCCGACCTGAAACATGGTCGAACTGTTCACCTGGTATTGAACATTCAAGCCGAAGTTCTGGTTATATGAGTCCCTGAAATCCTGGCTTACTGAGAAGACGCCGTAAGGCGGTGGCGGCACGTCGGCAGGCCCGAAAATCGGCTCGTTGGGGACAATCGCATAATTCGACCGCCTGACCGTGAACACCGGCGCAACGCTGCCGGGGTTTGAGAGGATGCCGGTGGCCCCGCCATTGGGCGGTGAAACATCGGCGAAGCCCTTCAACAAAGGTCGATCATAGAAGAGCCCGTATTGGCCGCGGAGCACCCATTTGCCGCCCGCCGAGTACGCAAAGCCGAAACGTGGGGCGAAGTCCCGGAAATGACGGGGATAGAGTGTATCGATTCCGTGACCCGTATACACAATCCCGCCTTTGTTCGGAATGAAGGTGGAAATGCGATTTGTGGGGTCATAAAATGGCTCGAAGTAATCCCACCGCAGGCCCAGGTTCAGGGTGAGCGATTGCGTCAATTTCCACGTGTCCTGCACAAACCAGTTGAAATCGTTAGCGTGATACACACGCTGCAGGTCGCCGCGCGTGATCGAAGAAGACTGCACGAGACCAGCAAGATAATCGGCCAGCGATTTCACGTTATCGCCGATTGTCGGGTCATTCGCCCACGGACCCTGTGAACCATCGAACGTGAACGTGCCGCGCGCGTTGCGCTGGTAAAAAATATCACCGCGCGAATTCCGGTACTCAGCGCCGAAGCGGAACTGGTGGGCGCCCGTGGTGTAACTCAGTGTTTCAGTGATGTGTCCTGTGGTATCGATGCGGCCGAGGGGGGGCGTGAGCCCGATCTCGTCGAAGCCGCTGATCAGAATATCCGGAGATCCCGAGAGCGTCGGGTTGGTCACTCCCGTGTTCCAGCCCGCCGCAACCGGGTTGAAACTGTTGTCGGAATCGCCGAAGGTCTGTTTGAAGTAGTTCACTCCTAGCAGCACTTGGTTTACCAGCTTGGGTGTAATCACAGAGTTATATACGAGTGAAAAATTGTGCATCCGGCTCGGAGCAACCTGGTAATACTCACGATATGGCGAGCCAACCGGCGCCGTCTGTTTTCCCGTGCCGACGAAATAGCGGAATGCCAGGTTGTTTGTGCTGTTGATAATGTAGTCTATTTTCCCGATGCCATTGTCGCTGTAATTATCGCTGTCATCGGAACTGAAGAAGTTGGGGTTGGTGGCCGGTCCAGTTCGACCGCGCGCCGGCCAGAACGAAAGGACATTGAGCGACGCGGAATTCACAGGCACCCCATATCGATTGAGCACGGCGGTAGACATATTAACCCAAGCTGCGGATGGCTCCAGCGCCCCGGTCTCATTCCCGATAATGAATTTCTGCCGTTCGTAAGTCAGAAAGTAGAACAGCCGGTTCTTCCATATAGCGCTACCGACGGACCCTCCGAACTGATTGTTCTTAAGTTTCGGCTTGGCTGATCCCGCCGGAGCGAAGGGCGTGATCGCCGCCAGCGCGTCGTTTCGGTTGTAGTAGTAGAGCGAGCCATGGAACTCGTTCGTTCCGGACTTGATCACCATGTTGATCGATCCTGCGGCGTTGCGTCCTGATTCTGCGTTTGCGTTGCTTTGCACTGAAAACTGGTCGATTGCGTCAATCGGCAGCAGTGTTCCAGCTACACCGGAAACGCCTCCTTGATTTACGGAGACCGAGTTGTGCCACAAATCATTATTGTCCGCGCCGTCGATCTGCCAATTGAACTGGGAAGTGCGTCCACCGTTAACCGACCCCGCACCGTTCACGCCCGGAGCGAATTTGATGAGTTGCGTGAAGTCGCGGCCGTTCAGCGGTACATCCTGCACAGCCCGGTCCGGAATGACGGAATTCTGTGCGGCAGAGCTGGTATCCAGGACTACTGCCGTGCTGGCCACCTCCACTACAGTCGACTGTTGCGCGACAGCGAGTTTCACCGGCAGATTCGTCGCCTTGCCGACCTCAACTCGTACATCGTTGGTCTTCACACTTTGAAAGCCAGCATGCGAAACCGTAACCGCATAGCTGCCTAGCGGCAAGTCCTGAAAGGCAAAATCGCCGCTAGCCGTGGTGACCGTTTCGCGAGACAGTCCCGTAGCAGCGTTCTGCGCTGTGACTTGTGCGCCCGCGATGACTGCGCCGGTAGCGTCCGTTACGGAACCGGTGAGCGCGCCGCGAAAGGTTTGACTGAGCGCCGGAAGCGCGATAGCAAGAAGCGAGACAGCACTGAAGGCCGTCCGAAATCGAAGCGTTGACATACGGACTCCTTTGTGGGTGATTATCTTGGCGGGGGCAGCTGGCACTCCCACTCAGGCCACGTACCCCCCTTTGGTACGAAGCGCGAGAGGCGATGTAAAGACTCTAGAAGGAGTCTACGCCCAGATAATCAAATTGGCATCGGTTGTGAGCCGGGAAGGGGTGAATTCGCCTCCTGGGGAGACTGGGACGGATCGTACATCTCTCGAATGATGTTCCGGGGTAGCTAGCGCTCCCGAAGTTGGACCCAAACGGGCCTGGGAAATGTCAGGAGGATGCTTGGACGGCAGCATAACGATCTCGGGGCAGGCATAGCAGCGCTCCGCTAACACCGGACGGATCTTCTTTTCGAAACGATCGAGTGCCGCCTCCTGAGCGGCGGCAGCGATCGCCAGTGTCGCAGCCGTGATTCCGAGTCTGATCAACATTCCCGTCCCCCCCTACAGCATTAGATCAGAATGGACACGACGGTGGAGGGCTATCGGGCGCTGGCTCCCGGATGCAGAACAACTGGGATAGAATCAAGGCCAAGTGCGGAGGGCCCGGATGCAGTATTGGCTGGTCTTTATGGCGGCTGCGAACGTCGCTCTGGCCGCCCCCGATGCGGCCGTTCAGTTCAACCGCGACATCCGGCCAATTCTCTCGGAACGTTGCTACAAGTGCCACGGCCCGGACGAGGGTAAACGCCAAAGCAAGCTGCGGCTGGACGTGGAAGCCATTGCGAAGAGCGACCTCGGTGGCCATTTCGCCATCGTGCCGGGAAACCCTGCGGCAAGCGAACTTCTGCGCCGGGTCGCCTCCAGCGATAACGCGCGCCGCATGCCCCCGGAGTATTCCGGCGCAGCCAAGCTCTCCGATCGCGAAATCGGCCTGCTGACGCGTTGGATCGAGAAAGGGGCGGCGTGGCAGAAGCACTGGTCCTTCATCTCGCCCGTCCGCTCGGAACTGCCCAGTATCAGTGACCGCAGCTGGCCGAAAAACGCCATCGACTTTTTCGTGATGGCGAAACTGGATGACGCGGGTCTGAAGCCATCGCCCGAGGCAGACAAGCGCACCCTGCTGCGCCGCGTATCGTTCGACCTGACCGGCCTGCCGCCCTCATCGCAGGAGCTGGAAGCTTTTCTCCACGACAATTCTCCCGCCGCCTACGAAAAGGTCATAGACCGGTTGCTGGCTTCGCCGCACTATGGGGAGCGGATGGCGATGCGATGGCTCGACGCGGCGCGCTATGCCGACACGAACGGCTATCAGACCGATGCCGAACGCTTTATGTGGCGATGGCGCGATTGGGTGATCGGCGCCTTCAACCGTAATTTGCCCTATGACCGCTTCACCACAGAGCAAATCGCGGGCGATCTGCTCCCCGGCGCAACGCGCGATCAGGTGATAGCCACGGGATTCAACCGCAACCACCGCGGCAACGGCGAGGGAGGAATCATTCCAGAAGAATATGCGGTCGAGTACGTCGTGGACCGCGTGGATACTACGTCCACTGTATTCCTCGGCCTGACGCTGGCGTGCGCGCGCTGTCACAATCACAAATTCGATCCGTTCACGCAAGAAGACTTCTATCGGATCTTCGCCTATTTCAATCGTGTGCCGGAGCGCGGCAATGCTTTCAAGTACGGCAATTCCCCTCCCACGATCACTGCGCCAACCCTGGAGCAGGAAGCGCGGCTCAAGCCTCTTGAGGCAAAACTGAAGGCCGCAGAGCAGCGTGCGGCGGCGCTGGAGCCGCAAGTTGCCGGCGCCCAGCGTGCCTGGGAGGTCTCGCTCGCCGCCGGGCCGCAATTCGACTGGGCGCCTTCCCGCGCTGTGGCCGTGTATCTAAGTTTGAATGCCAACCTGAACGGACAGATCACGCCGGATCCGCCACGTGCCGAAAAATATCGCTACCTCATGGAAAACGGTCCGGTACAACAGGAAGTCTCTTTCACAAGCCAGGCCCGATGGAGAGACGGCGCCGATCAATATGCCGCCGGTCCGGTGGGGCAGGCGGGCGACTTCGATGGCAAACGCTACGTCGATGTGGGCAACGTGGGCAACTTCGGCTTCTACGATTCCTTCACGCTATCGGCATGGATCTACCCGACCACTGGCGGGGGCGCCATCGTGAGCCGCGCGCTTGATGAGGCCGAAGGCAAGGGTTTTGCGCTATGCCTGAACAACGGTCACCTCGCGGCCAGCTTGATTCAGCGCTGGCTGGACGACGGGGTGCGCCTGGAAAGCGAAGCATCGATTCCCCTGCACCGATGGTCTCACGTGGCCCTCACCTACAATGGCTCGCGCCTCGCCGGCGGCGTCCAGCTGTACCTGAACGGTCAGCCCCTCAAAGTCAGGGTTCACCTGGATTACATGAACCAGCCCTTTGATGTGAAGCAGCCGCTGCGCATCGGAGGCGGTCTCGGGCCCGCCAATCGCTTTCACGGACGCATCGCAGCAGTCCGCGTCTATCGTTCCGCTCTCACGCCGGAAGACACCGCAGTGCTGGCTTTGCCGGAGGGCGTCAATCTCTTAGCGCAAGTGCCCGCGGCGAAACGCTCTCCCGCGCAGGCCACGAAACTCCGCAATTGCTTCCTCGATCAGTACGCGCCGGATGCCCTTCGCGCGGCTCACAGGGAACTGCTCGATCTTCGCGACGAGCGCGATCGCCTCGTGGACAGTTTCGCAACCGTGATGGTGATGCAGGACAGTCCGGCGCCGCGGGAAACGCATGTGTTGATTCGCGGCGCTTATGATCGGCCGGGACAACGAGTCGATTCCGGCGTTCCGACGGTACTGCCGCCGCTGCCCGCCGAAGCCCCCAACAATCGCCTGGGACTGGCGAAATGGATGGTAGATCCAGCCAATCCTCTCACCGCGCGCGTGGCGGTGAATCGATTCTGGCAGAGCTTCTTCGGTGTGGGACTCGTGAAGACCGTGGAGGACTTCGGCTCTCAGGGAGAATGGCCCTCTCATCCCGAATTGCTGGACTGGCTGGCCACTGAGTTTATCCGCACCGGTTGGGACATGAAGGCGATCCAGAAGACTATCGTGATGAGCGCTACCTATCGCCAGGCTTCGCGGGTAACGCCTGAGTTGCTGCAAAAGGATCCCGAAAACCGGCTTCTCGCGCGCGGCGCTCGCCTGCGGCTCCCGGCCGAGATGGTCCGGGACCAGGCCCTCGCCATCTCCGGTCTGCTGGTGGACAAGATCGGCGGGCCTTCGGTGAAACCCTACCAGCCGCCGGGTCTGTGGAAGGAACTGTCCGGAGGCGACGACTATAAGCCCGACACGGGCGAAGGGCTGCACCGCCGCAGTCTCTACACTTATTGGAAGCGCACCGCTCCCCCGCCGATGATGATGAACTTCGATGCGGCGGGCCGCGAGACCTGCGTCGTCCGCGAGTCGCGCACCAACACGCCCCTGCAAGCACTCAACCTGATGAACGATGTCACGTACCTCGAGGCCGCCCGGAAGATGGCCGAACGGATGATGCAGGAAGGCGGGAACACTATAGCGTCGCGCATCGCTCGCGGGTTCGAACTGGCGACGGCTCGGTTACCCAACAACCGTGAGGCGGAAATCCTGCTGGCGAGCTTCTCTTTTTATCGCGACGCTTTTCAGAGCGCGCCGTCGGACGCGACCAGGTACTTATCTCAGGGGGAAGCGCCGCGCAATGAGAAGTTGGATGCGCGCGAACTAGCCGCATATTCGGCCGTGGCGAGCCTCATCCTGAACCTGGATGCGGCCGTCACCAAGGAATGATATGAATCCACGACTCCTCACGCGACGCTATTTCTTCGGCAAGGCGAGCGCCGGGCTTGGTATCGCCGCGCTCTCCAGCCTGCTGCAAGCCGACGAAAGCGCCGGGCTTCCTGGGCTGCCGCACTTTCCCGCCACGGCGAAGCGTGTGATCTACCTGTTTCAATCTGGCGCCCCATCGCAGATGGAACTGTTCGATTACAAGCCGGGGTTGAAGGAACTCACGGGAACTGAACTGCCTGATTCCGTGCGCAGCGGCCAGCGGCTCACTGGCATGACCTCCGGTCAGACAACCTTTCCAGTTGCGGCGTCCTTGTTTCGCTTTGAACAGCATGGCAACTCAGGAGCATGGGTCAGCGAATTGATGCCTCACACCGCGAAGGTGGCCGACGATCTGTGCTTCGTCAAGTCGATGTACACCGAGGCGATTAATCACGATCCCGCAGTCACCTTCTTTCAAACGGGCTTCCAACTCGCGGGCCGCCCCTCGATCGGCGCATGGCTCGCCTACGGCTTGGGGAGCGAGAACCGCGATCTGCCGGCTTTCGTTGTGATGATCTCGCAGGGTAGCGGCAATCCGAACGATCAGCCGCTGGCGGACCGGCACTGGGGCAGCGGTTTCCTGCCCACGAGGTATCAAGGAGTAAAATTCCGCTCGCTCGGCGACCCGGTGCTGTATCTCTCCGATCCATCAGGCTTCAGCGCACAAGCGCGCCGTCGATTCATCGGTGATGTGCAGCGGTTGAACCAGGTCGAAATAGATGAGTTCGGCGATCCGGAGATAGCGACGCGCATTGAGCAATACGAGATGGCCAACAAGATGCAGAGTTCCGTGCCTGAACTTACCGACCTGTCGAAGGAACCGGCGCACACTTTCGAACTCTACGGCCCGGACGCCCGCAAGCCGGGAACCTACGCGGCCAATTGCCTGTTGGCCCGGCGAATGGCGGAGCGCGGTGTGCGCTTCATTCAGCTCTTCCATCGTGGATGGGACCAGCACAACGAACTGCCCAAACAACTTCGCGGGCAGGCCCGGGACACCGACCAGGCCTCAGCGGCCCTGGTGCAGGACCTGAAGGAACGCGGTCTGTTAAAAGACACCCTGGTGGTCTGGGGCGGCGAATTCGGCCGCACGGTGTATTGCCAAGGCAAATTGACGGCCGACAACTACGGCCGCGACCATCATCCCCGGTGCTTCACCATGTGGTTAGCCGGAGGCGGAATCCGGCCAGGCATCACGTACGGCCAAACCGACGACTTCTGCTACAACATCGTTCAGGACCCGGTACACGTGCACGACCTGCACGCGACGATTTTGCACGCGCTGGGAATCGATCACACACGGCTCACCTATAAATTTCAGGGGCGAGCCTTCCGGCTCACCGATGTCTCAGGCAGCGTAGTGAAGCAGATACTGACGTAGCAGGCTGGCTTCGAGCCGCGACCAAGTGCCATTAGCTTCACAATTAAGCGCTCAGCCGATGCTGTGTCTGTGTTAGAACCTGAACTCCGATGCTCGAGAGTCCCGCATCTGTCGGCGCACCGTAGAAGGAATCGTTACGTTCGACCACGGGGCCCACGTGATGCACTTGGAGTCCGGAACGGCGCCATCGGAGACGAACGGCGCGCTTCAGCGAGCCGCCCGGAGCATCGGAAATGATCGACGGTGACGACCCCACTTGAATCGTGCCAAGCACGACAAATCCGTGCTGCTCGTATAAGGGAACATTGGCTGGGTTCGACGACTCCAGGTAAGCGGCCATGTGGTCTTTGTCGCACTCCTCCAACGCGTGCCGCAACAGCGCTGAACCACACCCCGGCCCTGTTGGACCGGATCCACGCCAATCAACGGAAGATACCAGTGCGGTTCTGCCGGATGATAACCACCCATACGCTCGAAGACGCCGGACACCTCCTCAAACGGATCCTCAGCCAGACTCTCCTGCATTATGGCATCAAGCGCTTCGTGGTCCGGCTGAACACCGGGCGGCAGCCACAGAGCAGCCCCGCGGAATCCGCTCACCTGGTGAGCGGTTCCATGCTCAAAGCCCTCCCACCGAAGGCCCGCACGATTTTCGGGAAGTAGCTGAGGTACGTGTATGGATCGGGGTATGTCCAGCGCGCTGCCGGGTCGGAGCAGAAGGCCAAACAGACTACCGCGACAGCCTGGTCTACTTCCGGCGCCGTAATGGCCGCCACGGTTAACATCGGGGTCGTGTCCGCACCCATATGGATGCTGCGCCTCTACCTAATCCATCTTATGGGTTTGGCCGTGAAGAGATTCCCTGCCTCGCGATCGGAAAGACAACGCATCCCCGAGTGTGATTGGGGCGCTCCGGGAGAACTTTGCCTCGCAACCGGATTGTATCTTACGAATACCCCAAAAACGGACCGCGACCCAATCACGGAATCGCGACGCAGAGCGGACCGGAACATGCGAAGCATAATGCAACGAATTCCCGTGGTAAGTGGGAAACACACTCGTTTGCTGGGTTGGGAGTACGATGTCGGGTGACGAGCTATAAGCACATAATTCTCGGCGGCGGCATGGTCGCTGGCTACTTTGCCAAGGGGTAGGTCAGAAAGGACGGCAGGTCCGGAGATCTCGCCATCGTCTCAGAGGACGACGCCTTGCCATGTGAACGGCCTCTTTCGAAGAGTTTTCTCGCAGGAAAGGACAGCGAAGAATCAGTTCTGATCAACCCGCCCGACTTCTATAGCGCTCACGACATCAATGTCAGGCGCAACTCAACAGTCGAGTACATCGACACAGAACACAACCGCCTTAATACCGTATCCGGCGAGCATTTCGCCTTCGAAACACTCGTGCTTGCCACCGGCGCTCCGGTCCGTACTCTCGATGTGCCGGGGGCTTCGTCAGAGAACGTGTTCTATCTTCGCTCGCTGCTGGGCGCGCGCTTTATCGCCATGGAGGTAGGAGCCGTGCTCGCCAGCCGAGGCATCGAGACCTCCATGATCGTCCGGGACGTTCGAATATGGAAAGCTGTTTTCACGCGCGAAATGACGGTTTTTTTGGGGAAGTATTATTCCGAACGGGGCGTCCGTCTCATCACGCAAACTGCTATCGCGCGATTAAAAATGGTTCGATGGCGAGCCTGACCAACGGTGATTCCGTCGGGTTCGACCTGCTTGTCGCCGGCATCGCTGTACAGCCGTAACGGATTTGGCAGAGAGCGCAGGCCGCGACGACAGCGAGAACGACGCTCAAGTCACTCGGAGAACTACAAGCGTCATGTCATCGTGTTGCGGAGATCCCCCGGCGAAGGCCTGTGCGGCGGCCAGGATTCGCCTCATGGCCTCCTGAGCTGGAAGTCCATGACACGTCTTGGCGAGTTCGATCAGCCTTTCTTCGCCCCATTCTTCATCGCGAGCGTTCATCGACTCGGAGACTCCGTCCGTAAAGAGCACCATCAGGTCGCCGGCTTCATGCGAGAACACGCCTTGCTGATACTGCTGTGGGAGAAGCCCGATCACCGATCCGCCTGTTTCCAGGCGCAATACCTGATAGGCGTGGCCGCAGTCCCGGAGGACTAGAGGCGGGTTATGACCCGCGTTGACGTAAGTCAAGCAGCGCGTCGCCGGCTGGTACTCGGCGTAAAACAGAGTCGCGTAACGATTCGCAGCCGATGCCTGGCGAACGAGGTTGTTGACGCGCTCCATCAGGTCCGCAGGGGCTCGGAGGACTGGGGCCAGCGCGCGTAGCGAAGCCTCGAGGCTTGCCATCATCAGCGCCGCGCCAACGCCTTTGCCCGATACATCTCCGATCGCGATCCCCAGCTTGCCCTCGGGCAGGTCGAGAAAATCGTAATAATCTCCACCCACCTCCCGGGCAGGCCTGCATTGCCCGCAGTAGTCCAGCCCAGGCGACGGCGGGAGCCACTGCGGGAATAGATGCTCCTGCACATCGCGCGCGATCTCCAACTCGCGGTTCACCCGCTCGCGCTGCGCCATCTCCCTCCCAATCGCCGTCGTTAACCGGGCCACCTCCTGCGCCAGCGTGGTTTGCGCGGCCGACTGCGTTTTGACGCCGTCCAGAGCGGCGGCCATGGCGCGCTTTGCGAACTCATCCGTTTCGATTTCGTGCCACGCGATGAGATAGGGGGCAAGGCGCTCCTTGTCTCGGTTGTTCCGCAACGCGCTGGCCACCATGTGCCGCAACCGCCCGTCCGCCGGAGACGCAATCTGGCCCAGAAACTGTTCGAGCACCGAGCCGCCGGAATCGAAAAGCGTCAGAAATATCTTTCGAGCCTCGCGCGGGTCTTCGACGGCCAGGCGACGGAGCCTCTCGTGCAGAAGTTCAACCGGCTGCATACCGCCCGACTGAATACCGCCTCGATCGCAGTTCGAACGCCTCTCGTCCACCTTCGAGCAGCTCGATGATCTGTTCGCGGCATTCATCGACAGTGCCGTGCTTCTCAATAGCGCCAACCCGGCCATCCGAAGACATTACCAGCACCAGTTCCGCTTCCGCCAAAACGGGGATATTCGCATTGTGCGTGATGAAGATCATCTGCCGGCGTTTCTTCATTCGCAGCACCGAATTCACCACCGTCTCAAAAATGAAATGATTGTCCAGGTTGTCCTCTGGTTGATCAATAATCAGCGGATTGTCCCTTCTGGCCAGAAGAATCGGCAGAAGCGCCGTGCATTTCTGCCCGCGGGAAAGATCGGAAGCGTCCTTAAAGTGCGGCTGCCCGGCAGTTGCGACATTCAACTCGATGGCAATTCGGTCTTCGATTGCGGTGATCTCGAGCGCCAGCGGATCCACGCTATCCCGCAGGGCATCCAGTATCTTCCTTGAGCGCTCCGATCCGAATTGTGTCAGTTCCTCGAACGAGTCCAGGTCATTGGATTGAATGAGCTGCGCGAGCTGCTCCGGCCGCAATTGCATCATGGTTGCGAGAATCTCGTTTTGATTTCGCACGCGTGCGCCTCTGAGACCATCCACCAGCATCTGCTGGTATGACATATGGTCAGCGTTTCGCATCACCCGAATGCGCACTCGCTCGCCGGCTTCATGCTGGAGTTCGGACGCCACTTCGTCTCGCGTCATTGAAACCTGATCGCGCATGAGAATGTGATCGGTCTTGAGAGACTTCCGCTGTTCGAATAAGGCTTCCAGCTCGGCGTGAAGCTCGATTCGTTGTTGCTCCAGCCCCTCGAGTTTGGCGACTTGCTGCTCGAACGACGCACGCACACGAGCCTGTTCGCTGGCTGCCTGGTTCAGCGCGGCCAACCTCGCCAAATCGCCGGCATGACTGGTGTGGATCTCTGCGACGCTCTGGCGTGCCTGCTCCACCGCGCCCTGGGCTCCGCGAATCTTGGTTTGTATCGCAGAGAGGTGCTTCTCGACCGGCGCCATAGACGCCGCTAGCAGTTTGTCATAACGGCGCATGGTGTCCACATTTGCCGACTGCTCCTCGGTCAGCCGCGCTGTGAATACACTCTGCGCCTCCCTCCGCAGCCGTTCGAGGGTTTCTCCCAATGTCTTCAGATCCCGATCGGCGGATTCCAGTTTCGCGATCTCGCGCTGGTCCAACTGCTGCTGGCGGGACAATTGGACGAAACCCTCGGCTGGCTCGCGATCGGACGGCGCGAGCGCGCTCAGCCGGGCGCGCACATCGCCCAGCTCTTCAATCTGCTCGGTCAAGTCGTCGATATTTCGCCGGGCCGTCCGGATGCGGTCCGCATTGGTTTCGAGCGCGCGCGCACTCTCGGCGAGCGACAGTTGGATTCCGCGCATCTGCTCGGTACGAAGTTCGTCCAGCAGACTCCGCCGTTTGTGGCCTAGCGCTTCGTCCGCTATCGCTTCGATCTCAAGGCTGCTGTACGCGTCCAGAGGCAGAAATGTGCCTCGATCGAGATCTACTGTGTTGATCCCTCTGCCGTCGGATGTGAGAAGCACCGGGTTCTGCTTGAGGCCCCTCTTGATGGTGTAGCGATTCGATCCGTCGGCGAGAGCGGTGATCGTCACGAGCGCCCCGCCGGCGAGATTCGCCTGAATCAGGTCGGCGCAGAGTTTTGGCGCGGCCGAAATGCCGCAAAGCGCAAACCGCACCGCCTCGGCGAGCGTGGATTTTCCACTTCCGCGCGCTCCGATGATGCAAGTCAGGCCCGGCGGAATGTTGACGCTCAGGCCCGGCAGAAAGCCGCCACTGATTTCGATCTTCTCAACCAACCACATAAATCCCAGCATCTGCCGGTCCGGATTGGCCTGCGCTTCGGCAGGGGCCCAGCAGCATTCCCTACTGTACACCAGAGGCCGGTCGCTGCTGATCCGGACAACGCCGGTGGGTGCGCGACCCACAAGGAGCGATTCAGCAGTTTTCTTTTTTTGGCGTTATAATCCGAACGTACATATACGTTCGGATAGGAGGCCCCATTTGCCTGTCTCCCTCGAAGCTCTTGAACAGCAACGCTCCAGCATTCTGATGCAAATCCTGGAGTTGGGCGATCTTCGCAGCGGCTCGATCACCGCGATCAACGGCCGTTGCGGTAAACCGAGTTGCCATTGCCATCAGCCGAACCACCCCGGCCACGGGCCGAACTTCCGACTGACTCGGAAGATCAACGGCAAGACCGTCAGCGAAAGCTTCTCTTCCCCGGCCGAATTACGTAAAGCCCAGCGTGAGGTGGAGGCATTTCATCGTTTTCGGCAACTCAGCCAGGAATTGCTGGAAGTGAATGAAAAGATCTGTCGCGCACGCCCGGTCGCTGAGACCCTCTCACCAGAGGAAAAAAACGGCGCAAGGCGGTCCGTCAGGAAGTCGCGCGCGAAGTAGAACAACTACTCCACGTCATCTTCAGTGGTCACCGCAAGACGGGGGGCCGGGATTTGGAAGCCATCGAAATGGCCGTGCGTTCGGCGATGCATCACGCCGGCGCCGTAGCGCTGACCGAATTGCTGCAATTGGCAGTTCCCGATGCCGATCAGCGGACCATCCCTTGTTCTTGCGGTCAGCAGGCTGGCTATCGGGAATTGCGCTCCAAGCCCGTGCTGACTGTAGTCGGCCAGGTGAAGGTATTGCGCCCATACTATTTGTGCTCACACTGCCATACCGGCCAATTCCCCGCCGACGTCGAACTGGACATCGAGAACACGGAGTTCTCTCCTGGGGTGCGCCGCATGCAGGCAGTGGTGGGCCAGGGACTGCCCTTCGACCAGGGACGTCAGCAGATGCAATTACTCGCCGATCTGGAAGTGACGACCAAAGCCGTGGAGCGGACAGCCGAAGCCATCGGAGAAAGTATCGTCGCGAGCGAGCAGACAGAGCTCCAGCGGGCCGTCCAGTTGGATCTTCCGATGATAGTCGGCAGCCCGATTCCGATCCTGTATGTGCAAATGGATGGAACGGGAATACCGGTGGTGAAAAAAGAGACGGCGGGCCGGCAAGGCAAGACGGAGGGTCAGCCGTCTCATACCCGTGAGGTCAAGTTGGGATGCGTCTTCACCCAGACCGCCTGGGATCAAGAGGGCTACCCCATCCGCGATCCGGACTCCACCACCTACACCGGTTCCATCGAGACAGCCGAAGAGTTTGGTAAGCGAATTTACCTGGAAGCCTGGAAGCGCGGATGGAGTCGCGCGGCAAAGAAGGTCGTCATGGGTGATGGCGCCGAATGGATCTGGAATCTTGCCGAACCGTACTTTCCCGGTGCGGTACAGATTGTGGATCTGTTTCATGCCCGCCAACACCTTTGGGATCTCGCCCGTAGACTGTACCCCAACGACGAACTGAATCAAAAAGCCTGGATCAAAGTCCACCAACGTCGCTTGCTCGACAAAGGGAAAATCGAAAAGCTGGTCTGTGCACTCCGGTCCATCGTTTCATCCAACGTTGAAGTTGCTGATAAGATCCGCACGGAGGCTGACTACTTCGAGAGGAATGCCGAGCGCATGCGCTAAGGCGCTTGAGGAGGCGTCGAGGTCCACCAGCCCACGAGCGGCAGCCGTTTCGATCTTCAATAAGATTGTGCTTTCGGGTACACCGGCTGTCAGCATCGATTCGATCTCGCCGTTCGTTGAAGGGCTTGTCTATCCTTTGTGCCCACAGGCCAGCCGCCACCATGGCAACGGAGAGAACATTACGGAGCAGTCGCATGGCACCTCCCGCTGATGCCTCAATTGTAATTCCCAAAAGCGGGTTGGACGCAAGCTGCAAGAGTTTGCCTCTCTGGTTGCGGTTCCCACAGTAATGCGCCGTCACTGCGGTGCTGAATATGGACTCGTCAGCGGAGCGCATAGAGAGAGAGACGCATCGCTGTCGATTCAATTCGACACTTCGCGTGCGGTCCACTCGATCTGAATGGACGTCCGACAGCCTGGTCGAGATCTACGAAATGCAAACCTTTTCCTTTAACCCAAATTGGCCAGCGCAGGCCGAATCACACCCTTCTTGAGAGCAATCAGATAATGCATCGGCTGGCACGTGCGATTGGGCGCGGCTGAATCCCTGGGATGCGGAGCGGGGTTGAGACGTCTGAGCGGGCGGCGATTTCCAGAATTCAGGAACGGCGTTTTCGTTGTCGCAGGGTGCCAAAGATTGCCGCTTCACGCGCGAAGGGTTACACGCGAGGCCTTCGACGTTGCCCGCAGGAACCAAGGATGACGTGAGCCTACCAGTGCTCCTTATGGCCAAAAAGGGAACTGCGGGAAACAGGGCAAAGGGCGGGCCATGCAGCGTGACTATCCGTACAGCTCCCTAAGGCTCAAAACGGCGCACTTGCATTCCCGCAACACCGGATATATATTTCCCCCAGAGCATTTCGTAACTAGGGGGATTTATGCAAGTCCAGGTCAAGACTTGTGTTCTGTCAGTATTCCTTTCGGCAGTTTCGTTCGGCCAAACCTTCTATGGATCGATTATCGGCACGGCTTCCGATCCGTCTGGGAGCAGCGTCCCGACGGCAAACGTCACGTTGACCAACATCGGTACTTCCGAACGGCGCACGGCCCCGACTGATTCCGCAGGCAACTATCAGTTCGTGAACTTGGTACCCGGCCAGTACAAAATCGAAGTCGAACACGCCGGATTCCGCCGCTTCGTTCGTGAGCCGATCACGTTGAAGTGCAGAGCGCCATCCGGATCGACGTTTCGCTAACCGTGGGCGAGGTCACGCAAACCGTCGAAGTCAGCGGCCAGACGGCGCTGATCCAGACCGAGAATGCGTCGCTGGGCCAGGTGGTCGATGCGCGCAAAGTCCTCGAAATGCCGCTGAATGGGCGGAACATTTTCGGCCTGGTGGCGCTCGTCCCCGGCGTGGTGCCGGGCGGGCACTCAGGCACTACGCCGACCGGAACCAATCCGTTCGCCTGGGGCAACTATCAGATCGGCGGCGGGCAGTCGAACCAGAGTGCGTCCTACATCAACTTGACCTCGCTGGTTCCAACGCAGGATGCGATCCAGGAATTCCGCGTTCAGACCAACAACCTCGGTCCCGAGTTTGGGCGTCTGGCAGG
>Ga0210400_10001723_pt1 | contig 21394 bp, 14 predicted proteins | sample IncBWH26MmetaG_FD_155456 | JGI IMG/M metagenome (GOLD analysis project Ga0210400, IMG submission 155456) | Forest soil microbial communities from Barre Woods Harvard Forest LTER site, Petersham, Massachusetts, United States - Inc-BW-H-26-M | ecosystem: Environmental > Terrestrial > Soil >...
TGCGCATTGGCGCCGTCGGTTTTCGTGGCTTCGGAGGGATCGAGGGCGCGGGTGGCTTCCTGCGTTACTTTGGCGAGACCGAAGTCGAGAATTTTTGCGGTGCCGCGCTGGGTCACAAAAATATTCGCGGGCTTGATGTCGCGGTGGACGATGCCTTTGGCGTGCGCGGCGTCGAGCGCGTCGGCGACGTCGATGCCGATGGCCAGCAATTTTTCGGTTTCGAGCGGGCGAACGCCGATCAGGTGCTTCAGAGTTTCGCCTTCCAGATATTCCATGACGATGAAGGCCTGGTCGCCCTCCTCGCCGATGTCATAAATGGTGCAGATGTTGGGATGGTTAAGCGCCGAAGCGGCCTGGGCCTCACGGCGGAAGCGGCTGAGCGCAGCGGCGTCGCGGGTAACGTCTTCGGGAAGAAACTTGAGGGCTACAAAGCGGCGCAGTCGAGTGTCTTCAGCCTTATAGACGACGCCCATCCCGCCACCGCCCAGCTTTTCGATCACGCGGTAGTGAGAGATGTTTTGGCCGATCATTTTTGGGAGTGGCGTTTTAGTAGTGGAGTCGTTCGCAATGGCGGCGTTGGCAATGGATCTGCCGCAACCGCAAGCTACAAATTTGTGGTGAGCCATCTTAGGGGCGGGGAGGAATCAAAGTCAACGACAGGAATCAGCCCGCACGAGATCCCTTCGACTGCGCTCTGTCGAAAATCCGCCACCCCCGAGTTTTTCGACGATGCGGTAGTGAGAGATGTTTTGGCCGATCATGCGGCCGCATCGTGATACGGCCGGCTGCCCAGTGGCCAGCCATCTTGGGGGCCGGAAGAATCAAAGTGAGCGAGCAGCTTCACGACTACTGACTTCTGAGGTGACTGCGCGTCGTGAGCGCGCTGCCGCCCTACCTTGGTCACGGGGTCTCGGTCTGGGTTACCGACGCCGAACTCTTGGCGATGTTGGAGTTTCCATAATAAGTTGCCGTGACCGCGGTCGATCCCACTGCCAGCGTGGATGTTGTAAACGTTGCCTTCCCGCCGCTGAGTTGCGCCGTTCCCAGTACCGTCTTCCCCACCGCAAAAGTCACCGGCCCGGTCGGCTTGACCGTCGGCGACGTAATCGTCGCAGTGAAAATCACCGTCTGCCCGGACGTCGACGGATTTGGGGACGAAGTGATCGCAGCGGAGCTCGTCGCTTGCGTCACAACTTGGTTTACTACGGTGGACGTGCTCCCCAGATTGCTCGCATCTCCCGCATACACCGCCGTCAGCGGATAGGTATCGGCGTTCAGGTTCGACCTGGTCAGCGTGGCCACACCACTGGCGTTGAGCGTCGCCGAACCAATAGAGTTGCCGTTCCACTTGAAGTTCACGTTCCCTGTCGGCGGGACCGAGCCTGATGTGGTCACCGTCGCGGTCCAAGTAACTTTCTGCCCATAGATCGACGGATTCAGGCTCGACACCAGCGTCGTAGCCGTTACGGACTTGGTCGTGGAATTCACCACCTGCCGCAGTCCGGGCGAAGTGCTGGCGGCGAAGCTGCTGTCGCCGGGATAATTGGCCGTGATGGTGAAGGTGCCCGCCGGCAGCGAGGAGGTCGTCAGCGAAGCCATTCCTCCGCTCAGTGTTGCCGTCCCCAGCACTGCCGAGCCGTTCTTGAACGTGATGATCTCGCCGTTGGCCGGGACGCCGCCGCTCGAACTCACCGTAGCAGTAAAGGTGACGGCCTGGCCCACGACCGAGGGCTTGAGGGAGGAAATCAGCGAGGTCGTGGTGGGCACAAGAAGAACACTCTCGTTCAACAGGACGCCCACTGTGAAGTCACCTTCAGAGGGGTTCGCTACGACCAAGTCGGGCTTGCCGTCTTTGTTGAGGTCAGCAACTCCCACCCAACTGGTGCCGCCTGCGCCGGAGCTATACATCACCCCGGGTTGGAATGTGCCGTCACCGTTGCCGAGAAGAACGCCGAGCGAACCTAAAGTGCAGGTTGTGGCGCAACCGTTCTCCGCGATCAGGTCGAGCTTGCCGTCCCCGTTGATGTCGGCAACCGCTAGCCAACCTCCCAAGACCGCGCCGGACTTGTAGGTCACGACACTCTCGAAGGTGCCATCTCCCCTCCCTAACAGCACACTTATGCAGCCATAGCCGAGAATGGTACTATTCGCGCAGTAAAAGCTGCCTACCAAAATGTCAGGTTTACCGTCCCCGTTGACGTCGGCAACGACAGCCGGACTCTGGTATTGCGCGTTCAAGGAATAAGGCACCATGGTCTGGAAGGTTCCATCGCCGTTACCGAGTAAAACGCTGACGTCACCTCCCGCGTTCGTCGTCGTCGTCAAAAGGTCGGGCTTGCCGTCGCCATTCAGGTCAGCGACCACGACGGAATACGGCCACCAGGAACCGAACGCGACGGCTGGGCGCAACGTTCCGTCCCCGTTTCCGAGCAGCACGCCGACGCTTCCTTTGCCGCAGTTATCACTCGTATTGCACGCCGCAACATTTCCCACGAGCACGTCGGCATGACCGTCCAAATTAACATCCGCAATCGTCACAGTAATGGCGACTTTTCCGCCGGAATCATAGGTGACAGCGGGAGCGAGAGTGCCATCACTATTGCCGAGCAGGACGGCGACAACGCCTTCCACATCCCAGCAACCAACTCCGGTCGGGGCGCAATCCGCAACGATCACGTCCGACCTTCCGTCTCCATTTAGATCGGCAACCGCGATACCGGATATCGATCCGCCAGCATCATAGTTTTGTACCGGCTTGAACGACCCGTCACCGTTACCGATTAACACTCCTACTGAACTCTTCACGGGACAAAGGTTGATGAGAGTGGCGCAGCCGTTGGCCACAACCAAATCCGGCCTGCCATCGCCATTAATGTCTGCCACCAATACTGCGAACGCGTAATAACCACCTGACGAATAAGTCACTGCCGGCTTAAAGGTCCCATCGCCATTTCCCAGCAGCACAGACACGCTGCCGTTCCTGCAACCGCTCGCGCACCAATTCGCGGTTATCAGGTCAGGTATACCGTCGCCGTTTACGTCCGCGACCGCGACCCGGTTCCCACCGAACGGAAAGCCGGAGCCCGTGCCACCGGTGTCGTAGGTCACGACAGGCGAAAATAACGGAGCACTTGGGGAGACATACGAGGAATTTCGCAGCACATCATCAGGGCGATTTGTCGGAGCAGCGAGAGGGGTGTTCTCCGAAGGAGCTCCGACTGCGCGCGCTTGATTGGCCGGAGCGGCGAATGCGGGCCCGAGAGTGAACACATTAATGATCAGAGCAAAGCCGATCAGAATGCGACTTTTCGTTCCTAGCAAACTCTGACCGGTCATAAGAAAACCTCCTTGGGTACGTCAACCGTCGGGGCCTGACCTGCGTGCAAGTCGTGCGTTACGGAGTCTTTCTGGGGAATGCCATCCTGAGACCCTAGCCGGCGGGCAGGGAGGATCACAGCAGGAAGGCCAATACCGGCGAAAGTAGCACCAAACCGAACCCTGGTCAATGCCAAGGGTCAAGACCTCAGGTCGATGCGTGGCTCAATTTTCAAAATTATTTCAGACCGATGTCATTCGTCCAAATCAAATGCCCCATCCTGTCGCAAAGAACGCGACAAGGATGGGGCACCCCGGACTTGGTCACTCGGATTTGGTCCGCGATGGATTACTGCTTATCGTAGAAGGACATGCCTTCCATCTTCATGCCCATCGAATCGGTGCCGCTGGCGGTGAGCGTACGGCTCTTTCCGTCGGCAGCGATGACGATTTTGCCGGTCAGCGTTACTTTACCGGCCTTTTTCGAGGTCAACTCGATGGTGTGCGCGTCGATCTGTTTGAGAGCTCGAGTGTCCGAGGTGGCATCGCCGGTCACCGGGTAGTCCTTGCCGTCGAACTTGCCGACCCAGACACTATGAGTGGGCTTGCCTTGAGCATCGACTCCATCCACCGTGCCCTTGATGTTGTCGCCGTCGGCCTCGTAGACAACCGTGGTGTTCTTGGGGAAGCCGGGGGTTAGCTTTGACTTAGCTTCGTTGAGCTTCCAGGTGCCCAGGCTTGGGTTTTGCGCGAAACACATGGTGCCGATCAAGAGTACTGCGACCGTCAATGCGGTCTTTCTTACATTCATGCTGCCTCCAGGGTGGAGTAACGGATTGCTCGTTGGCGAGCACTGCATTGTAGGTTCCGCGCGATCCTTTGTGCAAACGGGCGAACGCGCGAGAAATGGGTACGCGGCGTTTTGGCGACGTATCGGGGATCCCTACCACGCCAGAAACATACTCCGGCTCAGAATCCCGGGGGACGTTCCCCTACCACGGCGAAGGCGCGTTCGAGTGCGAGGCCGGCATTGACCATTGCACCTTCTTCGAACAGGCGGCCGATCAGGGTCACGCCGTGAGGGACGCGGCGCGGCGGGTCGAAAGTCGGCATGGGATGATCGGGGTCGGGAGCCCAGTCGCTGCGGGCTTTAGCCACTTCGACAAAGCCCGCGCGCAGCACCAGCGCGGGATGCCCGGTGAAATTTGTGATCGTCAACATTTCGTCGCGGAGCGAGGGGACCAGCAGCAGGTCCACATGCGCAAACAGCCGCGCCATTTCTTCCGCCACTTTGCGCCGCAAGCGGTCGGCCTGCACAAAATCGACGGCCGACAGAAATCGTGCCTGGCGAAAAATGTTCGGCCAGGCATCCGGTACCTGAGCCTTGAGTTCGCGCAGGCCGCCGCTCAGCGTGAGTTCCTCGAACGCCGCCGCGCCTTCCGCAAACAGAATCAGATTGAGCGAATCATACGGCCAGTCCGGAATGGAAACCTCGACGGGAACCATCCCGACTTTCTTGACTATATCGATGGCCGCACGGTCGACAGCCGTGGCGGGATTCTCATTCATCCACTTCGGAAAATACCCGACGCGCAATCCTGCGACGCTCGCAGTCGCCTCGAAGTCGAGACGGCTGGGAACGCTGGCCACGTCGCCGGCATCGGGGCCGGTGATGGCGTGGAGAACTAGCATGGCGTCTTCGACGCTGCGCGTCATTGCGCCAAGTTTGTCGAGCGACCAGCAGAGAGTCATCGCACCCGTGCGTGCCACGCGACCGTAGGTGGGGCGCAGGCCGGTGATGCCGCAGCGCATGGATGGACTGATGATGCTGCCGCCGGTTTCGCTTCCGATGGCGAATCCCACCAGTCCTGCAGCGGTTGCCGCGCCCGGCCCGGCGCTTGAACCGGACGATGCTTCTTCGAGCAGCCACGGATTCATGGTCTGGCCGCCAAACCAGATGTCGTTCAGCGCCAGCGCTCCCAGGCTGAGCTTGGCTACAAGCACAGCTCCGGCGTCATGCAGGCGCTTCACGACGACGGCGTCTTCGGTGGGCACGCGGTTGCGGAAGGGCTCGGCTCCGTACGTGGTTGGGATTCCCGCGGTGTCGAGAAGGTCCTTGCTGCCCCAAGGAATGCCGTGCAGCGGCCCGCGATATTTGCCTGCGACTATTTCTGCGTCCGCCTGCTTCGCTTGCTTCAATGCCAACTCGCGGGTCAGGGTGATCACGCAGTGCAGTTGAGGATCGAACCGCTGTAGACGCTTGAGATAGATGTTGGTGAGGCGTTCGGAGGTGAGTTTTCGCGTCTCGATCCAGCGCGAGAGTTGCGTCACTGGTGCGAAGGCGATGTCTTCGTCGTGCGCTGGCAGCGGGCCGGGACCGATAACGCCGCGCACAAAATGGTCGCGCCCCGGTCCTGACTTCTGCCCCTCCAGCACCGGATTCCAGCGTGTTGCGGGGGCGACCGAAGTCTCCAGTGCCAACTTGCGCGGCCCGGTGCGCCGCTCGTAGAGCGCGGCCATGGTCTTGCGCCAACTGCCGGCGGCGACGGCGCGCTCGTCGGCGTTCATTTCATACTGCGCCAACTTCTCGGCTTCAGCGAAAGTCGTCACCGAGACTTCCGGCCCGACCGCTGGCCCGGCTCCGAACGCCGGCGGAGCCCCGGGCGGCAGATCGGCCGGACTTTGTGCGGCTGGATTTTGCGGAGCCGGATTCTGTGCCTGCCCGCGCAGCGCGGCCGCTGCCCCCAGCACTCCCATAGATGTAAGTTCCAGAAACTGCCTGCGCGATTTCGCCATGAACCCTCCGCAGGGAATTGTAGCGGGACTCCCATGTCCCCAAACGCCTCAAAATAGAAATCCACAGGCTGGTTGTGACATCCATCACAGCTTTGGTTGTTCCTGATGACTTAAGGTGAATTGTTTCCCCGGTATTCCTCCGAGCAGATGTCAGATCTTGAGGTTTTCCCATGCATGGGAGAAGTTGCACCTGTCTGCTCGCGATTTCCGCTTTAGTGGTGGCGCCCACGTATCTGTGCGGCCAGTCGGGGCGCGTCGATGCCGCGCCGGAATTCTCCGTCCATCTGCCGGGAGTGGACCAGCCTCCGACCACCTCGCTCCCGGCTCGATTCCCGACCTCTCCACCGGGACTACCTCCTGGCCCAATCGGTTTCCCCATACTCACGCGCGCCGCGGGCACCATTTTTTCGGGGACGGTGACCGCGATCGCGCGTCGTCCTGCAGCGCTTGGCCAAGGCGTCGAAACGGTGGCCATCACCTTTCATGTTGAAAACGCGATTCGCGGCGCGACTGCGGGCGAGGCTCTGACCATCTCGCAATGGATCGGCCTGTGGTCGGGCGGGCAGCGCTACCGTGTCGGCGAACGGGTGCTCCTTTTTCTTTATCCGCCGAGCAAGCTCGGGCTTACCAGTTGCGTCGCGGGCGCTATCGGCCGATTCACGATAGATTCGCGCGGCCGAGTGCTGCTTTCGGCCCAACATCTCTCAGCGTTTCGCGCCGATCCCGTCCTGGGCGGGAAGTCGCGCGTAAGCTTCAACGATTTCGCGACGGCGGTGCAACGGACCAGCGGGACAACGGAGCAGACAACGGAGTAATGATGCATGCAGCAATGGAGCGAGAGGGATCGTGCACTGCAGCAGTGAGCAGCCAGAGAAGTGCGAGCACAACTCCTGAACATAGCCCGAATAGCATGGCCAACCGCGCCGCATTCAGCGCGCGCTCATTTCTGATGAGGCTGGCCCTGTCGGCGGCGGTCGTCTTGATCTTTGCCCTGCTGGCCCGCGCTGGTGGACCCAGGAACGTCGCCGGGACCAGCTATTTCGACTCGACCGTCACCGGGCAGCCGCTGGTCTGGCCGCAAGGGCTGATCACCTATTACACGGATCAGGGAGATCTCAGCCGGATCCTGCCCAACGCCTCCGCCAATGCGCTGATCGCCAACGCTTTCAGCCAATGGACCGCCGTTCCGACCGCAGCCATCGCCGCCACCAGCGGCGGCATGCTCGCCGAAGATGTCAGTGGCGCCAACGTCTTCCTGAATTCCGACGGCACTATCTCAATGCCGGACGACATTCAGCCTTCGGCGACCGGCACTCCCGTCGGCGTTGTCTATGACTTCGACGGTTCCGTGACCGACGCGTTGCTGGGAAGCGGCGCGGGCAGCACCAGCCAGTGTTTCTCCAATGCCGTCTTCGGAGGCGACGACAATTACGGCACATTTGCCACCTACCAGCATGCGCTCATCGTGATCAACGGCCAGTGCGCGCTGTTATCGTCGCAACTCATCGACGTCGAATACCGGCTGGTGCGGGTGATCGGCAGCGTGTTTGGCCTCGGCTGGTCTCAGGTGAATCCCAATGTTCTTACCCGCAGCCCGCTTCCTACCGCCGCCGATTACCTCGGATTCCCCGTGATGCACGCCACCGATCCCTTGAATTGCGTGCCCATTACGATCTGCTACGCCAATCCTTACCAGCTCGCGATGGATGATGCGGCGTCCCTCTCGCGGCTCTACCCGGTTACGGCCGAGAATCAGTCGAGTTTTCCCGGCAAGCAGGTGTTTTCGACGGTCACCGCGCGCATCCATGGCTCGGTGTGGTTCACCGATGCCCACGGCAATCCGACCCAGGCCATGCAGGGCGTCAACGTGGTGGCGCGCTGGATTGATCCCACGACCAACCTGCCGTCTCGCCGGTATGCCGCCGCGGCGGTCTCCGGTTTTCTGTTCACCGGCGACGTGGGAAACCCCATCACAGGCTTTTACGACGCGCTGGGAAATCCCCTGGCTGAGTGGGGGACGAACGGTCGAACGCTGGAAGGCTTCTTCGACCTGGCTGGCCTGCAACCGCCAAACGGCAGCAGCGGACAAAATCAATATCAGGTACGCGTGGAAGCTCTCGACCCAAAATGGTCGGCCGACGTCGGCCCCTACTCCCCGGGTCCAGTGCTACCTTCAGGATTGGCTCAGCCCGTCACCTTGACCGTCACCCCTGGCAATGACGTCGAGCTGGATATCGTCATGGCCAATGCTGCGCAGCCCTTGCCTCCGATTCCGTCCACCTGGACCACCCCGGCAGTTTTACCCTTATCGGGCGATTGGCAGGCATCGCTGAGCGACTACGGAAACATTTCGTACTTCCTGCTACCGGCACAGGCCAATCGCACGCTGTCGGTGGCCGCGACTGCGCTCGACGAATATGGCAATCCGAGTGTGGGTAAAGTCCAGCCAGTGATTGGCATGTGGGCTGCCACCGATCCGCAGGGCACGACCCCTCCCGCACTCACTCCGTCTCCGTTCAATCAACTGCCGTATGGCTTGACCCGGCTGGACGCGCAAGTGGAAACTTCGACCAGCTTCCTCATCGGAATCTCGGATTTCCGCGGCGACGGCCGCCCCGACTACCGCTATCACGCCTACGTGCTGTATGGCGACTCCGTTTCTCCGTCGCGCATCGGCGTAAGCGGCGGGCCCGTCACTGTGCTGGGCACTGGCTTCTATCCGGGATTGACCGCGGCGCTCGGCAGCACGCCAACCACGCCTCTCGCGATCGGCGCCGGCCGGATGATTCTCTCCGCCCCCCCGCACGCGGATGGAACTCAGAACATCACCCTCAGCGATCCAATCAGCGCAGGGTCCTCCGTCATGACCAACGCTCTGACCTATGGCGCGGCGGCCAGCGACATCATCGTTCTGCTGAGCGGCAGCCTCAATCCCTCCACTCCGGTCGGCGCCCAGGCATCGCATCCCATGAGCGTCCGCGTGTTGCAGGCCGATGGCCTGACTCCCGTCGGCGGAGCAACCATCGGCTGGAGCGCCAGCAACGGCCTGCAACTTTCGGTCTGTGGTGGCGCGACGTCGTGTTCGGTGACCAGCGATCAGAATGGAGACGCCGCCAGTTGGCTCACGCCCGCGGCTGTCGGCGTATCGACCATCACCGCGACTCTCGCCCCGGGAGCCTATAGCGTCTCGCCATCCGTAAGCGCGACGCTGAATGCAACCGAGTCGGCTGCCGACATTGGAGTGCTGACGCCGTATCTTTGGATCGCGCAGGGCGCCACCGTGAGCGTCCCTCTCACCGCGCGCGTACTGAGCAGCGGCGCACCGCAGAATAACGTGCATGTGAACTTTGCCGTGGAAAGCGGCTCCGGAACGCTAAGCGCGTCCAGCGCTACGACAAGCTCCAGTGGATTCGCCACCGTGACTTTGACCGTGACGCAGATTGCGGCGCTGGTGCAGGTGAGCGCCTGCGTGGCCCCGGGGAATCTCCCCTGCCAGACTTTTTATGCCACCCCGGTGCCGCTGGCGCAGCAGACTCTGCAGCCGGTGGCCGGAGCAGGACAGGTATCCACCGGCCAGTCTTTCCAGCCGGTCGTAGTACGGGTCACGGATTTCTCAGCGCCGCCAAATCCCGTCATTGCTGCCAGCGTGACCTTTCTGACCACCATACTTCGGCCCGGCGGAACCTCTCCGGCCGGTGGGAGCGGTGAAACCAATCCTACGAATCCGGCCATGCCTGTAATCCTGCAGGTGAACCAGAGCATCGCCACGACCGATCTAACCGGATTGGCGAGCATTGTCCCCTCGGGGCTGAGCTTCAGCCCTCCGGTGGAAGTGGACGTTACCGCGACCGCGGGAATCAGCGCGTTTCTGGATTTTCCGCTCGAGGTGCTGCCTGCGTTCGTGCCAGAAAACCACGGTGGGCCGAGCGTGCCGCCGCTTGGGGGACCTCCCATGCGGATGAGCGGCCCGGGCATGATCGGGGAATGCACAGCCCGGTAAGGGAGGGTGGAAGTGGCCACAGAAGTTTCTTATCACTTACACGGAGATTCGACGGAGTTACCGAGATTCAGCTGGCAGTTGGCGGACAGGAGTGTCCGCCCCACACTGAACCTGCCGAGCTGCGCTCGGGGGACGGACCCTTCGTCTTCGCTCAGGGCAGGCTCCTGCGTCCGTCCCTACGTGGGGTGTGCCGGGAGCCGGATTGCGGAAGTCGGAAGCCGGCCTTATTTCGTCCACTGATCGACCCAGGCATTTACGGTTTCGTACCACAGCTTCGCATTCTGCGGCTTCTGCACCCAGTGGCCTTCGTCGGGGAAATACAGCATCTTCGACGGGACGCCTTCCATCTGGAGCGTGGTGAAAAGCTGGAAGCCTTCGCTCACGTCAAGCCGATAGTCGCGCTGGCCGTGGATGACCAGCGTCGGCGTCTTGAAATTCTTGGCGTACTGGTGGGGCGACCACTTCTCATACGACGCGCGGTTGTCGTAGGGCGTGCCTTTGAACTCCCAGTCGTTGAACCAGAGTTCTTCGGTCGTGCCCCAGGCCGACTCGGCGTTGAACATGCCGTCATGCGACACAAGACATTTGAAGCGGTCGGTGTGTCCGAGGATCCAGTTGATCATGTATCCGCCGTAGCTGGCGCCCAGCGCGCACTCGCGGGTCTTGTCGATGAACGGATAAGTCTGCTCGGCATAGTCGAGGCCCTTCATCAGGTCTTCGTACGGAGCGCCGCCCCAGTCGCCGTTGATGGCGTCGATGAACTTCTGTCCGTATCCGGTCGAGCCGTGGAAGTTGATCATGATGACGACGTATCCGTTCGCCGCGAACAGTTCAGGATTCCAGCGATAGCTCCAGTCGTCTCCCCAAGCCCCCTGCGGCCCGCCGTGGATGAGGAACTTCACGGGATATTTCTTCGATGCATCGAAGTTCGGGGGCTTAACCAGGAAGCCTTGGACTTTGTCGCCGTGCGCACCGGTGAACCAGAAAGATTCGAGCGGTGACATGGCGACTTGGGAGAGGAGTGAGTCATTGAGATGCGTGAGCTGGTGCGGTCTCGCCATCGCATTCTTGGGCATTGGTTCTTTGTTTTCACCTGTGAGTGCCGTTCTGATCCTGTCGAGGCCAACTGAGTAGGTCCCACCCTCGGCGACGAAGATTTCAGTGGGTGCGCCGAGCGACATTCTGCTGAAGACAACCCGTTCTGAAATAGCCTTGGCCGTAGCCTCGACAATTTTGTTCTCGCCGGTGGCCAGGTCGTCGTTGAAGCCGTCCATGACTTTGACCGGATAACAGCCGTTGGGACAAATCTCAGGGAAAACGTAGTAAATCGGAGACTCACCCTCGTCCTCGGCGGTCAAATCAATTTCGTGGATTCCGGCCCAGCCAAACGAACCCACCCAATGATCCCAGTTCTCAGTGAGGTTCTTCTTCTCGCCTGTCTTGCGGTCGTAGAGCATCAGGCGGAAGCGGTCGCTCTCGTATCCCGGGCGCTGCTGGGCGCGGTAGGCGATGTAGCGGCCATCGGGAGAATAGAGCGGCGTCGAGTCGCTGGCGGGATTGTCGGCGGTGATGTTCTTGGCCGGGCCTCCGCTGACCGGGACGATCCAAAGATCGTTGTTGGTGGAAGCGGCTTCGTTCTTCTCGTGATTCGAGGCGTAGCAGATTTCTTTTCCGTCGGGTGAGAAGGCGTAGTTGTCCTGGCCGCCGAGTGAGAACACGGGGGCGTCGTAGTCGCCGGGGGTCAGGTCGCGAGCGGCAGGAGACGGGATGAGGTGCGCACACTCGCCAGTTTGCAAGCCGGGATCCCCTGATGAGCACACACGCACTGGGACTACAAACAGGTGACTCCTCATCCCGGCCTTGAACGCATTCCAATGCCGATAAAGGAGGCGGGTAAATATCTGGGCGCTCACTTTCGATTCTTTCGCCTTATCCAGTTTGTCCGCGTTGCACACCATTTCATCAGTGGGCGTTCCGTCGCACTCCGGATAGACATTCGATACAAATAGGACATAATTCCCATCCGGCGACCACACCTCGCCGTCTGCCTCCGTCGAAAGGATCGTAAGTTGCCGCTTCGCCGTCACTGTTCCCGTCTTGCCGTCAAAATCCGCGATCCATATCTGCGATCCGCGATCTTTGGTCGAAAGAAACGCGAAGCGCTTCCCATCGGGCGCCCAGCGCGGGCGGTCGCCGTCTTGATCGGGGATGAGGATGCGTTCCTTGCCTCCCACGTCACCGCTTCCCACGTCTCGCAAATTCGGCGAGACGTGGGGCACCCCACTTTTTTCTTGGTTCCCGCTTTCCTGTCCCGCAGCGAGCGGCACGATCCAGATGTGCGGGGTTTTCGTGTTGGCTTCGAGATCGACGTCGACCACGCTGAAGATTACCCATTTGCCGTCGGGCGAAACTTCAGGCTCGCCCACGCGCTTCAGCTTCATCATGTCCTCGAAGGTGAAGGGATGCTTGGCCTGAGCGAAGGCCGGGAATGTGAAGGTGATGAAAACGAGCACTGCCCAGAAGAAACGGCGCATGAGGAGCCTCCCACTGCAAACCGAAAAGTGTAGCAGGGTTTGAGTAGCGGAGACGCAGGCAAACTAGGCGAGCCAGGGATTCACCAGGCGAATGCCGCAGCCTTCGAAATCGGCGGTATTGCGCGTGGCCAGAGTTGCTCCGCGGGAGCGGGCGATGGCTGCGATTTGCGCGTCAAGGTCCGTGATCGGACGGCCTTGCGCGCGTCGGCTGGCCGCGATTGCGGCGAAGGCGCGGGCCGCGTCTTCGTCGAAGGGGAGAATGCGGCCGGCGAGAACTTTGCCAAACATCAGTTCAGCGCCAGCCAGCAATGCGGCGCGGCGCTTGCCGTGAGGCAGAAGTTCGATGCCATACAAAACCTCCGCCACCGTGACTGCCGTGATGAACAGTGTGCCGGGTTGCTGCTGCGACCACCACGTCTGCACAACCGCCGAGGGCAAAGCCAGCATCGGTTCGGAGACGACGTTGGTATCTAGAATGGTGATTCCGGAGTTCACTTGAACTGGATCTCGCGGATTCTACCGCGACGGGGAGGAATCTTCAGATCGACTCCCCCTAAGGGAGCAAATATCCGATGGATGGCTTCGCCGAGATTTTCGGGCTCGGTGTCCGCACGAGCCAGGCCAGCTTCGAGGAGCTCGCGGGCTTCCTGCTCCATGGAACGGCCGTTGCGCGCGGCGCGCATGCGGAGCCGGCGCTTGGTGGTTTCAGGGAGACGGCGGATGGTTATGCTGGCCATGATTGCAATGATAGCACTGCAATCAATGATTGCACAAGGCCCGGCTTTCGGCTCCCGGCTTTCGGCTCCCGGATGCGGACACGCCTCGCCTTCAGCGAAAGCTTTCGGAACTTCGCGTGGATCAGGAAATTCCTCAGTTCGCTATGTGTTTTACAGGAATTCTGACGCCCGCACACTTGCGCGCTCTTCGACTCTCCAGATCCCTCGTCATGATTTCTTTCAATCGTCGTGGCGCGGCAACCTCTTTCGCACGCTGGCATCCAACTGAGTGGCAGAACTGCAGCACCCTTCCCTCCGGCCTCACTGAGCGGAGAGGGGTTGGGGGGTGGGGTCGTTGCGGTGTGTTTTTTTTGCGGTCGATCGTAGAGACGAAGGTGGCTACGTCTCTGCGACAGGTTCTCCTCAGATTCGCTAAACTAGGCATATGACATCTGTCTCCGGTCGTCGGCTGTTTTGTCTAACTCCGCCAGTCTTGACTCTGCTAGTCGTAACTCTGCTGATCTGCGAATTCGTGGCCTTACCCGCGCGCGCCCAGGAAGGCGCGCTCGACAGCGCGCCTCCGCAAGGCACCACGCCCGAGGACATCATCAAGCGCTTCTCCGCCAAGGAAACGGAATTTGCCAAGGCGCGCGACCAGTACACCTACCGCCAAATCGTAAAAGTTCAGACCCTCGATGGCGAGACCGTCACGGGTGAATATCGTGAGACCTTCGACGTGATCTTTGACGATAAAGGCAAGCGCATCGAGAATGTTGTCTTCGCCCCGCAGTCATCGCTGGAGCAGGGCGGAATTTCCATGGACCAGGGCGATTTCGAAGACATCCGGCACCGGCTGCCGTTTGTGCTGACCGAGTCAGACCTGCCGCAATACAACATCCTCTACGTCGGTCAACAACAGGAAGACCAGTTGCATTGTTATGTCTTCGACATTGCTCCCAAACAGATTGAAGGCAAGAAGCGCTACTTTCAGGGTCGCATCTGGGTCGATGACCACGATTTCCAGATTGTGAAAACCTACGGCAAGACCGTGCCCGACATTCGCAAGCATCACGGCGACGAAGAGAATCTGTATCCGAAGTTCACCACCTGGCGGCAGCAGATCGATGGCCTGTACTGGTTCCCGGTCTATACCAGGGCCGACGACGAACTGCACTTCAAGCTGCAGGACGTACACATTCGCGAAATCGTGAAATACGAAGACTACCGGCGCTTCGGGACGAACACGAAGATCCTGTTTGAAGGCAAGGAAATCCCCAAGGCCGATCAGAAGAATCCGCCGCCCGACCAGAAGAAGCCGGACGACAAAGATCCGAACGCGCCACAGAAGTAGCCGGCCGCGCCGACAAAGGCACACGGTTGCGCCGATAAACGGCTCCCACCTAGAATGTGATTCTGTCTCTAGTCGCGGCTAACTTTACTACAGTGGCAATGGCAACCGGACCTTCCGAACTTCGAAACATTTCGATCGAGGAAGTAGCCAAGGCAACTCCCCGCGTCGCCTCCGCCGACTGCGCCAGCAGCAAATTGCACTCGGATCGACGGTACTACTGCCCAGAGCTTGATGTCCTTCGTTTTTTCGCATTCGTCAGCGTTTTCTTTTTCCATGGATTGCCTGGCGTCGAAATTGCAAACCACTCCGGGTGGTCCCGCCTGGCGGCCTGGGGATTTAGGAGCTTTAAAGAGGCTGGTAGTTTCGGCGTTTGCCTATTCTTCCTGCTTAGCTCCTTTCTGATCACGCAACTGCTGATGCGGGAACGTCTCAGCACTGGGACGGTTCATGTTAAGGCGTTTTACATCAGGCGGATCCTCAGAATATGGCCTCTGTATTTCGTCTTTCTCCTGCTTGGGTATCTGTTTGGTTTCGTTGTACCTGAATGGCGCGTTCAAGCATCACGGCTAACCGCCTTCCTGGTGCTTCTTGGAAACTGGTACGTCGCGGCCTTCGGGATGGCGCCGAATCCCATTGCTCCCCTTTGGAGTATCTCGATCGAAGAGCAGTTCTATTTGACCTGGCCATGGCTTGCCAAGGCTGGAGGCAGGAGGGGTGTGCTCGTAAGTTCAGCCCTCCTACTCCCAGTCTCGTGCCTCGCCATCTACTTCATTTCGCGTTCTGGACGGGGAGCGAGCCAAGCAATCTGGTTCAGCTCGATCGTCCAATTCGAGTTCTTTGCGTTGGGCGCCCTGATGGCTCTACTGCTGAAGGACCGAGTTCCCCGCTGGTCAAATGGGTTAAGGCTCTGCTTCCTGATTGTCGGTGCTGTGCTCTGGATTGCGGCGGAGGGGTTTTTCCACCTGCGGGAGTCGGTCCTGGACTCAGGACCGCTTTCCTATCTCATTGGTTATCAGCTTGTTGGGCTCGGATGTGTTCTGTTACTTATCGGCTTTCTTGGGATGCGTCCCGAATGGGTCCCGCGTCAACTGGTTTACCTGGGCAAGATATCGTACGGCTTGTACGTGTTCCACTATCTTTGCCTGGACGTTGTATCAATGGCATTCGGTCGCTTTTTCTCCCCCGCGCACGGAATCCTCGCGGTTGCAATTCAGAGTTTGTCCGGTATGTCGTTGGCCTTGCTGTTGACGACCATGTTAGCCACCTTCTCTTATCGCTACCTTGAGCAGCCCTTCTTGAGGCTCAAAGAGCGGTTCACCTTTATTCAATCCCGGGGCGTGTGATCGTTCAGGCCAATCCGGGCTGACGCGCCTGGCTGGCAAGAGGCTGGGACAGAGTTGACAGCTAATAGAACAAATACTTCCGCCACTTATCGTCACTGCGGCCCATCAGCCGCATGATATGCCGGCTGGTGTGCAGGTTGAAGGCGCGGGGTTCGCGCATCAGCTTCATGTGAGCTTCGGCGGGAGATTGATTGCCCTTCCGGCGGTTGCAGGCATGGCAGCAGGCGACCAGATTTTCCCAGGTGGACGAGCCTCCGCGGGAGCGCGGAATCACGTGGTCGAGCGTCAACTCACCCGAGGGCAGCACCGTGGCGCAATACTGGCAGGTGTTGCGGTCGCGCAGCAAAATATTCTTGCGCGACAGTGCCCGGCTCTGGTGCGGAATGCGGCGATACTCCAGCAGCCGAATCACCGACGGCAGGCGCATGGCCACGCGCGCTGAGTGCAGAAAATGTCCATTCTCTTCCTCGGTCATCGCAACGCCCTTAAGCACGAGCACGAGGGCGCGGCGTGCAGCGCAGACATTGATGGGCTCGTAGGATGCGTTCAGCACCAGGACGGGCGCCAGCAGCGCATGGCCGTCCCCGGGCCGGTGCGTGGCCGCCGGCGCGAACAGGCCGGCGGCATGCCGGGATCCTGCATCGTGTTCCATCCTCAGTGACATAAACGAACCCAGGCTTTCAAAGTTGCAAAGTTTCAGGGTTGCAGGTTCAGGCTCCAACTTTGAAACCTTGCAACGGTGAAACCTGGCGACCTTCCTCCCCACCCTCAAATCGCTGATCCTCAGCGTACTTAGATGCCAGTTTCAGCGTACGCGCCACAGTCGCGACCCATACCTTGCGGGCACCGGCACGATGCAGCACTCGCGCACATTCGGTTGCCGTAGTACCCGTCGTATAAACATCATCCACCAGAAGCACGTCGCGGCCAGTGACTTCCGCGGCACGGGTGACGGCAAAGGCTCCGCGGAGATTCTCGCGGCGCTGGTGGCTGGTCAAGCCGATCTGGGAATGAGTGTCGCGGGTGCGCCGCAGCAGATCGGTCGCAAGCTGTAAGCGCTGCCGCGCCGGATAGCACTTCAGCGCGGCGCGAGCGGTCAGTTCCGCTTGGTTAAAACACCGCTCTCTGCGCCGTGCTTTGTACAACGGCACGGGAATCAGCAGGATGGCCGTGGGATCGAACATTCCCCGCTCAAATCTGGCCTGCTCAAAAGCAGGTTCGAGCGCGATCCAGGACTCCGCCAGCATGCGGCCCAGCACCGCGGCCGCCGGGCGCACCCCGTTGTATTTCAGCAGATGAATCAGTTCGCGCAGTCCACCATCGTAGCTGCCGTAGGCCACGGCCTGGGCAAAAGGGCGCTCGACGCGGCGGCAAACTGGACACCGCCGCCAGCCGTCGGCATCGCTCTCCGCGTAGGAGGAGAGCACTCGCTCTCCGCAAATGGAGCACACCTTCCCGCGGATCGCATGGACATTCGCCAGGCACTCGAGGCAAACCGGAAGCCGGGAAATATTCAGCAGGGGCTCGCCGCAAATGCGGCAGTCGGAAGGAAACAGCACGGCGAAGAGACTCTCGGCGACCCGACCAGTCCAAGTTCGGCGAACCCAATTCTGGTCAACGCGATCTTGCATCAACCCAACTCGGTTCAGTGCGGGTTCGGGCTCGGACAAAGTCTTGCCCGAAACAATAGAAGGCCCTAGGACTGCGGCGTTGGCCTGAGTCGCCCGGATTCGGTCCTCACTACTGCTGAAGACGGCCTCCTCATCATCCGCGATGATGCCGCGGACACACAGAGCCGCCGCGGCCGAACTTTCTCGCTACTCGCTACTTCAGCAGTATAGCGGCGACGCCCGCCGCTAGGCAACGTTGCGATTGGACGTAGGCGCCGGCTGTTTGCCGGGCATCATCCGCGGCGCGTCGGACAGCCGATCGCGCACCGGCGTGAAGATCAAGCGGTAGTCCCGCCGAAAACATTCTCCACAGCGCACCGGCTGCAGAAGCAGCAGCGGGAGGATAAAGCGTTCCGTCAGAGTGCGCCGGCGCGAGCGGAAACCTACTTCGCTGCCACAATCGCGGCAACGGTAGGACTGATTCATTGCAGTATCGGGGGACTCGTTCATCGTGCACCTCAGAAATGACGGATGCGAAGGGGCGGCTACAGATTACTTCTATTTTACACCCGGCGGCGCGAGCGAAGGCAAGGTCTGCCCCCATCCCGCTGATCCGGCTGCGGTATACTGTGCTTGGCGTACAGGACGCCGCCCGTCCGCGGACAGGACCGAGTCCACCTGAGCGAAATTCTAAAATTCCAGGTTCTTACGAACCTCCTTTTCGCCCGCCGCAGCGGACCCCGGGCATGACCACGAAGGAGGTCCGTCATGTCAGTACGCAAGTTCACCGATCGTCACTTCCCGGTTCGCCCCAACCTCGACCAACTCAGGCATCAGGCCAAGGATTTTCTGCGCGCTATCCGCCGGGCCGATCCCGCAGCGGTCGCGGAGTTGCGCAAGCATCATCCGAAGCAAATCGAACAACTTGATCTCTCCGCGGTCAAACTGGCGGATGCCCAGGCCGCGCTCGCGCGCAGCTACGGTCTCGCCAGCTGGCCGTGCCTGGTCACCGCCTGCCGCATGACCGACGCCATCTGGCGCGGCGATGCTGAAACCGTCCGCAAGCTGGTGCGGAAAGATCCGCGCCTGCTTCGCGAAAGCGCGCGCGGCGTCGCCGACTGCAACTGGGGTCCGCCCATGTCGTACGCCGCAAATGTCGGGCAGGATGCGATCATCGCCATGCTGCGCGAGTTGGGCGCGGAGGACTTGCAGCACGCCTTCGACCGCGCCTGCTTGCAGGGCCAGATCGACACCGCCCGCAGCCTGCACGCGATGGGAGCGCGTCCGACTCCCGGCTGCGTGATGGGCCCGTGCGAAACGCTGAATCCGGAAGGGCTCGCCTTCCTGCTCGAACTCGGCGCCGACCTCGCCGACCAGCACGGCGACCGCCTCGCGCCCGTCGCGCTGCTTCTGCAAACTTATTGCCGGGGCCCGGAAAGCAAGCATCGCTGTCTCGAACTCGTTGCCGAGCGTGGCATCCATCTTCCCGACACACCCGTGATGGCGCTGCATCGCGGCCGCATCGATCTGCTGGAAGCGCATCTGCAACGCGATCCGCAAATGCTCAGCCGAACTTTCTCGCACGAAGAAATTTATCCGCCCGCGCTGGGATGCGGCCCCGACCACTCGCTCGCCCTGCACGGCACCCCGCTGGCGGGCACGACGCTGCTGCACATCTGCGTCGATTTCGATGAGATCGAGATCGCACGCTGGCTGATCGAGCATGGCGCCGACGTGAACGCGCGTGCGGAAATCGACGCCGACGGATTCGGCGGCCACACACCCCTGTTCGGTTGCGTGGTCTCGCAAGCCTACATCTGCCGCCTGCAACAGGACGCCGAGTTCGCCCGCCTGCTGCTCGATCACGGCACCGACCCCAACGCGCGCGCATCGTTGCGCAAGCGCCTCCGCTTCGTCCCCGACGAATCCATGCACGAGTATCGCGATGTCACGCCGCTTGCCTGGGGCGAGCGCTTTCACGGCCCCGGCTCTCCTGGACACACCTGGGTCAGTAAGCCGGCGATGGACTTGATCGCGGAACGCGGCGGAAGGCTGTGACACTTCTCTAATACGAGGGCGCACTTGTCACGCAGCCTCGCCGCATGCTAAGGTGCGCCGTTCCTTTGTTTTTGTGTGTTTTCTGTCGGACTGGCGATACAGTGTTAGGCAGTTCGCTTTCATCCCGCGGCCTAAAGGATTTTCTCAATGAGCAGTTCAACACCCGACCTTCCCGGCAAGAAAAAGCATGTTCCCTATGTTCCCGAAACCATGGAGATGACGGAGTGGTCTCTGAAGGCCATTTTTCTTGGACTCCTAATGACGGTTGTACTGGGTGCTGCAAATGCTTACCTAGGCTTGCGGGCAGGCATCACCATCGCGGCAACGTATCCGGCGGCAGTGATTGCCATGGCGGCCGTGCGCGCATGGAAAGGAACAATATTGGAAGAAAACATCGCCCGAACCGCCGGCTCCATCGGCGAGTCGGTCGCAGCGGGAGCGATTTTCACACTGCCCGCGTTCGTGCTCGCCAAGGCGTGGCCGTCATTCCGCCCGGGCGACGCCTACTGGAAATCCACCGCATTGATCATGGTGGGCAGCATTCTGGGCGTGCTCTTCATTTCACTGGTGCGGCGCGGCATGGTGGAAGATCCGGAACTTCCCTTCCCCGAGTCGCTCGCAGCCTCGGAGATTCACAAGGCCGGACAGCGCGGCGCGCAAGCCGCCAAATATCTTTTCTGGAACATCGGCCTGGGCGGGATCATTTATATCCTCGGAAAATTCGGACTCTTCTCCGCCGACACCGACCTGCATGTCGGCGTCGGCAGCCTCGGACACAGTCAAGTTCGTCTCGGCACCACGGGGAGCACGCAAGTCATTGCCACCGGCGGCACCACCGTCTTTGCCGCTCCGAGCGTGAGTCCCGCATACCTCGGCGTGGGCTACATCATCGGCGTACGATTGGCCTCGATCCAGTTTGCCGGAAGCGTGCTGGCCTGGGGACTGATGGTTCCCTTGCTCATCTTTTTTCTTGGGCCCCAGCTCCGCGCCTACATGCCAGCCGACACTCCCGATAATTGGGCAAACATGGCGGATGCGGTCTGGCGCTACATCGTGCGCCCTATCGCCGTCGGCGGCATGCTGGTCGGCGCAGCATTCACTCTTTACAAAATGCGGGCCAGCCTGACCGCGGGTCTGGGCAAGGCATTCGCCGACCTGCGCCAGACGGCCGACGAGCAGGCCAAGCTGGCTCGTACCGAACGCTATATGAGTTCGAAAATAGTCTTCAGCTTGATCGCCGGAATGTTTGTCCTGATGTGTCTGCTCTACATGAAGATTTCGGGCCTGGTGTGGCCCGCGATTCTCGCCGCCGTGGTAATGATTCTGGTGGGATTCTTCTTTGCCACCGTGTCCGGCAATCTGGTGGGATTCATCGGCTCGTCGAACAATCCAATCTCCGGATTAACACTGTCCACACTGCTGATCGCTGCATTGCTGATGGTTGCGCTGGGAGTCTCCGGAACCTCGGGAGTCGCCGCAGTTCTGGGAGTCGCCGCGGTGGTCTGCGTTTCGTCAGCCGTGGCGGGCGAACTATTGCAGGACTTCAAAGTCGGCTACATTCTGGGCGGCACACCCAAGATGATTCAGACCGCGGAACTGATCGCGGTGGTGGTGGCCAGCCTGGTCATGTACTGGCCGCTGATGCTGCTGCATGAGGGCAGCATTCGAGCC
>Ga0210400_10001724_pt1 | contig 21372 bp, 14 predicted proteins | sample IncBWH26MmetaG_FD_155456 | JGI IMG/M metagenome (GOLD analysis project Ga0210400, IMG submission 155456) | Forest soil microbial communities from Barre Woods Harvard Forest LTER site, Petersham, Massachusetts, United States - Inc-BW-H-26-M | ecosystem: Environmental > Terrestrial > Soil >...
CCGAGAGTTTCCTCGGTCAGGACCATCTACGACGGATCGAGGAAGAAGCCCAGTCCATTGTTTCTGCAACGCTGGCTCGCAGTGCCCAGGCGTCCTGAGCCGACGAGCCATGAGAGGAATTCGTTTATGAGTAGCTCGACAATCTTTGATCGTCCCTTCGATACAGCGATTTCAGATGCTCTTACCGACTTGGCGCTGGACCTTAGATGGTCGTTCAATCACTCGGCGGACCAGCTATGGGAGCAACTCGATCCCGAACTCTGGGAACTGACCCACAATCCCTGGGTTCTGCTGCAAACCGTCTCGCGGGAGAAACTGCAAGGAGTTACCTCCGACCCGGACTTTCAAAAACTCGTTGCTGATCTCCACCGCGAGAAAACGGAAAAGGAAAAGTCGGAAGCATGGTTTCAACAGGCGCATCCGCGTTCGGGCGTGTCGACAATTGCCTATTTCTCGATGGAGTTCATGTTGAGCGAAGCCCTGCCGATTTATTCAGGCGGACTGGGCAACGTTGCCGGCGATCAGCTTAAAGCCGCAAGTAACCTGGGCGTCCCGGTGACCGGAATTGGGTTGCTCTACCAACAAGGCTATTTTCGACAGGAAATCGATGCACAAGGACACCAGCAAGCCTTGTACCCATTCAATGATCCCGGCCAGCTACCGATTCGACCGGTGCGCGAGCCAAACGGCGAATGGCTGCGCCTGGCCATCAATCTGCCTGGCTTTAAGTTGTGGATCAGAGTCTGGCAAGTACAGGTCGGCCGGACCAGATTGTATTTGCTCGATACCAACGATCCCGCAAACCTTCCGTCTTTCCGGGGCATAACGACTGAACTGTACGGAGGCGGTCCGGAGTTGCGTCTGAAACAAGAGTTAGTCCTCGGCATTGGAGGCTGGCGGCTCCTGCGAGCCTTGGGACTCGAGCCCGAGGTCTGCCATCTCAACGAAGGTCACGCCGCATTCGCGGTGCTGGAACGGGCGCGTTCCTATATGGAAGACAGTGGCAAGCCATTCGACGTCGCGCTTGCCGTCACCCGTGCCGGCAACCTTTTTACCACCCATACTCCCGTGGAAGCTGGCTTTGACCGCTTTGCTCCCAGCCTGATGGAGAGGTTTCTCGGCAGGTATGCCGCGGAGAAACTATCGATTTCGTTCGACGAGCTTCTAGCGTTAGGGCGACGCAATCGCCAAGACGCCTCAGAACCGTTCAATATGGCCTACTTGGCGATCCGCGGCAGCGGCGCCGTCAACGGCGTCAGCAAATTGCATGGTCAAGTAAGCCGGCGACTCTTCCAGTCCCTCTTTCCCAGGTGGCCTGAAACAGAAGTGCCCGTAACCCACGTGACCAACGGAGTGCACACCCCTACCTGGGATTCTGCGGATGCAGACCGCTTGTGGGAACTTTCCTGCGGAAAACAATGCTGGCACGGAACACTGGTCGACGCAGAAAAGGATATTCGCGCGGCCAGCGATGCGGACCTCTGGCAACTCCGCACAGATAGCCGCAAGGGCCTCGTCGAGTACGTTCGAAGACTTTATGGCCGTCAATTAGCAAGTCGGGGAGCGTCGTCGGAAGACGTCGCGCAGGCCGCAATGGTACTCGATGGCGATGTTTTGACATTGGGATTTGCCCGTCGCTTTGCCGCGTACAAACGCCCGAACCTTCTCCTGCACGATCCGGCGCGGCTTCTCAACATCCTGATGAATCGAGAGCGACCTGTTCAACTCGTGATTGCAGGCAAGGCTCATCCCCAGGACGCCGAAGGGCAAGACATGATCCGGCAGTGGTTTGAGTTTGCCCGCCGCCCTGAAGTTCGATCCCGAGTGGTCTTCCTTTCGGATTACGACGTTCTTATGGCGGAGCATCTGGTTCAGGGCGTCGACGTCTGGGTGAACACTCCACGACGCCCTTGGGAAGCAAGCGGCACAAGCGGCATGAAGGTGCTGGTGAACGGCGGATTGAATCTTTCGGAACTCGATGGCTGGTGGGCGGAAGCATACTCCCCGGAAGTAGGGTGGGCGATCGGAGATGGGCGCGAACATGGGGATGACCCCTCCTGGGACGCAGCTGAAGCTGAAAGTCTTTATGCGGTACTCGAAAGAGAAGTCATTCCAGAGTTCTATGCCCGCGACGAACATGGAATTCCACGCAGCTGGGTTGCCCGTATGCGCGAGAGTATGGCCCGCTTAACTCCGACTTTTTCGGCCAATCGCGCCGTCCGTCAATACACCGAAGAACACTATCTCTCGGCGTCAGCAGCTTTTCGCCAGCGAACCGAGAATCGAGGTTCAGTGGGAGCCGATCTAGTCGCCTGGCAGGCCGAACTGGCGAAACATTGGTCTTCGCTGCGATTCGGTTCCGCGACCGTCGAGGAACAGGGCGCGCGATATCTATTTCAAGTTCAGGTTTTTCTTGATGGTGTCGATCCCGATGCCGTGAAAGTCGAACTCTATGCGGAGGCACTGAAAGACGAGACCCCAATCACGATCGCGATGAGTCGTGGCGAACACATGGCCGGAGCGACGAATGCTTTCACCTACAGTGCGACTGTTCCGAAGAGTCGTTCGGTTGCCGACTACACGCCACGCCTCGTTCCACAGCACGCAGGAGCGTTCGTGCCGCTTGAAGCTTCATTCATCCTTTGGCACCAAGCACCGTCCTGGCGATGAACTTTTAGATTGGCTGCAACGCCGTTGGAAGGACGTTGCATTCGCAGGATTGTGACGATCGATCAGGCAGCGGGAGCGAGGCCTGGATCACTCCCGCAGGTCCAAAATTGGAGGAGCCACGATGGCCGACGAATCTCGACCGGTCGAGCAACAACCGCTGGAACTCATCCCTGATTTTCCGTATGAGAGCCGGTATGAGTTCGTGAAACAATTGGCCTACAAGCTTTGGGAACAGAGGGGGCGCCCTCTCGGTTCAGCGGACGTCGACTGGTTCGCAGCGGAAAAAGCTGTGTACGCGTCGTTAGTAGCGTCGGGGATGATTACCCCATCCACGAATGACCTGCAGAACATGAGAGAAAAGATTTACCGCTAGGCAACTATCCCCAGTCGGTCTCTTCGCGCGCAGATTCGCTGGGCATCGCCGCGCAATCCACTTACACGGAAACCGAATTTCAGACAACGGATGGACGCTCGGCGCCTGATACGATGCCTCTCTAGCACTAACTTTGGTGAAACTGTGCCCATAACTACTAAAGTCATCCTGATGCTTTCGCTGACCGTGATTGCGATTCCAGACGTCACTTCAGCTCAATCTACCGCGTCGTCCGCATCCACCGGGAGCGCCGTACCTCTGCCGCTCCAGCCCATGCCCACCGATGCAAAGCCAGCGTTCGAAGTCGCCACCATCAAGCCCAGCGACACGTCGGCCCCGCACGGCAGGTTTATTCGGCACAATGGTCGGCAAATCATCGCTTACAACATGGCATTGGGCGAGCTCATCGGCTACGCGTATGGCTTGCAGGCGAAGCAAATTGTGGATGCTCCTTCATCACTCTTCGCCACGCACTTCGATATCGACGGCGTCCCTGATATCGACGGCCATCCCAATGTAAGTCAAACTCGACTGATGTTCCAGAAGCTTCTCGTCTCCCGTTTCAAGCTCGCGTTCCGCTACGAATCCCGCGAGCTTCCCGTCTACGCTATCCAGATCGCCAAGGATGGACCCAAGCTCACGCTCACCACCAGCAAGCCGGGCGACAGCACCAGCTTTCACAATACTTGCCCTCCCATTCTGACTGTCCGAAACTATTCGATCGCCGACTTCGCCAAAGGCATGCAGGAGGCGTTTCTCGATAAACCTGTCGTCGACCAGACCGGTCTGCACGATCGATACGACTTCGACCTGAAGTGGACGCCTGACGATTCGCAGAGCTATTGCCCCGTCAGTCCTGCTGCGTCCCGCACCGATCCCGATGCACCTCCCAGCCTCTACACCGCAATTCAGGAGCAGCTCGGCCTCAAGATCGTTTCCACCAAAGCACCCGTGCAGGTCATGGTTATCGGTCACGTCGAAGCGCCGTCAGAAAACTAGAATTTTGAGTAGTGGGAGGTGGCCCATCCGGAACTAACCCCCATTTACCCGTTTAATAGTTATTTCTTCATGGCGGTGACCCCGCAAGGAACGTTTCGCTCCAGTCAAGTCGTTCAACGAATTAGCGGAGAATGCCACTAACGTTGACCGCTGGTCTCTGTGATTGAAATCAGCCGCCTGCCGGTGCCGAGGTCGTCCGAACGCCCAGCTGCGAGGCGGGGCCACTGGGCAATGGGACGGCCCCCTGGCCATGCTGGCTCCCAAGTGGGTGCGCCGCTGCTCGTTCGCGTGATTGTGCAATGCTGCGGCCAATTGGGAGGCGAGACTTCCCACGGCTCCTGGCGACCATAGACGGTTAAATCGAGCAAGTGATAGTTGTTGTCCATTACCTCGACACCGCGGGCTGTCGTCCAATAAGTCTCGAAGACTCTGGATTCCTGTCGCAGGTAGCAGATGATATGCATCCTGCCGATCCGGCGCCCAGTCAGGAGCGTTTCGAGCGATCCCAGGGCCGAATACCAAGGCATCTCCCAGCCCATGAAATCACGGTAACGCGCACTTTCTTCGTATGGGCCTTGGCAAAACACAGCGAAGGTGACGTCGCGCGAATGAAGGTAGGAAAGCTCCGCGACCTGCGTAGTGACCCAAGTGCAGCCCTCGCACTGCTCTGGCGCAGGATGGCAGGTGTGCCACATAAAGTAGTAGGCAATGAGCTGTCGACGATCCTCAAAGGCGTCGAGCAGCTTGACCGGCCCGTTCGGACCAATCAGCGGGATGCTGGAATCCATCTCCACCATGGGTAGACGGCGGCGGACAGCGGCGATGGCGTCGCCTTCGTGCGTATGTGCTTTTTCCCGAACTCGCAATGCTTCCAGCTCTGCGTGGAACTTCGCGCGGTCAACCACATTGGGAGTTCCTAGAGTCTGCGTCATAGAATCTGTCATCGTCTACTCCTTTGCTCCGTGGGTTAGATGAAAAAACACGCTCATGAGCAGTCTTTGCCGAGTTCCTTCCCAACCGGAAAATGCACCAGAATTAGTTATGGAAGGGTTGACGGTCATTCACCGGAAGAGCCTGAAACTCCGGTTCTCATTCGATTCCAGTAGAAACTGGGCCCACGATAGAAAGCTGCATAAGAATTCGCTTGGCGGCATTTGCAGTCGCAAATGATAATTTGAGCTCTAAATCAAGCCCTAGCGTCTGCAACGCCGCCGATGAGCACCCCGTCCATGCTTCGCCGGCCAAGCGGGTTCGAGCGCCTGTTTCTGGCCCTCGATAAGATAAACGGATTTAACTTTGGAATCGCCGCTGGCTTCCGCGGTGCAATTGCAGAGGTTCGCTGGAAGCAAGCCTTTGATCAAATACGGAATCGGCATCCACTCCTGAGCGCCGGAATCAGCGAGGATGATCTGCATGCCCCTTACTTTGTCAGCAGCTCAGCATTAGCAAGTTGTGTTCGGGGTGTGTGGTGGGCCACCCTTCCATTACCTGTGGTGATTCGACCGAAGTCGTCCACAAGCCAGATTACTTTTCGATTGCGGGTTTCCAGCCGCCAAGGACGTACGCGGGCTTGCTGTAGTTCGCGATCGTGTCTGCATCCTGCGGCAACGTGAGTTGTTTTGAGGCCGAGTGGCGCTGTGTCGTGTCGATGGGGTGGCCGTCGAGGTCGGTGCTGTTGAACTCCCAGAGGTGCAGATTTGCCATGTCTGCTTCTATAGGCCCCCAGCCGACGGACGGAATCCCTTTGAGGTGGCAGTTGATCAGCACAGCCTCGGCGTAGGGATAGTTGAGGCCGTGATTATTGGGCAACCGGGCAAACACGGCCATTGATCGAGGGGTTGCGGCTAACGCCGCGCTCGGAGTAGATATCGTCGCGTCACGCGCTACTGCGGAACGCTCACGCGCGATGAACGTGCAGTCGACAAAGACGTTTCCGTGGTTCGATTCGGTGTTGCGTATCCACATGAATGGACCAATGGATTGAATCTCGCAGTGATTGAAGAAGGCGGCACCGACGCCGAGGATCGTGTCACCATCCCCGATAATGCGGCTGCCGGTGAGATAAACCGCGCCGCGCAGGTTCAAGGCATCGCCAGAGCCCTTGATGTTCATGTTGCTGACAATGTTTTTCGAGCCAAAAATGAGAAGCCCTTCGGCCTGGCCGAATGCATAGTTGCTTACCGAGAAGTTCTCGAGCTGAATGTCGTTGGAGTCGTATACAGAGAACGCGCAGCGTCGGTTCGGCCCCGGCTGAGGTGGATTGAATGCGCTGTTGTTGGCATAGCCTACCTGCACTTTTTCGCGATCCTCGCCACGGAGGGTGAGGTTCGATTTGTTTTGGAAGAAGACAATCTCCTCGTACGTCCCGTTCTTGATGAAGATCGTGACGCGATGAGCCGGATCATCGGGCACAGAGTCGATTGCTCCTTGCAGCGTGCTAAAATCGCCGCTGCCATCAGCGGCAACGACCAAGCGCGTGGCGTCCACCGGCGGAGCAGCCTTTTTGGTACTGAAGGTCCAGGCCTGATCCGTGGTGAAGCCCACAAAGGCACCCACTGCGGGATTCAGAACGTCGGGATCGATCTGCACGATGTATCTGTGGCCATAACGCAGGGCATGATTATGCGGATAGATCGTTGCCACATTGCCGTGAACAATCACCGGATAAAAGTGAAAGTTCTCAAGACCACCGACGACAGTGAGTTGATAGTTGTGCAGGTCGGCGGGCGTCGTGCGAACCGCGGGCGTTGTTGTGGTCGGCGAAGTGGGGACGGAGGCAGGCAGTGGGATTCCCGGCGCCGCCAGAACGGTCACGCGGCGAGAAGGATCGGGGCCGGCGGGAATGCTCATATCTAGCGTGTCGACGACCTGGTGGCCAGCAGCATCGTAAATCCGGATCTGGCCGGACTTGCCGATCGTAGGAGCACTCGAAAAACTGATGACGAGGTGAGTGTCCGGGTTGATGCCCTCGGCGTGATTCGCCGGATACACGGTGACATCGCCAGTTTGCGCCAACGCAAGCCCCGCGGACAAGCACATAAAAAAGGCAACGATGGCTAAAAGGCGAGTTGCGTGAAGCGGCATGACTTGGACCCTCCAGAAGGCGGCGAACTACCCATTAGATACTGCTCAGCCACGTCATGGAAGACGGTCAATTGAGGTGGAACCACTCGGAAGTTGGCCAAGAAATTGCCAACTTCCGGATTGACGGTAATCCACCCGGGACTCAGAGAGGCTCCCGATTAATCCATGGCATGCAAGGTCTCATATGCTTCTTTCAACGCTGGATCGTTAAGCCCGATCGACCTCAGCTTGACTTCGATCTGGTCGTGGACAGCTTTGGAATCAGGGAAGTCTTGATCGCTCCAAAACCTGTCTTTGCGCTGGAAGTATCCGGCTTCCTGCAGAAACCAAATGCCGTATCTGAAAGCGTCTCCTTGGGTGTCATCCAGATCACTCACCTTAAACGAACCGTCTGGCTGGTAAGACTTGTGCAGGCACCATTTGAGCATGCTAGAAATCTCTCCACGCACCTGTTCGCGGGTAGCCTCGTCAAGATTCGGCCATGCCGATCTGAAGATTTTCACCGCATCCCAATTCAGGTGGTTCTCGTAATGGCCATCGAACAGGATACCTGCGGGGAAATTAACGCGGTCTAGCTGCAGCAGGCGTCGAGCGATCCTGTCTTTGTGTTGCACGTCGCCCTTGAGATCGGAAATGACATGGAAGGTCATTCCCATGTCGTCCATCTTCCAGACCTTTCCTTCCCGATCCACCATCCATTGTCCCCAGCAGCCGGTCTCAGGGTTTTGCCAGCGATCCACAAAAGCACGCAGCGTGTCCTTGAGTTGCGGATGAAATGCGTAGCATTCGGTTGGCCGAGTCTGAAAGAGCAAACGAGAGACGCCGGAAAAGGTCTCGTCCAATTCTTCGCGGTTGAATATACCTGTCTTGGTGAAGTCGTCGAAGAGATCCGAATTGAGTTGGGAAGAGAGCTTTTCAGGAGAGTTAATTCGATCCAGGAACGTCAGAGGATAGCGGGGTGCAGAGCGGCACTCCTGGACGTCATCGACCGAGTAATAGAACCTCAGGTACCATGCATTGATTCCCAAACCCCAGCTTCCGTCTGAGGATTGCTGCTCGCGGGCGAGTTTCTGTTCTTCCGTTTGCGTCAAACTCTGGCGGAGAGCGGCAACCCTCGCATTGGTGGTTGCAATATCAGAAGTGAAGTTCAACAGCCAACGGACCTCGCGATAGATATGCATCGAGTAGTGCATGTCTTCGCCTGCAGCCTGGCGCCGATTGATCTCTTTCACGAGCGGTCGCAAAGTTGGGTCTACCAATTCAAGCCGTTTTTGTCTTCCAGAGGGAATTCGCGAAAAATCCCAGTAAAACTGAACCGCGTCTCGAATCCTATGCCATCGTGATTCACCAGCGATTGGAAGCGGTGCAGTGAATATGCCTGCCCGATAAACTGAGACCGCAATGGCGATTCGCCGAAGCTGCACGCGGCTAACATATACGGCTACCATCAATGCCACGACCAGCGCTATGGAAATCAGCCATCGTTTGAATCTGCTCACGCTGTGAATGATACCTTCGTCAGCCAGAGCCTGAAAGCGACCTGCTCAATACAGATTCAGAGTGCTTTGCAATCCAGCGCGTAAGGGGTTCCGGTAGGATAGGGAGCCAACCGGAATGTTGCAAGTTGGGTAACAAAACCTCGCCACTGTTGCTTAATTCATAACTTCAGGGTTGGCGGTCGCTCACTCGAAATGCGTTTTGAGCCGTAGTACGATGCGGGTGTGTCCCAGAAGAGACTTATGGAGAAGGATAAGCGGCTATTTGGTGCTGGGGCACTCTTCATTCTCGGGAACATTTCACTTGTCATCGCTCTTGCCCTCTCCGCTGAGTTCTTTTGGTTGGGCACTCCAAAAACAACGACTCCTCTTCGGTTGATTCTTGGCGTTCTCGTTGGAGGAGCATTTTGCATCATCGGATTCCGATTGGCTTCTCAAACGTACCTGGGTTCTCTGCAAGCTGTGCTCCACGCGTGTGCAGGCGCTGGAGTTCTCTTTTTAGGAATTATCTTTCAGGTCAATCTGCATCTAGCTCATCGGGTATTTCCACCGATTTGGTTGTTGACGGTTATGGAGCTGCCGTTGCTTTGGCTTCTGATCACTAGGCGAAAGCTTCGTCCACGACGCCTGCAGAAAACCAGCCTGAGATGACAGTCAAAGCACTCATCGACAGGTTGCGAGAGGATTGCGAGAGGATTGCGAGAGGATTGTGGTCAATCCGGAAGTTGCTTCTCCTAGGGCCTTGTTGGGGGGCGGGAGAGCCTGCGCTGTCGAAGCGAAGACTCTCCTGGCGAGGTGGGTTCAGATCATTCTCCGTTGAGGGCGGTTGTGGCGGCTTTGAGTTTGTCGACTTCGCGCTCGATGGCTGCGGCGGTTCTTGAGATTTGAGGATCGACGGCGGTCCACTGCTTTTGCTCGATGGATTCGCGAACAGCGGGCAGGGTTTTGACGCCGTAGCCGGTGAAGAATCCAGGGGCGTAGATCATATTCTCAAACCACGGACGATTGGGCAGGCCCGCTGGATCAGTGAGGGCGTGTTCCGTTGCAATGAGTAGTGCGTTGACCTTGGGGTCGGCGTTCTCGGCGTGCGCGGTGAAGGCTTTCTCGTAATCTGCGGCCGCGGCGGTGAGATCGTCGGAAGCCTGATCGAGCGGGGCGAAGTTGAAGTAGGGCGGCACGACGTCAACCGGGGGCGGAACGCTTGTCTTTTTGGGATCGGTGGCTGCCTTGTAGACTCCGTCGGCGAGGTCGGCATTGCGATCCTTGATCTGGGTGCGCATCGTGTCGGCAAGTTTCTTGACCTCGGTGACGTAAGTGTGGATGGTGTCGGCCTGATCGGTGAACTGATAGGGGAGAACGTCGGCGTCGGCCATGCGCATCATCATGGTGCCGGCGGTCTGCGCGAGTGCCCTCTCGTAGACGAATTCAGTATCCTGAAAATGCGTGTAGTAGTAGAAGTCGTCGTAGACGGAATGGTACTGGCCGCCGCCTTCGTCTTCACCGCCGTAGCCGAGGTTGGCGCTGGGAACGCCGAGGTGGTCGATGAAGACGGTGTAGTCAGAGCCGGAGCCGAGGGCGGAGATGCGTGAGTCGGGCCGGGATTTCGCTTCGGCACGCGACTCGGGTGTGCCGTGCAGGCGGGCGGCAAGGCGCGCGCGCTTCCAGACGGACATTTTTGTTTCTGGGTCATCGACGTCCTTGGCGACACTGTTGATGAAGTTCTCGAGCGAGTGCGAGCCGCCGGCGTGGAAGAATCCCCGGCCGTTGCCGTCGGAATTGAAGTAGGCGACGGCGTGCTGCTTCAATTCATCGGCGTGATACTCAGCCCACTCGGTTGAACCGAGGAGCGCGGGTTCTTCGCCATCCCAGAAGCAGTAGATGACGGTGCGGGCGGGTTTCCAGCCTTGCTTGAGCAGCTCGCCAAGCGCGCGTGCTTCTTCGAGTTCGGGGCTGGTGCCGCTGAGGGGGTCTTCAGCGCCGTTGACCCAGGCGTCGTGATGATTGCCGCGAATGACCCACTCATCGGGGAAAGTGGCTCCGGGAATGGTGGCGATGACGTCATACAGCGGCTTGCGATCCCAGTTGAAGGCGACGGCAAGATGAGCTTGCGCTTTGCTGGGGCCCGTTTTGTAGGTGAAGGGAAGACCGCCGCGCCAGTTCTCGGGAACCGTCTGGCCTTCAAGAGACTTCAGAAACGGCTGCGCGTCGGCATAGGAGATGGGCAGAACCGGTATCTTCGTGATGGTCTGCACCTGGTCGAGCGGGATGAGCTTCACGCCGGGCTTCGCTCCGACGCCGGGCGTCTGCGGATCTCCGGGGTAGACGGGCATGTCCATGACGCTGCCACGCTGCGCGCCTTCGGCGGGACGCATGGGGCCGTCAGGGTATGAGTCGCCGCGGGCATAGCCGTCGTCTTTGGGGTCGGAGTAGATAATGCAGCCAACCGCGCCGTGTTCGGCCGCGACCTTGGGCTTGATGCCGCGCCAGGTCTCGCCATAGCGGGCGATCACGATGGCTCCTTTGACCGAGACGCCCATGGCATCGAGCTGCTCGTAATCGGAGGGCGCGCCGTAGTTGACGTAGACGAGGGGCGCGGTGACATCGCCGTCTCCTGAGTAGGCGTTGTAGGTGGGGAGTTGCTCATCCCTCTGGCCGGAGGTAGGATCGACGGCGAGCGCGGGTTCTTCCAGTTTCGCAGTGAATTTTGCGGAGCCGAGAAGTTCGAGCTTGCGGGATTTCGGCGTGGGGAAGAGAGCTTCGAACTGCTCGATCTTGGCATCGAGGCCGTAGGACTTGAGCTGGGCCAGCAGCCATTCGGCATTGTCCTTGTCGTAAGGAGAACCCACGTGATGTGGGCGCGCGGAGAGACGGCGCATGTTCTCGCGAATGCGATCGGGTTCAGGGATGGCACGGAACTTCTGCTCCCATTGCACCTCGGCAGCGGAGTGCACGGCGGTATAGCCGCGCAGGGATTCAGAATGCGTCGGGTCCACGGCGTAGGCATTCATGGACAGGATCAAAAGGCAGGCAAAGAGTTTACGCATGCGACGGGACCTCATTGGACAGAGATTTCTGCAACGATGCTGCGGTCTTGCGCGTGGGATCTTGTGGGGTAAAGCGAATGTAATACCCGCGGCCCGATGGGGTCAACCTTGACCTGATCAAGCGTTCGGTGAGTCATAAGAGCTTAGTTGGCCATCGCCTCACCGACGTATGCTCCTTCGGTTAGGACTTTGTCTGACGCCCGTCGGGCTGGAACGGCTTGCCCTTCTCGATGCCGAGCCGCATGAGCATCGCCATAAAAAAGCGGTCGCGGTCCTCTACTGGCTCGCGCTGGATCATCGCCGCGAGTTGCTCCCACTATTTCATCCCACGCGGCATGGTGAGGAATTTTGCCAACTTGTCCGGGGTAGGTCTCAGCAAGCGTGTTGCAGGTGGATTGTCGCGCTGAGCGAATGGATAAACCAGTATTTGCTTTGCTAAGGCCTACGCTTTCGCTGGGGTCGGGTCGAGCGTGCGATAAAACCAATGAATCTTGAATCAAATGCTCGAAGCCCTCCGAATCCCGGGCTGGTCATCGGCGATTTAGGGTCCAACCCCGAACCCTGCGTTTCACTCACGCTAATGAGCAAGGGCCTGCCTATCGGATTTTCCCGGATTATTCTTCTTCAAGGAAAACGTGAGCAAGAACATAATTCCGGTGGTTATCCCAAGCAGCCAGAAGGTATCAATATAGGAAAGCACCGAAGCCTGGCTCTGCATGACCCGATAAAGTTGACCGTAGGCCATCACTTGTCCTTGAGGGTTGCCTCCACTGATGCTTAATTGTGCTGCGAGACCGCCAGTGGAATTCTGCATCAACGGATTTGTCAACCCTGTGTGGTTCGCAAGCATTACCTGATGAACCTGGGCGCGGCGAGCCAGGATTGTCGTAACCGCAGAAGTGCCGACACTGCTGCCCATGTTCCGGACAAAATTGACGAGCCCGGCAACGGCGTTACTTTTCTCCCGTGGTATGCCGAGGTATGCCACCATCGTTGCGGGAATGAAGATGAAGCCCATGGGCACGTATTGCGCAACGCGAAGCCAGGCTGCTGAGACAAAGCTGATCTCGAGATCCACGCGACGCGTCGAGAAGAACATCGCTAGAGTCAACATGCCCCACCCGAAAGCCATCAGGGAGCGCGCCTGAATGTGTGTAGTCAACCTCCCCACGAGCGGAAGCTCGATGAGCAAAACGACAGCGGCCATGGAGAGCACCATGCCGGCTTCTTCCGCGGTATAGCCCATCAGACTTTGCAGAAACTGAGGCATCAAGACCGTGGTCGAGAAGGATGCAGCACCGACCATGAACATCATGAGACTGGAAGTGGCAAAGTTGGTGTTTTTGAACAGTCGCACATCGAGAATCGGTTCCTTGATGTACAGTTCCCAGAAGACCAACACAACTAAACAGATTGCCGAGATGATCGACAGCGTAAGTATGAAGTGAGAGCCAAACCAATCATCTTCCTGTCCCTTGTCGAGGACGATCTGAAGAAATCCGACCCCGATTGCCAGCAGTCCGAATCCGATGTAGTCCACCTTGCTTTCCTTGAGCGTTGTCCGGCGCAGGAACGGTGGGTCCTCTACAAATGTCACCACAAGAAATAGCGCCAGAATCCCAACAGGAAGGTTCATCAAAAAGATCCAGCGCCACGTGTAATTGTCCGTGATCCACCCGCCAAGCGTTGGCCCAATGGCGGGGGCCACAATTGCCGTCACGGCGTACACAGAAAAGGCCTGCCCTCTTTTTTCCGGCGGGAAAGTATCGGCGAGGATGGCTTGGGCCATCGGTTGTAATCCGCCACCCCCAGCGCCCTGAATGACACGTGCGAGGAGGAGAAACGGAAGCGTGGGCGCAATGCCGCAAAGCAACGAGCTGATCGTGAACAACAGGATGCAGATGAGAAAGAATCGCTTCCGCCCGATTAGCGACACGAACCATCCAGTGATGGGAAGGATGATGGCGTTTGAAACCAGGTAGGAAGTCAGAACCCACGTACTTTCATCACTGCTTGCTCCCAGATTTCCGGCAATATGGGGCAAAGCGACATTGGCGATGCTGGTGTCGAGCACCTCCATAAAGGCTGCCAATGAAACGATAAAGGCAATCAACCAGGGATTGACCTTTGGCTTCCAGGCAGTGGTCTGGTTAGCAGTGGTCTCCGCCATTTGACTCCGGTAGCGCTTGGGGTGGTACCGCTATTACGAAAAGGCCATTTTCGTTTCTATCGGACTCAGTCCTATCGGATAATGAATTCATGCCTTTGGATTCACTTTTTTCGGAGAGAAGTTCTTGAAGCCTCATTCGAGTCGCAGTTCCAACCCCGCTGGCCGAAATACTGGGCGGCCTCGCAGTGAGAAGACTCGAAGAGCCATTCTGAACGCGGCTTTTGGTCTCTTGAAGAAGCAGGGCTTTGGCGACGTTTCGATGCAACAGATCGCAGCGCAAGCTGGGGTCAGCACAGCCACGCTTTACCGATGGTGGGACAATAAGCATGCCATTCTCCTAGAGGCCTATCTTGACAAGACTCGAGAACTCCTCCCCTATGGAAGAAGTGGCAGCCCGCTGGCGCGTCTGCGCAAATACTGCTCGCGAGTTGTCGAATTTCTCAACAGCGGGAACGGGCAGGTTTTCCTCCGGCTGATGCTTGCGATTCAGGATGACCCAGCTTTGCGTAGGGCATTTTACGAAAAGGTTTATCTGCCACGACGCGGCGAAGGCCGCGCCGTCGTTGAGGAAGCAATCGCGGCAGGCGAACTGCCAGATACGGTGGATCCTGATTGCATGATTAATTTGATAATCGGGTCGCTAATCCTGCCCGCCCTGTTGGGTCAGGAAAACAACACGAGATCGGCACACGTAGTCTTCGACTTTATTGTCGGCGCGCATAAGGCAAAAACATCCTAACCGAACTAGCCGCCCTGAGGTTGAACCTGACAGCCTCCGATACTGCGATGCCCGATCATTGCCGCGAAATACATAACACCGGTACTTCCCATGAGGACACTCCCGAGGGCGACCTGTAAGTCGGAATTCGACTTGATGGAAATTCTGCCCGGTTAGTAACGGTAAACGCCCTAGATTCATGACCGGTTCCCTTCGCTTTTGACTCTGGACTGGTGTTCTTAACAAAGTCAGCCTAACCCACGACGAGCGCATCGAGCCGGTCACACCATAATGACTACTTGAAAATGGGATTATGTCCGTGTGGGCATCTACCGAGGTTTGGGTTACCCCGGAGAGCCTCTGAAACCCATCCTGCGGTAAAATGCGAACAAGTCGGCCTCGTTGATAGTGAAGGGATCCGCGCATCGACCCACGCAATCGTTAACTCTGAGACCAGGTTCCCTCTTGATAACATACTTCGATATATGCAACTTCGTTCTGCTCTTTTTGGCTTGTGGAGTTGCTTTCCGGAATGCGGTGAAGAGCAGACTCGCTATCCGATTATTCTGGGCGTTTCTCGCGGCGGCATTTGGGATGTGGGGGCTGGTTCCTGGGGCCTGGTTAGCCAGTATGGCTCTGCACGGCAAGATGCCGGAATTCCTTTTCGACAATCCTCCACTATTTCTGCACATTGTGCTCATGATCGCGGCGGTGGCTTCCCGTCCTCACTTACGGTCAGCTAGTCGAAGACCTTATCGAGCGACGTTAAACTTTCTCGTCCTGCTCTTCGTCTGGGTTTTCGCGTATGCCTTTTACCTGTTCCCGTATCAGTACGGAAGCCAGGGGCCAGTGACGATCCTGCGCTTTGAGGCTATTTTCTTTGTTGAGAATGCTTTTCTGCTTGCCATTCTCGGCAGATTGATTTTCCGTTCGCAATCCCCATGGAAGTCCATCTATCTGCACCTGTTCGGAGCTTCCGCACTTTACGCAATTTGTTCCCTGGCATTTAGCGTGGCGGACTGGGCCATGAGAGACCCTTCGGGCGTTCGGACCGGCGCGATTTATCCAGTCATAAGAGATCTGGCTGTAATGGTGTTCACCGCCTCAATCCTTTGGTTTCTTTGGATAGGTCTCAAGGGCAACAGGCAAATGGCGACCCTGGCTGAAGCCGTTTCCGTGGACACTGCAAACCACAAGTACACTTCAGTCTTGGCAATGTTCGCGGTGCTGGCAATTCCCGTCGTCGGTGTGTGGGAACTTTTCCGAAGCGGCGAACCGGTGGGGGCTCATGAAATGCGTCTCCTGGTGGTAATGGTGGCGGGACTGATTCTCGCTTCCGGCGCATTTGCCGAGAATTATCTAGCCAACCGCGAGTTTAGTTCCGATGTCGCCGAGGCCCACGACAGGCTTCGCCTAGCCATGGAATCCGGCAAATCAATGGGATGGGACTGGAACCTGGCCACCGGGCAAAACATTTGGTTTGGTGATCTGGAGACGACATTTGGGATCAGCTCCGACGCTTACCTCGCGCGCGAACACGAATTCATCGATCGCCTCCATCCGGACGACCGCGAGCGAGTATTGCGGACACTCGCAGAAGCAACGCAAGACCGAAGTGAGTATAGAGCGGAATATCGCGTGGTGCGGACCGATGGGACCATGCGATGGCTTGCTGACAGAGGGAAATTCTACCAGGCAGCCAACGGCGATCCCTCGCGCGCTCTCGGGATCGCGGTCGACATCACTGAACGCAAACAAGCGGAATTTGCACTGCGAGAGAGCGAGGAGCGGTTCCGCCTAATGTCCAACACGGCTCCAGTGCTGATCTGGATGGCCGGTACCGACAAGCTCTGCACCTACTTCAACAAGCCTTGGCTCGATTTCACTGGAAGGCCATTGTCGACCGAACTGGGAAACGGCTGGGCCGAGGGGGTTCACGCAGAAGACTTGCAGCGGTGTCTGGAAACCTATACCCAGGCATTTGATCGGCGAGAGTCGTTCAGGATGGAGTATCGGCTCCGGGCAAACGACGGGGAATATCATTGGCTTCTCGATATTGGAGTACCTAGATTCAATCCCGACGGCTCATTCGCCGGATACATTGGATCTTGCGTCGATATAACCGAGAGCAAACTGGCAGAAGAGGTACTTTACAGCATTGGCAGCAGATTGATTGAGGCGCAAGAGGACGAGCGCGCCCGCATTGCCCGAGAGCTTCACGACGACTTCAGCCAACGAATGGCATTACTCGCCATTGAACTTGGTCGGCTCAGGCAGGACATTTCCGGCTCGAATGGCGATGCTCTCAACCGCATGGACACAGCAAGAAAGCATGCTTCTGAGATAGGCTTTGATATCCAGGCCTTATCCCACCAGCTACATTCTGCAAAGTTGGATTATCTGGGCATCGCCGTGGCAATGAAAGATTTTTGCGACGAGTTCGGTGAAAAGCAGAAATTAAAAATTGACTTTCGGAGCCAAAACTTGCCGAGCCCCGTATCACCGGAGGTTGCCCTTTGCCTGTACCGCGTTTTGCAGGAAGCATTGCACAATGCGGCGAAACATAGGCAGGTTTCGCACTTCGACGTACAACTCCGGGGAGTGCCCGGAGAGATTCAACTCAGCGTCAAGGACGCTGGAGTCGGGTTTGATGTCGAACCTGTCAATAAGGGGCGTGGGATTGGTCTCATCAGCATGCGCGAGCGAGTCAAGCTGGTCAACGGAACGTTTTCGATTGCTTCCAGATTGAATCATGGCACCGAGATAGTCGTTCGAATTCCCGTGAGTAACGCGCAAGTCATTTGACCTTATCGGCGAATGCTGGCATGTTCAGTGGGTTCGATAGGACCTGGCAGATCAGTAGACAATCGGCAGGAGATCGCTGACATCGCGTTACGCTTCGGCCAAGAGGACGATATAACGGTACTGACCGTCTCGCTATTGCCTGTCGCAGCCGCAGTCTGAAGCAAGCGGAGGTCACGAAGGGAGTGTTCCCTACCGTGAAACCGACCAGGGTTTAGACCAACGTCCGCTGAGACTCTACGTCTTCCAGAATGGCGATGGCCCCACAAGCTCCATCTCGTACTTCCGCAGGTATACCGCCTCCGCTTCCGGCGTTTTGGGATCCGCCGCATCGCGAAAATACTGCTCCATCTTGCCCGCCGGAGTGAACGCAATCATCATCCGGCTTTCCCCCTTAGCCACCGACGAAAACGTGTGCGGAACGCGCCGTGGTGCCAGCACCGACTCGCCCGGCTTCAGCGTGATCCGCCGCTCGCTCACCTGAAAGATCACTTCACCCTCCATCACGTAGAACCACTCCTCTTGGTTCAAGTGCAGGTGCAGTGCCGGACCGCCCGGCGTCAGGTGCAGATGTTCCAACACAAACATCCCACCGCCAGTTTCGTTCCCGCTCACCTTAAACAGCAGATGACTGATCCCCAGCGAGTGATATTGCCCGTAACGGTCTTCTCCCGCGCCCACCACGTGTAGCTCGGGCGCCCTCGGCGACACAGCAACCTGGCCTTGCGCGTGGCTCTCCAGCAGATCGTGCAATCCTGCTGCGGGAATCACCGCCGTGGCAGCGCGCAAAAACGTACGACGTTTCATGGGCCTCCTTCGGAACAAGGAAAGGGGAAGTCACACACATTATACCGACGGGTATAGCTATCTTGAGACCGCTCTAGCATCCAGTTGGGTACGACTGTCAACTGTTTGATTTCAGGGCTTAGCTCGTTCCCAAACCCGGATGCTTTGGAAATGTTCTGGCGTCTTGCATTAATCGCAGAAAGACGATGCTACTCGGCTCGGAGTCAGATCGGAACGCCGACAACTTAGGGGGCGGGTTGTAGATGCCGATCAAGAACCATGTCGGGCCAATAGGGTTTGCTGCACTGGATTTGAGCTTGTCAGCGGAAGCCGACCGTCACCGAGACGAGCGACCTGGATATTGTCGTCCGCGCTCCTGAGCCGTTTGATCGCGCATTCGCACGCTCGATCTGCATTCAGCCTGAGGGTGCACCTGCCAGAGTCGATGTCCTCATTGAGACACCCTGTTGCGGCTTCTCTCTGGACGAATATGCCCACAGTCAGCTGAAAAAGGTTCTCGTGCGCACCGGTACACGTCGCACCCTTGCTGATGACCCATAGGACGGTGGGAGGCAATCGTGGAGGAAGCTTTTTTGTTTCCAGGTCGACATAGGCTGGTATTTTCAAACGAAACAATGGCCCCTACAATAATCACACTGAGAGTCTCGGGATGAGTGGCCAGCCAATTCGCATCTTGAGCGTCGATGACCATCCGGTTTTCCGGGAGGGCTTGAGCACGATCATTGCTTCTCAGCCAGACATGATTCTCGTTTCACAGGCAACCGATGCCGCTGAGGCGCTGTCGGAGTTTCGTCGACACCGACCCGATGTCACGCTAATGGATCTCCGCCTTGCTGGCACGAATGGTACAGATGCACTGGTTGCGATTCGCGGAGAATACTCGCAGGCGCGTATTGTCATGCTGACCACTTCCGACAGCGATGGAGAGATCCAGCGAGCCATGCGAGCCGGGGCGTCTGGCTACATTCTCAAGAGCATGCCGAAGAACGAATTGCTGGAGGTGATCCGGACAGTCCACGCAGGTCGACGGTATCTGCCTCCCGAAGTTGCAGCGCGCCTCTCGGAGCATTTCGGCGAAGACAATCTCACCGACCGGGAGTTGCAGGTACTCCGGCTCATCCGTGACGGCCATCGAAATAAGCAGATCGCCGATCAACTCGCAATTGCTGAAACTACGGTCAATTTCCACATCAAGAACCTGGTCGACAAACTGCAGGCGAACGACAGAACTCATGCTGTCACCATTGCGGTGCGACGGGGTCTGCTGGAAATCTGAGCGCCAACTGTAGAAAACGATAGCTCGATGGCAGCAGATTGTGACAGTCCACAAATAATTCAAGTACGCTATCGTGGATCACTGCAGGGATTTGTGGAAAGGAGCGACTGGTGTCTCGGACACGATCTCCTTGCATCCGAGGCACGCACGTTCGATGATGACGTCCAAATCATCGTCTCGGGTCTCTTGAAGCAGGCCCGAAATACCCGACTGCGAGTCTCGTCAGAGCGCGAAGGTCGGTTTGCAACATGCAAAGCATTGACCGATGGCGTCGACCCGGTAGCGGAACGACAATACGAAGCCGAGGTCGATTTTAGGGCTGTTTGACGTTCTCGATGTTCTCCACCCGCAGCGCTGCAACGAGCCGGATCGGCTGGTTTCGAATGCATTCTGGTGCGCAATTCCAGGCAGCGTGGCGATGAGGCAACCATGAGTGGGAGCGCGTGGCTTGACCGGACTGTCCTATGGATCGCATGCGCGGCAGCGCTCCTGACGCCGGCAATACCGGTGTTGGGGGCCGATGACTCTGGGCCGATCGCGCAGATGTACCACTCAGGCTGGACAGCGAGAGACGGGCTGAGAGGAGTGGTCAGCGCACTGGCGCAGACTGAGGACGGCTTTTTGTGGTTGGGCACGACTGAAGGACTGTATCGTTTCGACGGCATGACGTTTGAAGCATACAAGCCGGAGACAGGAAACTTTCCGGCAACCGGCATCAATACGCTGGAGGCGGCGCCTGACGGATTGTGGATCGGATATCTCAGTGGAGGAGTCAGCGTCCTGAAGGATGGGCGGCTGAAAAACTACTCCGAGCGCGACGGCCTGCCGCTCTCCAGAGTTCGTTCGATTGTGCACACCGAGGATGGAAAGGTTTGGGTGGCTGCGGTGGGCGGAGTTGCGCGCCTCGAAGGCGACCACTGGCATAAAGTCCGCCTGGACTGGAATTTCACGGCTAAAGCCGCAAGAATGTTGGTGGTGGACCCGAGCGGCACACTGTGGGCATCGGTGGGAACCGGGGTCCTATATCTGCCGAAAGGGGCGCACAGTTTCGAGGACGCGGGCGTTCGGGCACACGAGATTATGAGCCTCGCGCCAGCGCCGGATGGATCGATCGTTTACGCGGACTTTCAGAAGGCGAACGGGCCGCAGAATGTCTGCCGATTGCAGATGCAGCCCGGCGGCTCGGTTGTGCGCTGTATTTCTTTGCCGGACTTTCAGTCGGCCTTTGTGGATCGAAGGGGATCAATATGGCTTACCGGCGACAATGTCATGCGCCTGGCGCACCCGGAGCTGCTTGATTGGAATGGCGGGCTGATCCCACGGCCAAACATTGACGAATACGGTATGAACGAAGGATTGACGGCGTCACCGGATACCCTACTCGAAGACCACGAGGGCAACGTCTGGATCGGGACGGACAAGGGGCTGGACCGGTTCCGGCAGAGGAATCTGCGATGGTATCCCGCGCCTGGGAGCCAGCAGCTTTTCAACCTTGCGCAGGGTGATGACGACGAAATCTGGGCATCGAATTTGGGTGGTCCGGTGTACCGGATCGCCGCTAGAAAGCTAATCCCTGGCTCACCGAACAACGTGCGCTACTTTTTTCGTGAGCCCTCGGGGGCCCTCTGGGCGAGCCGGCCCGATGGCATCTATACATGGACCGGAGGCCGTTTCGTAAAACAGTCCGTACCCAAGGTAGTCGATCAGATCCTGCCCGTCACCTCCGCAGATCCGATGATCGTCGTCTCGGCCGCAGCGGACGGCAGTGGAGGAGTGTGGATCGCCATCGGCGGACGGGGCGAGTTTTATGTGAAGGGAGGAGAGTGGCGCTTCATACCGGTCCTCAAGGATCATCCGGACTGGTCGGCGAACGCCGCGGCAGTGGATAACCAGGGCCGACTCTGGCTGGCCAACGACGCTCATCTTGCTGCTT
>Ga0210400_10001725_pt1 | contig 21359 bp, 15 predicted proteins | sample IncBWH26MmetaG_FD_155456 | JGI IMG/M metagenome (GOLD analysis project Ga0210400, IMG submission 155456) | Forest soil microbial communities from Barre Woods Harvard Forest LTER site, Petersham, Massachusetts, United States - Inc-BW-H-26-M | ecosystem: Environmental > Terrestrial > Soil >...
CGCAGCCGAGTCCGTAACTGCGACGTTTGGAGTTACGCTGCAAAGCCTGAATCACATTATTATTTTTGCCCAGGAGAATCGGTCCTTCGATCACTACTTTGGCGCGCTGCGCGAATACTGGGCGCAGAACGGCATCCCGGATCAGCAGTTCGATGGCTTGCCGCAGTTCAATCCCACCACGGCGGGAACTCAGCCCCCGAACGGTCCGCCGCCCACCAATCCGGGCTGCGATCCCACGCTGTCAACCAGTACCACCTGTGTCGCCTCCAGCGCCGGGACTCCGGTTCCCTCGTTTCATCTGGCATCGGTTTGTACGGAGTTACTGAGTCCGTTCTGGAACGAAGCGCACGTCGATTGGGACTATGCCGATCCGACAGGATCCACGGCGGCCCTCAACGGATTCGTACAGGCCGGAGCCAACGATGCCCGTCAGGCATCGACGCCAGTAAACGATGTGAATGGCTACCGGGTCATGGGTTATTTTGACGGCGGCGACCTGAATTACTACTACTTCATGGCCAGCAATTTCGCCATTTCAGACCGTTGGTTTGCTCCTGTCATGAGCCGCACCCAGAACAACCGAATGTATCTCATGGCGGGCACGTCGGGCGGGCACGCGTACCCCTTATCGCCTTCGAATTCGACGGGTCCACTTTCGAACGAGACTATTTTCGAGGCGCTGCAAAATGCCGGCATCACGTGGAAGATTTATGTGAATTCGGCGGGCACGGGATGTTCAGACTCTGATTCCGCGTGCCTGATCCAGAATTCCTACATCAACATGTTCACCTACTACTCAACAATAACGGGCAATTCAACGTTGTTGCAGAATATCGCCTCGGTCACGCAATTGAAGAGCGATATGGCGAACGGCACGCTGCCTCAAGTGGCACTCATTGAGCCAGCGTCGAATGCGGGGTTGGACGAGCATCCGACGGACAACGACGCCAGCGGGGCGGTGAATATTCAGACTGGAGCCGCCTACGCCGCAAGCCTGATCAATGCTCTGATGACCGGCCCGAGCTGGAAAGATTCGGCAATGATCTTCACCTACGACGAGCCGGGAGGTTTTTACGATCACGTTCCGCCGCAGGTGACGACAGCTCCGGACTCGCTTACCTCGCCTATTGATCTGGTTAGCGGCGATTCATGCTACGGCATGACGACGGCGACAGGAATTTGCAGTTTTACGTATACGGGCTATCGCGTGCCGCTGATCGTGATCTCACCGTTTGCCAAGAAGAACTATGTGTCTCACACTATTTACGATCACACGGCCATCTTGAAGCTGATTGAGACCCGCTTCGGCCTGAGTGCGCTAACGGCTCGCGACGCTGCACAGGCTGACATGAGCACTGACTTCTTCGATTTCGTAAATGTGCCATGGGCCACGCCTCCGACGCCTCCGGGTCAGAACACAGGCGGCGCGTGCAGTTTGGCGGCTCCGCCTCCACCGACCGGTCCTTAATCGGGGAGGCTCTCGTCTAAAATCGCCTGGTCATTCTCGAGGTGAACTGCAAGGCAGGCAAGCGCCTGCGAGAAAGGAGTGGAGGCGCGGGTCGGAATCGAACCGACGCATAAAGGTTTTGCAGACCTCTCCCTTACCACTTGGGTACCGCGCCCCTATCCATTAAAGTAGCGTTACCGGCGCAAAAAGTCTACCCGCGACGCGGAAGGAAATCAGGGACAGGAAAGCTGTGCCGCGCCGAAAGGTTGAAGCTGGTTTCCGCCGTCTGGATTCCCCATCGATCCAGCCTGTCCCGCTAGAACCGTGACGGTTCCCGTAAAGCCCGTCAGGCACTGAGCCAGGCCAGCGGTCACTGTGGCGCCGGCAATAATGTTGCCGTCGCAAACGCCACTGGTTGAACCGATGCACCAAGTTGTGGTGGAGGTGATATCGACGCTGGTGGGCATCTTGTTGTAAGCGCCGGTGGCGGTGAATTGTGCCTGGGAGGTGGCCGCTGCCGGACTCACACTGACGGACTGGAGCGAGCGACTGCTGCCACAGCCAAGCAGACCGGCTGCAATTGCGAGGAGCAAGGTCAGAATGCAAGCAGGCCCAAGGTTTTTCACAGAGCCTCCCTAAGGCGCCTGGAAATATCTGGAGCGGGAGACGGGGGTCGAACCCGCGACATCGACCTTGGCAAGGTCGCGCTCTACCACTGAGCTACTCCCGCTCGACGATCCAATTATAGACGACGGCGATCATGAATGTCGCGTTGCGAAGGGCAAACACGGGCGTCGCCGCCTCGGGTTGCCGATCTCGAGGAAGAAACAGGCGAGCTTTCGGTTGGCCGGATTTTATCGCTTCTGCTCAAGGCAGGCAGCCGAGGCCGGCCCCCACATGCGCTTCCTGGCCATAGCGAGGCACCGGTCTTGGCATGTGCGAAGGGACTTTAGCTGAGCGCTCAGTGAGGCGCCCACTGCGGATCGTCTTCCGGCCGCACAACATGGCCGTCGCGCATGTGGATGATACGGTCTCCAAACCTGGCGGCTTCCGGGTTGTGGGTGATCATTAGTACGGTCTGGCCTAATTCCTGGTTGGACTGGCGCAACATTCTTAGGACGATGTTCGAGTTTTCAGTGTCCAGATTTCCCGTGGGTTCGTCAGCGAGAACCACGGCGGGCTTGTTGACCAGGGCGCGAGCCAGGGCCACGCGCTGTTGCTCGCCGCCGGACAGTTCGGAGGGTCGATGGTTCAGGCGTTTGGTGAGTCCCAACAGATCGCAGATGCGCTGAAAGAATGCGGGATCGCGATCGCCATTGCCGGAAATTTCCTGCGCGATGGCGATATTGGAACGGGCGTCGAGAGTGGGCAGCAGGTTGAACTTCTGGAACACGAAACCGATTTTGCGTTTGCGCATGCGCGTGCGTTCGGCATCGGAGAGGGTGGCGAAGTCATCGCCGTCCATGACGACTTTCCCGGTATCGGCGCGGGTGAGCCCTCCGAGGAGGTAGAAGAGGGTGGACTTACCACTGCCGGAAGGGCCGACTACAGTGACAAACTCTCCCTTTTGCACGCTGAAGGAGACGCCACGCAGCGCAGGCACGTCGATCTTTCCTACGCGATACGTCTTGCGTAGATCAATGGCTTCAATGAATGCGCCCATGCCAGATTCGATCTTACACGATGGGCAAGGCCGTCAACCGCCTAGAGCGCCAAGGCCGCGGAGAACTGAGAGCCAAGAAACCAAAAGAAAATCTCTCGGCGTTCTTTGCGTGCTCGGCGGTGAAATCCTTTGGGTAATGCGGAACGAGGTCAGGCCGCCCCGATTTGCCGCGGAAGTGGTGTTGAGCGCTGCATTCGCTTTGGCCCGCGCTTGCGCACGAGAAGCAGACGGATCCGCTCCAGCAGATCGGCGGGCGCATACATTCCCCGGGCGAGGAACACGTCGGCTTGAGAATCGTGATCGTAGACGCGGACCTTGCTCGAAATGAGGATGGCCGGAACGTGGGGCGACAGGGTCTTGATGGCGGCGATGAGTTGCGGGCCGTCCATTCCAGGCATCGCCATGTCGGTGACAACCAGATCGATGCCCCCCTGCTTGAAGCGTTCGAGAGCATCGGCGCCGCGGGAATAGCTAGCCACTCGATAGCCGCGGGTCTCGAGCATAATTTTTCGATAAGAAAGCGACTGTTCGTTATCGTCGACACACAGGATCGTGCGCTTGGGTTTCATTCACCGCCTGTAACCGAAAGTTGCCGGTTGGTTAGCCGGAACTGACGGAAATTTCTCTGTTCGCGAAGGATAGAAGAGCGAAGTGATGCTAACGGTAAACCACCGGCACTGTAAAGTACCGTCGAAGCAAATGGCCGGAAATGGCCATTGATATTTTTGCGATGATGTGAAGGTTATGATTCGGCGACGCTTGCACGCGCTCTACTGGAGGAAAACTTCGCCGCGCATGATTTCGACCGAGTGTCCCCCGACGCGTACGTTAACTACACGGTTATCGGTGAGCGAGGCCCGAACAAAAATCCGGCTGGGACGTTTCATCTCCACGCCCTGTTCGATCAGCACTTGCTCATCACCTTTAGCCACGCCGTGCGCGACCATCCAGGCAGCGGAACAGCCAGCCGCCGAGCCGGTCGCAGGGTCTTCGCCATTGTAAAAAAGCATGCGTGCGTGCAGCCGCGCCTCTGGATCAACAGTCTCGCGGGAGACAAAATAGAAAAACTTGCCTTCCGACTTGGCGAGATACTCGGCAGCGCGGTTGAGATCGATTTGCAGGTTTTGGATGACGGCGAGCGATTTCAACGGAGTCACAGTGAAAGGAACACCGGTGGAGACTGTTTCTATAGGCAGCGAACTGTCGAAGTCCTCGGCGCGCAATCCGAGTGCCTTCGCGACTGCATTGCGATCGTGTTGCATGCCAAAGGTTGGATTCATCTGCGTCATCTCGCCGAATGCCGGCTGAGTGTCTTTGTCTTCAAAACGCACGGGAACTTTGCCGACGTTTAATTCGAGTGCGACTTCCTTAGCGCCATTTTGGCCGCGCAGGGCAAATGCCGTGCCCAGCGTGGGATGGCCAGCGAATGGCAGTTCCTCCTGTACGGTGAAAATGCGCACTCTAACGCCACGCTCGCGTTCGGTGGCGGCATCGCGGGGCAAGATGAAGGTGGTCTCGGAGAGATTCATTTCCTTGGCGATTGACTGCATTTCGGCGTCAGTGAGTCCGCGACCGTCGAGGAACACGGCCAGGGAATTGCCTTCGAGCGGGCGGGAAGAGAAGACGTCCCACTGCGCCATTGCCAGACGACGTAACGGTTGGGTCATGGGCGCGGTTCCTAAGAAGGTTTCGCGAGAGCACCAAAAAACGCGTAAACAAAACAGATGCAGGCGGATGCTTACCGATGCAGAAAAATTTGCAGGAGACCATTCTCCGCAGAAGGTCGCGGTTGACAGTGCGCGCCCGTACTTCTATTCTGGCAACGTGTTTTTCCCGTCCCAAGTCGAGGCCGTGTGCTGTCGCATCTGCCGCCTGTCGGATGGGTAGGGAGCTGACAGATTTCTTCCAGCCCACCCGATGAACCGGGTGGGCTTTGTATTTCATCCAATCTTCATTGCAGTTTCAAAATAGCGGCTGGCAATCTTGCGAGATCGGACTATTCGAATTAACGAGGAGGAAAACATGAGTACTGCGACGGCAACCGAAGGCACCAGCACAGTTCCCCGGATCAACGATACAGCGCCGAATTTTACGGCGGAGACCACGCAGGGAACGATTAACTTTCACGAATGGATCGGCGATGGTTGGGCCATTTTATTTTCCCATCCCAAGGATTTCACGCCGGTGTGCACCACCGAACTGGGGTACATGGCGCGACTGCAGCCGGAATTCACCAAGCGCAACACGAAGATTATCGGACTGAGTGTCGACCCGGTGAGCAGCCACGGCAAGTGGAGCGTTGACATTGAGGAGACGCAAGGCGCCAAGGTCAACTACCCAATGATTGGCGACCCCGAACTCAAGGTTGCGAAGCTCTATGGCATGCTGCCAGCCGAGAGCGGGAACACCTCCGAGGGACGCACTGCGGCGGACAATGCGACAGTGCGGACTGTATTTGTCGTGGGTCCGGACAAGAAGATCAAATTGCAGCTTAGCTACCCGATGAGCACGGGCCGAAACTTCGACGAAATCCTGCGCGTCATCGATTCGATGCAACTCACGGCCAAACACAAAGTCGCGACGCCGGTGAACTGGAAGCAGGGAGACGACGTGATCATCCTGCCCTCGGTGTCCAACGAGGAAGCGCAACAGAAGTATCCGGGAGGCTGGAAGTCGCCGAAGCCGTATTTGAGAATAGTCCCACAGCCAAAATAGGCCAGTAGCAGGCGAGGTAACATCTCGCCTGCTACTCACGATTTAAATTCAAGGCTGTGATGGGGCCACGCCGTCAGAGGTTGTAGCCGGAACGAAGGCCAATCCGTCGACGTTCTCGCCGCCAAACGGCTGGAAGCCGTTCCCAAGTTGCTTCCCAGTCGCGTCGTATGGAATGACGAAGCCGTCCGCCATCCCAACCCAAAGAACGTTGTTCTTCACATCCCATGCCAGGGCGGCCGCGTCGCTTGGGGTGTTGAAGACGGGAGTGAAAATGTTGGTGGTTGGGTCCCAGGTTCCCACCTGCCGCCCGGACCACTTGGAAATCCAAATCTTAACGCCGTCGGTCGCCATGCCCACCACGTCGCTCTGTGAGTAAGTCTGCGCCACCTCGGATTTTCCGGAGGAATCAATCTTGAGTTGCTGGATAACATCGTTATAGTGGGCGTGATAGATGGCACCGTTCACGACAACCATTTGTTCGTTGCAACATGACGCGGAGAAAGAGTTTCTTCCCGGCTGGATTGTGGAGAGAACCTTAGGCGGAACGGTCACACTGATCTGATGAAGGGTGTTGCCCACGACCGTTCCTACATTTTCCGGCTGGCCGGCCCACAAGAAATTGGATGAGAAAGTGATCCCGTTGAGCGGAACACTGAGGTTGTATACTTGCACTGCGCCCTCCACCAGTGCTCCCGAAGTACGGACGACGGCTAGCTGGCCGTTCATCCCGTTGAATCCGGTGGCGTCCGTACCGCAAAACAACCTGGAGCTCTGCAGTCCGGGAGGATTTTGCGCGACGCCGATCAGGTTCGGACCCATCAGCACGATAAGCAGCAGACAAGCGCGGACACCACTCAAGTTTTTCATATTGTCCTCCTCCGAGTTTTTACCCACGGCGTAGTCGGTTGGGTACCAACCAGTGCCCATCAGAGGAGCGAAGTATCGTCCCCTAATCTGCGCTTGTCAACGTGAAAGAAAATGCATATCCGGGCGCGGTGATTCGCACTTGACGGCGTACTGTCCAAGAGCACAAAACGGTAAGGTCCCAAGTTCTAAGCTTTAACCGTGCTCTGGCGAGACGTGTTCGTACATTGTCTTCTGCCGGCGAAGTTGAGCATGCCACAGAGGGCCTCGTCGCCCGGCGTGCTAATCTACGAGATTATCCATGGAAGGCTACGGAAGCGCATGCGGTCCGGTGATCGTCCCGGTCTTCAAAACCGGCGGGCGGCGGGTCACCCCGTCACCGGTGGGTTCGACCCCCACTCGCTTCCGCCATTTTTCAACGACTTAAAGACATGCAAATCACTCGCAAATCAGTTTGGCTTTGGCAGAGCCATCTGTACCACCTTGGAATGGGCTTCTTGCATCTCGTTTGTGACCAGATCCGCGTACACCCTCATAGTGGTGCGGATGTCCCCATGGCGCAACAGTTTTTGTTGTACAGCGACCGCTTTAGTTAGCGGTAACCAGAACCTGGCGAATGCCGCCGTCCAGGACACTCAAAATATTCCCGTGCTCAAACAATGGAGTGCGCTCTACGCCGTGGTTTCACTCTTGGCGCCCTACGAGCAGCAGCGCCCGTATCTACGACCCTGAATTAGCTGACGAGCTTTTACGACCCTGGTGAATCCGCTCTGGAGAGCGCTTATTCCACCGGGTTGAACCTAACGACTCAATATTCGATTCCTTTTACCTCCGGCACACAAGGCATCGGCACCGTTGTGGGCAGCGTTAACGTACCCACAGATCAAGGAATATCTGCGCCTTTGAGTGGTATCGACCTCTCAAGCAATCAAGATATATTCACAACAATTGCGGATCCAAGTGGAACCTATGAACTGTTTGTTCCCCTTCAATCCTCGGCATTCGATTACGCCAATGCCGACGTGACCATCATCGATCCTCTAACCCAGAACACACTTGGTTCAGCCGTTATTGACCTGAGCGGTCTTACCACAGAAAATTCTTTGCAGGTACTGCCGATACAGGGTAACCCTTGCAGAGACCCTGGAGCTCCGGACGGGGACGATCCGGATTGTGACTGAGGAAAACGCTGCCTGGAAAAACCTGCTCAGAGTCACATCAGTCGAACAGCAAAATCTGACTCCTTGCTCTCGCCTCGACTGTTCCCTCAAACGATAAACAGAAGAAAGGCTCACTTGTACCCATTGAGGCGTTTCTCACTCGCAGGGGTGCTCGGGGCCGGTCCTAGATCATTGAGTCCAGTCTCTCGGCCACGTCTGGGGCGGTGTCGTCCCAATAATGTGTGTGAGCCCCTGCGCCAATACACATCTCGCATCGGGGGCCCATGGTCGCCGAATAAATCGGGTCCGGGCGTCGGCCTGCGGCGGGAGCTCCGGCGGTCCGGTAATACCACTCATCCAGCCAGATGGAACGGCCCACGTAATCTCCGCTGCGATACGTATTTACCCATTTCGCCACGCCCATTTCAGCGGGGTCTGGTAGAGCGTTGTGCAAGATTGTGGCGGGAGGGGTCAGCACCGGATTCGATAACGGTTTCAGTCCATTATCTGGTTCGTCCCGTACCCAGTCATAGAGATAGGGGAAGAACCGGTTCAACAATTGGCGAATCGGACTGCCCATGGTCAGGAATTTGATGGAGACGCCCCCCTGGTTCGGAATAATCTCGCCAGCGAGGCCCAGCGACGCCAATTCAGGATCGCCAGCGTGTTTCAAAAAGCGGAGAAGGTCCGCGGAAATCAGGGTGCCCAGGCTATGTGCGACGATCACAACCGAGTCATAGCCGCGCTCATCCGCCCCACGATATTTTGTGACATACCGCAGAAGCGAAACATAACGTTCGACGATTTTCGCGCGCGGGGTGGCATGCTGCGGGGAAGTACGCAGGTAGGTGTCCACGTCCAGAATGGCGCTCAATACCGGGCTGCCATATCTGATTATCAGCGCCAACGCCGCCGCACCCGAAACGGTGATGAAGGATTGAACAAGGAAAGCGGTCACGGGGCCAAGCCAGCCGGGCCGATTCTCGCCTGGGAGATAGATCGCCGGAATCAAGAAAATCGCGCACCAAAACAAGAATGTGATGACCGAGGTTGCGTCCAGCCCACGGGAGAGCCACGTGCCAAGCCGCACAGATTCCGCATTAGTAGAGGAACGCGGCGGCTCCATGTCGGAACGCAGCGGAGACTTCTCCGTGAGCACTCCTGGCAATGCCCACAAGAACAATAAGAATAGAGAAAGCCCAAACAAGATCAGGGTGAATGGAAAACCCGCCCCGACGCTCCACGCGAGGACATCCTTCAAGTAGTCCGGCTTTGCATTCTTGAGGTTACTGTCGGGAACGGGATGGATTTCGGATAGCTCTCCCGATGAGTCTTTTGCCGGACAGGTTTCGCGATAAGCGCAGTCATCCAGAGGTTCAATCCTCGCAAGATTCTTCTTGAGGCAACCAGGGTTCAACGCTGGATCGCAAATCTCATCAGTGCGTGTCTTAGTGGTCTCAGGGTCGGGAACGAGATTCAACTTTGACAGCCACCCACCACCTGGCGGCAGACTGAGAATTTTTGACTCAAAAAAAGGTTCCTGGATTCCACGGGCGATTGAAAACATACCCGTCCACAATAGGGTGGTTACAAGCAGGAAGAGGAGCGACGGCAGAGCGAGTGCAAACCTGCTGGTGCGAACTGCCGCGCGGGCCCGCGCACGTCTTCCTGGCTCTCTCTTTGGGATGGAGCGCCACGCAAGACTGCCGAGAATCAGGGCTAGAAGGGAAAAAACAAACAGGAATATCCAGGAAAGGCGCAAAGCCGCGAGGATCCATTCAGCCGTCCACAGGGTGGCTTTCGGAACCGATCCCGCCGCTATTTCCGGCAGAAACAAGTAACCCAAGAAGACCGCTAGAGCTGCGCCGAATAACACCCAACCAATAGTCCGGACACCTTTGCGCACGTCCTCGTACTTGTCAAGCACGTAGTAGAAAAGCGCGGCTCCCATAATGAGCCAGCACTCGAATGCGCCGAGAGCATCAGCCGATACGTGTATTCCCAATAACAGCCAGGAGATTCCTGCTCCAATCGCCGCAGGAAGTATCGCGAGAAGCGCCCACACGCGCGGGGAAGTGGTCACCGCCGCTTTGCTACGGGTTCTCATCAGGAACGCAACTACCAAACCCACCACTCCACCCATCACGAGAGGAAACCCGCGTACGCTCTGCGTTGCTTTGAGAAGGCAGGGCACACAAGAGAACAACGCCACCAAAAGAATCACTTTAAGAAGCGGAATTGGAATCTGCAGCATGCGAACCGCGTATCGCTGCACAGAGCAATAGCTCTTCCATTTCCAATCAGTGTTTTCCGCGGAGCCGCTATCGATTGCGAGGCGGCTCAAGCTGCCCATATGCAGGATGAGCTGAAACAACGAAAGCAGAAAACTCAAGAAACTATTCGTGGGACCCGCTAAATCGGCCCATAACATTTCGTAGATATGGACTTCCGCCTCGCCCCCAGGGGTGTGAGCAGCGCGTTTTCCCTCCAATCGGGTGGTCACGTAGGCATCGCCATCGGCTCCGCCCTCATAGTCCTGCAGCAGGAGGCGCATGAATTCGTGCCCCGCCGATCCGCGAGCGACTGATTGGCCCTTCACTCCGGCCGCGTGCTTACTGCCCAGGTGGGCGAAGTCGGTGCTACGTTCCTGAAGAAACGCAAAGATCCTTCCGAACCAAGTCGCGGGAGGCGGAGTGTCGGCGCGGTATACCAGCAAGGGTTGAAGGGGAACTTGAATTCCTTCCGCGCGAAACGAATCGTAAAAGCGAGGCGCGCCGTTATCGTCCGCCGGAAGTGAAAGAAGCAATCCGGACATAGCATTGGCCGTCGCTCCGGGAGCGTGGTAAGCCACGCCATGGACACCGATGACGGCGACACGAGGGGTTCGCCGGCCGGAGGGCGACTCATCGACGGGAGTTGAGCGAGATGTTGGAAGATCGCCACTGTTGTGTTCGCTTTCGGCTTTTGGTTTTATGAAAGTCTCCATCAGAGTTCCTTCCTAAGCACGAACCGTAGTCGATCCAGCCGCTGCCCCCCCGACGCCACTCGAAAGCGCATGATTATTTTGGGTTCACTCCGAGTTTTTGCATAATCGAAGCGACATCCAGTTTTACGCCGAACAGGAAACGCAAGTCATCATTTGGCTGAAGGTTAAGATCGAGGTTCTTCCTGCTGCGCGCCTTCACGTTGGCATTGAAGCCGACGAACATTACAGTTTTAGGAATCTTCAACATCCCCTCAAGGTCAAGACGATAGAGAGCAGTACGGCTATCCAAGTTATTAGTCCCAGAACAGCCGGAGCCAGGCAGAGCCGTACCCTTAGTGCTATTGCAAACATAGCTTTGCAAATTCGTATAGGGGCCCAGTGTTACGTCCAGGTAGCTCAGAATTTCTGGCGATTTGTTGTCGGAGTTCGTCAGTCCGTAGTGCCCTAATCGCATCCCGAACCCGTCGTGGTTGTAAAAGCGGTTGAAATTGACCGGGGAGGCGCCGGAGACAAGGGTTTGTGAGGTTGCACCGGTCAGGGTATCGAATCCAACTTTGGCTAAAGGTCCCCAAAACAGTGCGTTCGGCTTCTTATCGTAATACCAGTGAGTGAAAACCCAAGGGAAGTAGATGCCCACGCCCAGTCGAGCCGTTTTTTGTGACGAAAGACTGGCTCCAGAACTGCTGTTGGAAGTGGTTGTCTGAGTGGTGGACGCAGAGGTGCCGGTTTGTACTGGGATTGCGGTCAGGCGAGTTTCGAAGAAAGTGGTCATCCCCGGCCAAAACCTGCCAGGTTGGGAGCCTCCCTTGCAATCGGCACGCTGCGTCACGCTCGTTGGCTTCGGAGACTTCAAGCTCGAGCAGCCGGGAAGTATCCAGGTTTTCTCCAGGTTGAATAACAGAAACGGGCTGGACGATGAGGAGGAGAAGCTATTTTGATCGTTAGCCAAGAGCACGCCACCGGCGAAATATGCGCGCACGCGCCCCCAATCCAAGGTGTCATTTACGCGCTGGGGCGCGGACGTAGCCAGTTGCAAATCGAGTTCAAACACTGGGCCCGCTGCAGATGTGAATGTCTGGTAAGCGCAGACTTGCGCACCTTCGGGCAGGGGATCGGCAAGAGTAAGGCTTGCGATGCCTTCACTGTCGGTTGATGCTGTGAGTTTGCTTCCTGTCAGGATGAGCGGAACGCCTTGCGCGCACCGATGTGCATCGTTCTGCGGCTCTTTCTCCTTCTCCTTCTCCTTTTCAGCCATGGTTGAGGCCGCGGTCTTGGTCGCGGTGTCGTCTTCCGGGATAATCCTCAATCCGATGTTAGCGGTACCGGAGTTCTTGGAGTCGGTGGGCGTGGCCAACACCGAAACGGTGGTTGCGCCTGCCACCGGATCTTGCAGAAATGTGGGCTTGATGAAGTCTGCCTGAATCTGAAGGATGTCTGAGCCTACAGACCTTGCCGGGGTGGCTTGGGCTGACCCGGACGCCGGAGTCGCAGGGGTAGTTTGATAAGCGCATACGTAACTCCCCTTGTCGAGTTTTTCGTTATCTGCGAGTGTGAGGGAAACAATGCCGCTGCTCGAAACGGGCACCGTGAGCACGTTTTCTCCGCTCTCCTTCAATTTCAATCGCAGCGGAGTGCCATTGTCGGGACTGCAGGTTTTGTCATCTTTCAGTCGCAGCAACTGTATTGTGTCTTGGACCACAGAGGGAGCTGTAGCTGCGGTTGTTTGGGGGGCAGGCGTGGTCGAAGCTGGAGCGCTAATCACCGTGATCGTCGTGCTGTTGGCGGTTAGCATAGCGGGCAGTTTGGGCTTTCCCGAATCATCCGTTTTTGTCTTTTGATCGCTTGTATCAGGACTATTGGCGTCTTTCTGCGCCGCCGCTGGCGGCTGGGCGGGATTTCCAGAGGGCGCTGCTTGTTCTTTCCTGGCGCTAGTCTCCCCGCTGGGCGAAGACGCGACCGATGAGGCCGTGAAACCGATCTCCACCGGCTCCGGAGCGCTGGATACCGAAAGTGCCAGAGGCAGAGACTGAACCAGCTTTCCGGTCGCGTCCGCCACATCAACGATGAAATGGTAGGTCTGCGCGGTCTGGTTGGAAACCGAACTTGAGATCTTGAGCGCCGCTGGAACGGGCTGGCCGGCAGTTCGTCGGGGCGACGCTTTTTCCGCGAAAGCGGGAACACCGCTAAGCAGGCCTGTAGAATTCTTCAAGCCAATCCCGGTGGGCAACTCGCCGAAGCCTGGACGCAATTTAAACGTGAAGGGTGCCCGTCCCGAAACCGTTGTCGAGAGTTGCACAGCGTAAGACTGCCCTGGCCTGGCGTAAGGCAGCGCGACTGTCTCCGGTAGTTGCGCGCTAACCGCCGCGGTGAAGAGCAATACTAACGATAGGATTTTTCCGATGCGCCCCATAGACTTGCTTCTCCTTTGAGATCTCGCGACCTGTACCCTTAAGGCTCCTGACGGTCAGCAATCCGCAGGAGTAGGCCGGTCGTTGTCTACTAGAACGCCCGCCCGCCAACAATCCCTTTTTGGGTAGACCCGAAATCGCACACCCGGCACCGTACTGGGTTCCAAGGACGCTTGGGGTTCGGGTGTACCGTGCGGTAAAATCCCGCGAGCCCGCTGGGGCCGAGTTTTTTGCTGCCTCCCTCAAGCTTTTATGTCCTTGGAAGAACTCATTAAGGCGTGCGCCGAGAACAATGCCCCGGCCGCATGGGAGGAATTTATCCGGCGGTTCCGCCCTTTGATTGCCGCGATCGTCAAACGTATGACTGAGCGATGGAGCAGTAACTCACCAGCTCTAGTGGATGACCTGATCCAGGATACTTTTCTAAAAATCTGCTCTGATCGGAGACGCCTGCTCACCGAATTCACGCCCCGCCACCCGGAGGCGTTTTATGGATACCTCAAGGTCATCACGGCGAGTGTGGTTCACGATTATTTCCGCGCCCAGAGATCTCAAAAGCGCGGTTTAGGCCAGCCAGAATGTTCCATCGATGACGAAGCGGTGTTTGCGCGGGCGATGGGTACGACGGTTGGCGCCGACAACATCCATCTCAATATTCTGTTGAGGGAAGTGGATGACATTTTGAACTCCGTGCTTGTTGGACAGGAAAAGACGCGGGATCGCACGATCTTCTGGCTTTATTATTACCACGGCTTCACTGCATCGGAGATCGCGCGGTTGCCTTCGATTGGATTGATGGTGAAGGGGGTAGAAAGCGTCATCCACGGTTGAACACGGATGGTGCGGGAACGCCTGGCGGACGGCGATAGTGCCGTGGGTTAGCAGACCGGCGGGCGAAGGCAAATGTCGACCGAAAACGTTATTAGAAGGTAGAAGAAGAGTTGACCAGAGACCCACAGAGCCACCTCAGCCTCGATGAATTAGCGGCCCTGGCCGAGGAGATGGAGGCCGCGCCGCAGGGTGCCAGTGCCAGCGCCGGCTCCGGCCGGGATCAGGCGAAGGCACATGCCGACAGGTGCAGTGTGTGCGGGCCTCGGTTGCGCAAACACCTTTCGGTGCAGGCCAGTCTTCGGAGCATGGTGAGAGCCGTGGCATCAGTGCGCAAGTTGGATTGTCCGCCAGAAGCGACGTGGACCACGGTAGCCGCCGGCGTCGCATCCGCTGATGAATCCCAGGTTCTTCTCGAACACGCCTCCCGATGTGACTACTGCGGACCGTTGCTTCGAGCCGCCACTGAAGACTTGAATCCTGAGATCTCCGCCGAAGAGCAGGAATTCATTCGTCAGTTGCCGAGCGCTCGCGCTGAGTGGCAACGGGACTTGGCGCGCAAAATGGCAGATGCGGAGACTGCAGCTGGCGGGGAAGATGTGGTTTCCGTGAATGCTACCGAACCTCAAGCGGAAGGCCAAAAAGTTCGCCCGTCTGCCTCGCCGTCCCGCTCTGGCTGGCGCTTTGCGAGTTGGAATTTATGGGCCGCACCGCTAACCGCTGCGGCGGTCGTTGCCATAGCCGCGGCGATCTGGGTCGAACGCCAGTCTCCTTCCTTGTCGTCCACTAATCAACTGATTGCACAAGCCTACAGCGAGCAGCGTCCCATCGAGCTTCGCTTTCCCGGAGCCAGCTACGGCCCGGTAAGGCAAGAGCGCGGAGTAAGTGGGCCAAACCGTTCGCGAATGGACGAGCCTCCAGAGCTGCTGCAAGCGGAAACCCAGATCGCGCGCGGCCTGGCACGCCATCCCCAAGATGCCGGATGGCTGCAGGCCAAAGCTCGTGCTGATTTATTCGAGGGCAGCTATCAGTCGGCGATTGAACTTCTTCAACAAGCGGAACCTGCACGTCCGGAAGATGCTTCGCTCAAGATCGATCTGGCCACGGCTTATTACGAACGCGCAGGAACCAGGAGCGATCCAGCGGAGCGGGCTGCCGACTATGAACTTGCTCTGCAAGCGTTGAATAGTGTGTTGAGCAGTAATCCGAATGATTTGGTGGCGCTGTTTAATCGGGCGGTGGTTCGCCAGCGGTTGAGGAGATATTCGGAGGCGATTGCGGACTGGGAACGGTATCTGCAGATTGAGCCGGCTGGACAGTGGGCGGACGCGGTCGCCCAATTTGTAACTGAAGCAGAGCGCGATTCAGGAACGAAGTAGGCTAAAATGCCAGCGACGTAGCCCATTTTTGCACAGGAAGGGCCGGAACGTTTACTCGCTTCGGCCCCCCTTCCCTAAGGCTTGCATGGGTCGCTTGATTGTTCATTGCATATCAGGATAGGTGGAGCATGGCAGTCCTTGGCGGTTGAACTCGTCTCAATCCTAACATTTCTTGGCTTGGCAATGTGTTTGGCTTGCTCACTGGTCTTGCCGTGTTGTTTCTGGGTTTTCACCGAAACTGTGGGGCAGGGAGTGGGGTCCGCTTTGAAACATAGGTGACGCGTCCAACCCGCCTTCGCGCTAACTAGTTCAAAAGCAATTGCCGATTGCGCGTGCGAGACGAGGGTGTATCCCTGTGCTATGGGAACCACTTCCAGAGTAATCTTCGCGTCCTCTCCCTGCTCTGCCACATCGAGATCCCAGGGACCTCCTGGGCCCCCGTAGACTTTCGTGGCGCTTAGGTCGACATTCTTGTACTTCAACACAACCCGGGTCACGTACTTTCCACCTCCAGCCCCCCAATGCCCTAGGTAAGCGGTGCCCGTTTCGTTCTTAACCTGCTCGATCTCGTCGGCTGGAGCCTCTGGCCATATCTCATCCGGTTTGGGGACACTAAACTTGACGACAGGAGTTCCTTGGCAGCCCCCGGCCTGGTATTCATGGTAGAGGGCGCTGCTGTGTTTTGCGATTAGGGTCGCTGGCACGAGGGTCATTAGCCCTCCGGGATGCACCAGATCGCGCATGTCCAGACTAGAATACTTACCGCTGTAGTCGAGCGGATATTCACGAAAGGCAGATCGAAAGCCGGGAACGTAGTGTGTATCATGCAGATCAGGCATCCAAATCTCCAGGTTATTAGCTGTCTCGCAGAGGGCAAAAGGTCCATCCAGTTCTAACTTCAGATTGTTTTGTGCGCGCAAATTCAAGAGCGGTATTACCAGTAGCGTTGCGAAAGTCAAGACTCTCCTTAAGTGGCGGTTCATAATCTTCTCCTTATGTTCCTTAGTGTGTGAAATTACGTTAGTCCTGGCCCCATGCTTCAAATCCCGCCCAGTAGTATGGGTGGGAATATCTTTGACGGAGATCGGCTTCCGCGCCAGCTAGGGCTTGCGCTACCGCCTCCCCCGACAACAACCGGTCGTAAAACGTCCGCGCGATAGCTGTGCTGGACTCCGAATCGACATTCCAGCGTGTCGCGAGAACGCTTGGGACGCCTTTGCGCAGGAAAGCCCTCGCAAGGCTTGCAGAGCCGCGTATGCTACTGTCGCTGGCTGCTTCCGTAGAGCACGCCGAAAGCACGGCGAGTTGCAGGTCCGGCAGTGTCATGTGATCCACTACCGAGGAGTCGAACACGCTTGGTTCGCTTCTCGCTCTGTCCGTATCCAGCAAGAGTCCGACGCGCCCGTCCCTGGAACCTGTGTGACCGGCGAAGTGGAAGACCTCGGTGAGGGGCAGGTCCCGCAATACGGACCTTAGAGAGGCTTCTTGTTCAATCAAGAGCTCTGCTCCGGCAAAACGTTGTGCGACTCCTTTTGCTTCTCGCAACACATCAGGAATCGGGCGGAGGCCATCGGCGATGCTTCCAGCCGCACTGGCGACGACCAGAGCCTTCATTTCAGCATCGATCCGCCGCGTCTTTGATCGAAGGAGGGTGAGGTAGCGGAAGGCCGGACTGTAGAGTACGGGATGCCGATCAGCCAGGTAGCCCCCCTCTTCATCTTGAAGAACCTGAAATGGCACACCAGACAGGGCATCATCCAACTCAATGATGAGAGTTTGTGAAGGGCGAAGGTAATCGGCTACTGGGTCGATCAGGATGCGGTAAAGCCGCGCGGCAATAGAGCGTATCGCGGCAGGTGAAGAAGACGGTGTGGCACAAAGCTCCCGTAGATGATCCGCCAGCATCTTGAGGTCGGCGGGATTCTTTTGCACCAAGCGTTCTGTTATTCCACGATCATCGTAGGCCCAGATTGCCAAGCCGTCAGACATCAGGCTGTATACCAGTACCGTCCGATGATCCAGCGCAGGGAGCGTTTGATTGAGGAGGGCAGATTCATCGGAGATTAGCTGTTCCGACGAAATTGAGGCCCCATGGCCTGAATCACTAGTCGGGTACAGCGACTTTGGACTTGCCGCCCGTAGCTCTGCGCCGCGATAGAGTTCCCAAACGGCTAACGCACCACGAGAATCGCCGGAATGCAGTTTGGCCGCAACGAGCTCTCGGTACAGTCCGACCCAGACATCTGGCCAGGCGAGGCGATCTGACTCCGATCTGATCGATGCCCGCTGCCGTTCGGCTACAGACACCGCCTCGCTGAATTCTCGTTCTGCCTGTCCAAAATTGCCGTCGAGCGTTTCGACCTCTCCAAACGTTCGGTGATACTCACTCAGAACATTTTCATTGGCGATTTTGGCAACTTGTGGACGGATTGTCGTCAGTCGATCCGCTCCTTCAGATGCATGTCCGACCACCGCAGCGAGCCGCGCCTCGTAGATGGCAACGCTCACGCCGTACTCTTCGGTGATGGGGCCTGGTGGGGCGGCGCCGAGAAGCAGGGCAGCAGTGCGCAGATTGTTTTCCGCGACATCTGGCTGTGAGGCGAGCATTGCCGCATGTGCTAGGCTCGCATGTTCGACCGCAAGCATCAGGGGATTTTCGGAGTCGCTAACGAGGGTGAGAGCTTCTTCGTCGATGGAGGTATCGAGGTGCCAGCTTTGGTTTGTCTCAGAGATCACATCCATGACCGAGTACAGGTTGTAGCCGGGCATCGGATAAGTCGTGCTACTCCAGAACTTCTGCAAGCCTTGGTGGCAGATCTTCCAAGCCTCGTGCCCGCGTCCCTTCAAACGCTCCTCATCCGCAAGAAAGCCCATTGCCCTCAGGGTTAAGGCAGGGTAGCGTGACTCTTGAGCGCTTGACGCGGAGCGCGTTAGAGGTGGGGAAAGGTCGACATTACTGCTTTGGGTAGAGCAAGCGTATTGTTCCAGTCCAAGTTGGACCCCGATCCACCGGTAAGAATGTGCCAGGGTTAGGGGGAACACGCGAGTGATTCTCTTAAGGCACTCCGTACCGTCGTTAGCGAAGGCCAGAGAATATGCCTCTTCGAACAGCGCTCTTGCTTCTCCCGCCGAATTCGACGCTTGTGCAAAGAGGCGTGCAGCCCTCACCGATTCTTTTCGTCCAAGTGCGTAATCTTCGGTGATGTTGTCCGCCCCTATAGCTTCCTTTAGAGCTCTTACTGCCAGTGCGAATTCGTGCGAGACACTTGCTGAGAGCAAGTCCGAGAGCCATGAGTCCGAGTGGTTGCTCTTAAGAATTAAGGCAAGCACACCGAGCGCCCGCTTCGCCTCCTCGGATGGCCTCGCGCTTTCGTCCACTGGAAATGCCATCGGCAACCAGTCGGTCGTCGCCACCGAAAGATACTCTTCGATGCGCGGCTCGACTGCATCCCATGTCTTGGGATCTGAAGCATCCACCACATGAACGAATTCTGCGGGAGTAAGCAGCGGGGCCCTGGTTCTTTTATCGTGCGCATCGACGATTTCTTGAACTTCCCTGAGATGCTGCTTACCTTCCTCAGACCATTCTCCCGTGGGATCGAGAGAGACGTAGCGTTGCCAGTCCTCGATGCTTTGTTTGAAGAGAAACAGGCGGGCGGCGGTGATGGCGCGATTAAAGAGGATGATCGTATCGTCGGGAGACTGCTGCAGCGCGCGACTTTGTAACTCGAAAGCTGTGCCGTAGTCCCCGAACCTATCTTCTGCTTCGGCGCGCTCGAAATAAGCCGTCGCCAAACCGTTCAAGACCGGCGCTGACTTAGGCTGTGTATCGAGGGCTTCCTGCATGTCGGTGATCGCTGCTTCGTAGGACCACTCCAGCAGATTGGCTTGGCCACGGACCGTAAGCAGTGGGAGGTCCTCAGGGTTCCTACGCAGACCCCGAGCGATTCTGGCCTCAGCTTCGAGCAGGCTCGGCGGGCGGTCCATGCGCGAATGGTCGCTCGAATTGGCTTGTCCTCGCTGAACGCGCAAGGGAGAGTGCCGCGCTCCATTGATCCTGAGTTCGAGCGGCCGTTGCTCAAAGTACGCCTTCGCGATCAGGTGATCAGGCGATAGGAGAAGCTGTGAGCGATAGAGCAGAAAACATCCCGCAAGAAAGGACAAAAGTAACAGCGCTATCAAACACCATTGACGTGATCGCGACATTTTCAATTCAGCGGGTAACTGCCAGGAACGGCATGTTACCGCATATGAGCCCTGGTCGCCCACCACTAATCCGTCGCGTAAGCTTTTGCGCAGCACAATAGATGGAACGGAATCTGAACTAACTTCCCTTCGCTCTTCAGAATGAACCAATGTAAAGGAGACGGTTCAAATCAGATTTGCACCAAAAAGCGATCCGATGGATACCTCGCGCCAGGCTCGCTTACCTCTCGCACTCCTCCCGGTGGCGCGATCCTTGCAGGCCGGGGCCACCGCCCGACAGCATTCGTGACCACGAAAGCTGGTGGGATGTTGCTTATCACTCTGTCATCCTGCAGGGTGACTCATCTTAGTCCAGAGATCTCTCAGATTTCTTACTCCGGTGAAAAGGAGTTTTCGCCGGCTTGTCGTTCTTGGTAGAGAGCAGTTAAGCGCTACTTGCTGCTCCAGATAAGCATTGCTCTTACGGAGGCCACCAGTGGGGACTTTAGAGGCAGCGCAAGCGAGGGTTCTGGCAAGCACGCCGCGCGATGAACCGACGATTTCGTTTCGATGGCGATCAATCCTGGACGGTCTGACCGTCTTACTGGCGATTGCCTCCATATTCTTCGCCTACGTGCAGAAGTTAGACTCTAGGGAGCTGAAAAATACGACCGAAACCCTGGTGAGGAGCGCTACCACTGGATATATCGCGGAGTTTCCGCAAAGCATTCCGGCCATTACCAGGATCGCGCAGGGAACCTGCAGCGAGCTTAGCATCATGGCTGACCTGCCTGGATATGGGCAATATTCGGCGCCCGAAGCATTCTATTCGTATATGCACGCGATCATCGATCTCAGGCATATCTCCGTTAAGAACAACTTGGACGCGGGGCATTGCGTCGGAAGGAGCGTCCAGAGCAAGGGGGAACTCGGGGACAAGACCAAGGTGCGGCTGTTGTTATTCTCTCCCGATGAAAGAGAAGTCTATCTGAAGAAGCAATTGAACCTGGATTTGCTCCGAGGCGACCTGTCCAACCGGGCGGACTCATCAGGGCGGGACAAAATTGTGAACTTCCTGAACGCGAATCAGGATCTACTTCACGAAAAGCCCGAGGAGATTCTAAAGAAGCTACAGGCAGGAAGCGGATATGAGGAGTTCATAGGGGTTATTCTTGCCACACAGCGAGACGCCGAAAAGGAATTTAAGAAAGCGGGTGTCGAGATCCGCTACATACGCCAGCCATCCATTATGCGCGTCTGGATCGGAGATAAGGAGGAAGCGGCATTTTCGTTCGATCACAGCAGTGAGACCGAGATCGCCTTCCAGACTCGCGATGCAAAGCTCCTGGACAACTTTACTCAGATTTTCCAACAGCATTGGGATGACTCAGTATGCTATGAAGACTACTGGAGTGCTAAGGACAAGAATGCAACGATTAGGATGGATCAAATCAGAGGCTGCCACTAAGTGAACCACATCTCTGGCTGTGAGCAATGGCGCCCCGAGTCCCAATTCCGGAGGCGCTTCCACAATTCTCTAAATAACGAGCAACCTTGCTCCGAAACCAAATCGTCTTTGCTGGCCCGATGGCGATTGTAGCCCAACCGGAGATGGCGGAGACTCATTCGACGAGTCTGAATCAAAACGATGGAAATCCTCCGTTACAATTGTGGCATCCTGAAAAAAGCACCATGGTCGTTTACCCTTCGCTATCCGCTGGAGC